>Ga0308161_1001009_pt1 | contig 37132 bp, 53 predicted proteins | sample PhyFR2_FD_201034 | JGI IMG/M metagenome (GOLD analysis project Ga0308161, IMG submission 201034) | Phyllosphere microbial communities from UC Gill Tract Community Farm, Albany, California, United States - DLSLF.R2 | ecosystem: Host-associated > Plants > Phyllosphere > Unclassified | place: USA...
CGTAGAATTATTAAAATTTCGGAATATAGCTTATTACCTGATACAGAAAACTTTAAAGAAGCATGGTCTAAATTAACTAAGGGTCAAAGGTTTCCAGTCGCTTATTTAAATGATACAGATTTATTAACAAAGCTTAATTTAAATATTAAGGATTTAGTTTGGACTAACTTTGAATCTTTATTAGATAATTCAAAATCAGCTATATTAAAACCTTCAATTGATAAAACTAAAGACCTAGCAACTGTTATATCTGAAGCAAAAGAAATGATTGCTCATGCTGCTGGAGTTGAAACTGATAAGGTTGATATTCAAATCAAGTTTTAATTATTTAAGGCTCAGTAGCTATTATTAATTTTAAGTTTACATGTGGTTATGGCATAATAAATTGCACCTAACCACATGTTTAAATTATGAAAAAATTACTTTCACTACTATTAATTTTTATCCCTCTAAGCGGCTGTATGGCAACTTCAGCACAATATGCAAAATGGGGTTCTATGGCAAATGAAGTTGAATCTTGTACGCGCAATGGTTATATGGATGGAACAACATATGCTAAAGGTTGGGATATAATTAGAGATAGTCAATTATTCTCAAGGGTTGATCCTAATAAAATGGAAGCAGCATATCAAGAAGCTGCTGCGTTATATCCGGTCTCTCAAGATCATTGTCAAAGATTAGCTGGTGTAATTGAAGTAAATCATAGTAAAAATAATTCGAACTCAACTCAATACACCCCTACTACTTACAAACCAACAACTACTTATTGCAATAGCATTGGTACTCAAGTTATTTGCAATAGTTATTAAAAAATAAGGCTCAATGTAGTTCACATTGAGCCTTTTGTTTGATTCTTATTTGAGTTATTTCGTCAAAGTATTGGAATAAGCATTGAAATTATCGTCTGTTGGCAAGTTTGCGTATGTAGCTTGCAGCTTATCGAGTGGAAGACCAGCTTTGTTTTCCTTCATTGATAATTGATGCTCTTCCAACGCTTTGCTCATTTCAGCAATATCATATCCTGTGGTTGTTAGGAGCTGACGTAACAAACCTGAGTTCACTAAATGCTTCTCTTTCGGTACATCAGTATCTTCAAGGAATTTAGTGTACTTTGGAACTACGATGTTTAATGCTGCTGCAAGCTTCACCTTCTTAGCAATGTTGTGGGTGGCACTTTGAGCAAGCATTAAGTCCCGCATCTCTTTGTACAGCTCTTGGCTTGTCATTAAAGCAATTGCTAGTACACCTGACCAAGCTTTATATGTCTCTACTTCGATTGATTCAGGACGTATAGTAGCAAACTGTTCAATCAATTTTTCAGAAGCAGTTTTGTTTGTGCTATGCCATTTAGTCATTTGGTAACGTAAACCCAAAACTTCATGACTTTGTTCAGTTAGTGGGTCTTTTGCTGTAGGCACTGTCTCAGATACTAGGATGTCTTTAAACCGTGCAATGTGATGTTTGTCGTTATGTTCATACTTTGGTGCATCAGCATGTACGACAAGGGTATTACCCTGCTTAACCTCAGTCTCCCCTTTTTTTAATGTTGTATTACGACTTATATCAAGATGCATAGCACAAACTGTAGCGTATGGTTTTTGGAGTTGCTGTTCCTTAACCGCCTTATTCAAAACAGCACGTGATTTGATGTGGCTAAAGCAATGTAAGCCAAGCATGTCTGCTAAATATGAACCAAAGTTATTTTGAAGCTCATTTTCTTCATCAGGTTCATTCTTAGTTGCAATTTCTAACGACACCTTACTTGGGGCTTGCTTGCTTACGGATGAAGCTGTAGTCCACAACGAGAAGAAATTAGCATATTTAGGGTCTTTAAATTTAAGACCTTGTGTTTTTTGTACTTCCAACTTTTCATTATGTAACGTCATCAATTCAGGGTTTGCTTCTACTGTAGCAGTGTCGAACTCTTCTGATTCTGTTGAATCGTCATCTGCTTGTGCTTCTTCAGTGTTGTTAGCAGCTTCAAAATTTTCAATGTATGTTTGTTCAAACTGGGTACGTTCTTCTACTTGCTTAGCCTTGTAAGATTCATACAAAGCTTTAGCTGCTTCAAGTTGTTCGTTTTGAGATGCGGTCATTTCGTTTTCCTTATATGGATAAATTTTTAAATTGTTATCGTTGCGCTTCGATGAAGTGACTATAATTATTTTTGATCGTACAGACAACCATTTTTATATAAATATGTTCAAATAACTTAAAAATACTATGTTTTTGTCAGTATGATTGCTAAAATAGTACTACCACTAATTGCATAGGATTTGATATGGAAGATGAATACGTAATAAACAGAACAAGGATAACCGCTTATTTTTTATATAGAATTAGAAAGGTTATGAAGTTAAGCATTAGAAAGGCTGTTGATCTTTATGGCACAACGTACACTTATTATTATCAAGTTGAGCATTTCGACAGCCAACTTACCCTATTAAAGCTGTTTTATGTGCTCGATATGTTCAAGATTAATTTGGCAGATTTTGGGAAAGTCGTAGAAATAGTTGAGAAAGCTCTTCATACAAGTGACAAAATGAATGAGACTGATGAAGAATCTTATCTTCCCCTGCATATATCTGTTTTAGATGTACAGGATGTAGGTGATATGGATGAGTACTTAGGCTTTAAAGCAGTAGCAGAAGTTGATGAACTTATTTACAACATGATTAAAGATAGTGAAACGTATAAAGCCCTGAAGAAATAACAGGGCTTTCAGCTTATTTTGCTCGACGTTTATTTAACCTTATTTAGCTCATTAGCAAGAACTTCTTTGAACTCATCAGCTCCAAGAATGCTCTTCGCTTTTGCAAGTAATTGAACCCGGATAAAGTCATTCAGAGACTCAGCCAAGTTCTCTTTTTCAAAAGCTTCTTCTATTGCAATTAACTCTTCAAAATACAAAGGAATTGTTAAATTTGTTCCATGAGCTTTACGCTGACGTTTACGTGTAGGAAGGTCATTCTTTTCGAGTTTAATAACTGTGCCGTTACGTGTAACACGTGTAAGTTGATCATCAACTATTGTTGGTTCTTCAGGCTTAGCTTCAACTGATGGAACAGCAACTGCACCTGTACCAGCTCCACTCACAAAAGCTTCTTCTGAAGTAGCTACATCATCATCAAATGAGACAGCAAGAGGTTTTTTAGCCATTATAGAATCTCCACCAAGAACTCATTTAATTCATCTTTTGCTTTGCTGCTTCCCATTTCAAGAACAGACAAGCCTTCAATCATTGCATCACGGAATTGCTTACGATCCCGAATAACAGTGTTTAATGTCTTAACTGCTTTGACTGTATTTAAAAGTTCTTGAGCAACTTCAACTTCTGTTGAGCGTGTATTAGCCGGTGCTTTATTGATAACTACAAATGTCTCTAAACCAGCATTCATTTGTTTAGCTGCACTAGCGAGCTTTACAACGAATGGTAGTACTTCAATGTCTGTTTGACTTGGCTGTGTTGGAACAATCAATTTATTAGCAGCTAATAAGGCACTACGAAATTCAGTACTGTCACGTCCAGCCACGTCTAAAACGACATAATCATAATTATTCTTGAGGTTGAGTAGTTCAGCCTTGAGATTGTCTTTTAAATGAACTGTATCAATAGCATCATTTTCTCTTCTACTGCTCCATTTCATTGATGACTGTTGATCATCACCATCAACTAAAACAGTCTTCCCTTTCTTGCTTAGAGCTACAGCAAGGTTAGTAGCAAGTGTTGTCTTACCTACTCCCCCTTTTTGATTTGCAACTACATAGATAGTCATGGTTTTGAGTCTTTATAAGTTAGTATCAATAGAACTATTGTAGCATCTATATAAGCATTTACCAGTAGATTACTGTACAATTAAGTAACAAGATGAAATTGAGGGGGTGAACATGGAAAAAGAGTTAAAGAAAAAATTATATGAAAACGTAGCGTGTATTGGTTTATGGATTATTGCGCTTACTCTAGCCTTTTTATTTATAGCTAAATATTTCTTTGGCCAGTGTATTGATATTAGCTTACTAAAAGATGTGCTAAGTATTTCAACTACTATCTTTGCAGCTTTAGTAGCGGTTCTAATGTTTAGTGATTGGAGGGTTCAAAAACAATATGAGATAGAACGAGAAAAATTAGAAATGGCTCTTATCGATATTACGGAAGTAAATAAAAGATTAGTAAACTTAAAAAATGACATGGATATTATTAAGGGAGCATGTGATCACTATACCTTTTACCCCAATATTTTAAAAAGAGATGATCATAATACTTCTGACTTATTGAACTCTATCTATATTCAATTAAGAAATTATAAGTTTTTAAGTAAAGATCCTAATATTATGGAAAAAGCAAAAAATTTTCAAAGCTCTACTAATACAGTATTTGGTATTAAAGAAAATAAAATAAAAGAACTTTATAAAGAATATATTCAAAACTTATATAAAGAAAATTTAGAAGATAAAGATTCAAATATTAGCTATGAAAAAGATTATGACATTGATACTCACAGAGTAGTTCGAGAAAACAGGTTTATGATTAAAATTGAGTTTCAGAATGAAATCACTGTTGAAGACCTAGATGAGAATAAAAACGTGGTAGCTACTGTTACTAAAGATTATATTTCATTTATTAAAGATGCAATTTCTGAAGTTGAAAGTTTAACTCAGTATTGTATCGATAAAATAAATATACTTAGATAAAAGAAAACCCCTATCCATTGCAGATAGGGGTATATTTGATTATAGTTGAATTGCTCGATCACATAATAGACGAATAATAACTAATTTAAGATGGGTTGTTGTGTTGCCATTATCTAGCTTTACGCCAACAAAATTTAGAGTAAGCATAAAAGCTAGAATTGAGTAGAATGTAATTAAGAGTGCAATCATTTTCTTATCCCCTAAATTTGAAATAATCTTCTAAATCTTCTTTATAATTGTCATCAACTAAATAAACACTAAAATCTTCATCTTCTGTGAATTCTAAGAAGTTTTTAGCCATTTCACTATCTGCATTTACTTTAGTTAAGAGTCCGTGATTTGAACTCTTGTTTAATCTCTTCTAAGTAGAAATAAAGGTCATTATCAGACTCAGCTTCTAATACTGATCTTCCTTTGAATTGTCCTGTTAATAGAATGTTTTCTTTAACGAGTTCTTTATATTCTTTCTTTGTTAGCTTAGCCATGATTAACCCTCCAAGTCTTCAGCATTAATTTTAATTTTCATTTGTCTTGCCATAGCAGCAAGCCCTTTATATGTGATTCTAATTTGTGGTGCATGTGTTGTTGCTTTAACTTTTAAGTAACCATTCACAAGATAGGTATTTGAAGCTGATACTCGATTGAAACGGTCAATGTAGATCCAGCCTTTAGCTACCATCCACTCTTTCATATCCTTTTGTTTCATACCTCCTAAGAACTTGTAAGCATCTTGGAAACACATAGAGCCCTTTTTACCAGCTAGTAGTTCATAAGCATCAACTGTTGGTTGTTGGTGCTCGATTACTTGCTGTTGTTGGGCTACTTGTAAAGCTAACTGTTCTTTCTGCTCTTCTAATTGAGCTGCTAGCAGTAATGCCTGACTAAATGTAGTTGGTAATTGGAAGTGTTGTTTAGCTTGTTCTTCTAATTCATTCCATCTTTTGATGATTGCCATTCTTAGCTGAACGTTATATCCAGAAATTAAACATGTAGTAAGGTCTTTATCTAGTTCATATTCAGTTTGTTGGCGATTCATACTATCAAAATAGTTATGAGCAAATTTGCTCACATCTAAATTTAGCTGTTCAACCATGACTTCTATGTCACGCTTAACATCAGGGTGACGTTTGTTTGTTAGGTCTGCTATTTCTCTTGAAGACATAGTTACTTGATTATTTGTGTTGTTAATTTCTACGGCATTAACCGTATTAATATTTAAATTAGACATTATGTATTTCCTAAAGTCTTTTTATTTTTTGCTATTAATTAGGCTATATTTTAAATTGATTGCTAATATATTTCATAGGGTATTAGCACCCCTTTATTTTTATCATGCAACAATTATAATTTAATTTATTTGTCAATACAAATTTATATAAAGTTATTATAAAGAAGTTTTAAATAGACTGCAAACTTCTATATTAATATCGAATATACAGGGATATTAACTATTTAAACCCTAATCTTTTTAAATCATCGTACCATTTAAGAATATTATTCGGATCGCTTAGTAGTTTAATTACTCTTTGTTCTAAATTCTCGTAACTCTCCCCTACTTCTGCTTCACGACTTGAAAATTGATCATCATAAGCAAGTTTATTTGCGAATAATAAAATCTGTTTATCAGTCATTCTAGGGAACATATCAATAGTTGCAGACTCTTTAAGAAGTTTTGGTTCTTTCTTTTGATCCTTTAACTTAAACTTGAACTCAAACCCTGTGATCACTCTTCCTGTTTTATGCTGATCGTATTCAGCATTGATATCTGTATATTCATTGATCTGTTTGATAGCTGGCTCTAGTACTCGGCTTTTAAAGTTATTCATTGCTGAGTACTCAGACTCTTCTAAGCCTAGCTTGTATCGGAAATCTGTAATATCTAGAACTGGTGTTTTACCTACTTCTCTCCAAGCGATAAGAATCTCATATAGACGAATAGCGTACTTACTGGTGAGTTGAGCAACCTGTTTTAATTGATAACTAGTGAAGTGCTTCTCAAGCTTCGTAATTAAAGGAACAACAGCCGGAGTAAAGGTAACTTCAAGTACGGCTAAATCATCAACGTACTTTATGCTACTAACCCACCGTGAACGGACAATACCAATCTTACCTGTATTCTTATGTTCTTCTTTAAAGGAGAATTGACGTTCAAATAAATTACTAGCTGCTTCTTTGAGTGCTTTATATGCAGCATGTCTATCTACGTTAAAACGATACATATAGTCACCAGCATGGATTTCTAGTTTACTATCTGCTGTAATTCCTTGACCTGTTTCCCTAGCTCTTATAATTGCTAAGAGAATAAGACGCTGTTCAGTTACTTCTAGATTATAACTTGCGTTAATTAAGGCATTATCTTTGACTACTAGATCGTTTTTCATTCTTTTTTAAATACCAAAGGATAAAGGTACATCGTCCAACAATGTACTGTTATAACTTTAGTAAGTCAACTCAACTATGTGGTGACTAAATGTAGCGATATGGAGACTAAACGTACCTATATAGGTGACTAGGTGTATCGGTGTTGGTGACTATCTGTAACTTTATTGGTGACTATCTGTATCTATATGTCCTCTGAAAACTATGTATAACAATGCTTTCAGACTGCCTAAAAACATTAAAATAATATAAAAATTATTAAAAGGAGCTTTATTGTTTAAATCTTGATTTTTAGTTTGTTTTTTTCATGTATTTGACTATGGTATTGATCATAATTTGTACATGGTGACTATTTGTATCTTTATAACTCCTTTTAATTGTTGCGACTCTCTAACATTGTTCAAGTACTATAAGTACAGAGCAACGTTTAAAAGGAGGTCATTCGAACATTTTACTTTACCTTGAATAGATCTTAGTTCTAATAAATAAGTAAAGTTGAATAACTACGAAGATTACCGATGATTTTAACATAACTCTTTGATAAACATAGTATAAATTTGACAAGAGATTAAAAGTGTGCTACAATAAATCGTGATTTGCAGAGAGGGTCCTACCCTGCCATTTATTTATGGTTTGGAAACCATTAACTCCCCTAAGGGGTCGTTAATAGTTACGCTATCGCTTCCACGTTACCAACCATTAAACCCTTACCACTACGAAAACTATTTCAACTCCCTACGGGTCGTTTCATAGTTTTCTACGTTCTTTTCCTTTATTACAGTCATAAAAGAACTACGTTCCCTCTAAGGAGGTCACTTATTCTTTTATTCCTTCTTTTACCTTTGTATCGTTATTATTTCGTTCCGCTAAGGCGTCACTCATAATAACTACATTGCCTTCTACATATATAGTAATGGTACTCCGAGAGGGTACACCGACCCTCTCTCCTCTTAACCATTAATCTATGTCAGACTGCTTTTGCTGAAGGGGTACTAATTAGCAAAGATCAATCTTTAAGATTAAATCTTTAAAGGTCTTTAATTAAAAGTAATGAAGGAAAGGACTGACTTTGTAGAGTTGGTATTTTAGATAGAGCTTCAGGCTTGAGAAGAAACTCATACTCGCTAAGGCTCGTATTCCTTTCTTACGCTATCGCTCTCACCTTACGAGCCTATATTTATTGACATACAGAATATTCTGTATTGTATATCAATAGGTTAATATATATACTATACATATATTCAAAGTTTATAGCTCTTCATTTCCCCAAGTGAAGAGCTTTTTTTAATTCTTACTTGAGTTGTAATCAATATGAAGAAATTAACTTTATTTTTAGTTTTGATTAGTACAGGTATTTCAGCTCATTCTGAAGTTAATTACAAAACAGCTCAAGATTTTTGTGGAATGGCAGAAGCGGCTGCTACTGCTGCTCAAACTTACAGACAAATGGGATATAAGCCTTCTAAAAACCTTGAGGAATTGATGAAGACAGCAAATAGGATTGAAGATCCAGAATTAGAAAAATCCGTTACCCGCTTAGTTTTTGAACTTGTAGATCAAGCTTATACAGTAGATCAGTACTCAACTAAATCTGCTCAAGATAAAGCTATTACTCAATTCGCTAATGGAAATTATTTAGCTTGCTTGAAAGCCTTTAAGAATAAAATTGAAGCTAAAGAAAATACTGAAGATTTAAAATAGAGCCTTCTTCGTTAATTAGCATCGACTTGACTTATATATAAATATATGTTATATAAATATCTTTTATTGATAACTAAAAATAATAACAATAGAGAGCTTAGTCTCTCCTCATAACAATTAAAACTTACTCTAAAGAGAATAAATAATGTACTCAATTTATATTATCAAACAAGATAATCAACCTATTCACATTACAGCTCATACACTCAATCCTGATATGTCAGACAAGGATAAGTTAGAAGTCTTAATGTCACTAGCAACTATACCTTTAAACCTTCTCAGAGCTTACACACAGCACAAAGAAAGCATATCTGTATCAACCTATAAGACAGATATTATTAATGAGCTAGAAGCAAATAGAGAGGTTTTAGAAGCTATTAAAACATTCATTAATAGAACTATTGAAACACCTATTAATGAAACTTCTGTAGAGCCTGAAGCTTTTGAAATAAAAATACCTTCTCGTAAAAGAACAAAGAAAGCTTCTTAAATTAATTTTTAAAAACGATTAATTCCAAAAAATAGACAACGAGTGAAGTGACTAGATAAAACCATAATTATTTTGTATTAGAAGTTAATTTGATTGAAATAGCTTATGTCGTGTTTAGACCTTTCTCATTAGATATTTGTTCAACTTATAATAATTCGAAAAATTCATAAGTATATATTGTATATGTATAATATATTATTGATGTATAAATATAAATGAATAACAACAAAAGGTAATTCATAATGAAAAATATCTATCTTTATTCAATAATTCTCGTTAGTTGTGGGTTAACAGGTTGCATATCTCCGCAATACAAAAAAGATTATGCAGAAACTAGAAATGCTATTAGTGTTGAAAATGGTTTACCACAAATAGCTACAGGCGCTGTAGCTATGAAAAAAGTATTAGAAGATAACAACCAGCAAATCGGTCTATATATGGATACTTTAACTTTAACAACAAGTTTAAATGCTAATGGAGAAAAAGGTACTAAACTAGGTATGTCCGCAGATCCTTTAGACATTACATCTTTATCTAAAAGTATTTTTAAAGCAGAAGGGTCACAAGAAACAAAATATTCTGATTTAAGAGGCAGTGTCTTAACGATTAATTTTAAAAGTGTAAACCAATATAATCTTGAAAGATTGGATAAGATAAAAGGTTTATTAGAAGCTTCAGCTAAAGCAGATCCTAAAAAAGCAGAGCAAGTTGGTGTAACTAAAAAAGTAATTGAGGATGCAATCAAAGATACTGGATCACCTGAAGGTGTATTTATGCATGGTGGTCCTACTCAGTAGCTTTATTTGAATCTTACAAAAAAGCCCAACAATCCAAGACTGAGGGCTTTTTTAGCTTACATCTGCTTATAGATGGTATCTCTTCGATCTACATCAAGTACAAGGACAACAATTACATCATCCTTTACTTGGTATACGAGTCTATACCCTGCTGACTTCAGTTTAATCTTATACAGATCAACTGAACCTCTAAGCTTATTTTTAGGTATCTTGGGGTTCTCAAGTATTGCTTCGAGCTTACGGATAAGCTGCTCTGCTATTTGTGGATTAAGTTTATCAAACTTCTTGAGAGCTGTTTTTGTGAACTCTAGCTCGTAACTCATTGATAGATACCTTTACTGTTTCTTCAGTATCGACTTGTTCAGCTAGTTTCAGTAGTTCCTGATCTTCAATCAAATCCATCATACGTTCATATAGTGCTGCTGGAACACAATAGAACTCAGGATTGTTCCTATTTAAGATAGCAACTGCTTCGCCAAAAGCATTTTGTACTACCGCAGTAGGATTCTTTTTCAGATCAGAAACACTAGCCACAAATCGACTGTGGATTATGTGATTCATGTCAGTCATTGCTCCCCTTAGTTGCTTAAACAATATAACCAATTTAAAGACCTAATACAAGCCCTATTAAAAGGGCTGTTAATTGGTCATGAGATGATAATGAAAATAACAGGACAAAAGCGTCAAGCCTTTATAGACGCAGCTACTAAGAATGGTGGACAGGCTATTTTTTATATCTTGAAATGCTCTTCTTCTGATGAGACTTTTTATAAGATACGGAATAACTGTAAACAATATTTTAGTTAGATATGCTAACCCTAAGCTCATGCCTTATGAATGGGAGATTCTCTTAGAATATTCAGGATCACCAGAGGCTATATGGGATATTGAACGTGAACATAAAGTAGCTATGACAGATTTTCACTATCAACCTTCTGTCTCTTTTGCTGGAAGTAAAACGGAATGCTATACACAACTATCAGAGTCGTTAGAAACATTAATTAAGGTTTGAATTACATTTTCAAGTAAGTATGGTTCTAGATGACTCATATTCTTTTTAGAAATATTTATTCCCCACTCTGGTTCACTCTTCATTCCTTCACCATAGTCACGACTTGTAAAGAATCTATTTGGTTCTAACCATACTGTAGACGGGATAAGATAGATCTTTGGCATTTCACCTTCTTTTAATAATCCCAAAGCTAAATAAAGATTAGATTGAGGGCTAAAGTATTTCTTCGTCATAAATACATAGCCTGTTCCTGTTCTTAAAGATTTAACTTGAATAGAAAGGAAGTGTGAATTGTTATAACGAGCTACAAAATCTAGTCCTCTGTCATCTACTTCAGATGTATAAACTTGGAATCCAAACATAGCAAATTCCATTTTTACGTAATATTCAACAAATGTTCCTACTTGTTGTTTGTTTAATTTTGACCAGATATAACGGCTCATTGGTAAGTATTGTTCTCAGAATAATTAGATAAATGATATATTGAAGTACCTTAAATTTTACAACAACTTATACAATGAAATTTAAATTTTTCCTCCTTCTTTTCTTACTATTACTTAATACCTCAATGAATGCTGAAGACCTTGAGAAAGTTCGTGCTAAACAGTTTGTAACTCAATTGTCAGCATATATGGAGAAGCATAGTGAGAACCTAGCACTCATTACTAAATACTCAGAAAAGAAAGATAGAACTCCGGGTGAAGATAGACTCTATTTTTGGACACTCTGCAATACAGTAACTAACTTAGAACGTGGAGAAAAGTTGATTAAAGATAATCCTGAACTTTCTCAATACTTAAACGGCAAGGTAATAACAAGCCTTGAAGAAAACCTAGATTTCCATAAGCATGTAACTTCTCTTCTTGTAGGAACCGAAAATGAATGTAAAGATTAATAAACACCTCTCCCCTCTTGTATTGTTGTTTCATAAATAGAATGAAAGTGTGTAAACTTGACATATTGTTTTATTTTTGATACATTTCTTTTCATACCTTTAGAAGCTTAAACATCTTCTATTGCGTTAGACATTATATTTCCTTCCCTCTATTTATTGTCCTCTCCTTCAATACTTAGAGAATAAAAATCATTGTGCAAAGCAATAACTAAAAGAGAGACATTCAAAACATCAAAGAGAGAGAACTCAGCAACATAACAATAATTATAAGCTGCTACGTTACCTCTCTTTTTTGTTATCTATTAATACATCTATTAACACAACTAATAATAGCAGATAAATACGGCTTAAATGGCTTGTCACGTATATGTGTGTGCGCCTTTTGCCATAATGAAGAGATAATTAAATGGGATCAAAACCTAAAGTAGTGCAAGGACCAACGGCTGAAGAACAAGCTAAATTAGCAGCAGACCAAGCAGCCTTAGAGACAAATGCAGACCAAGCATTAAGAAAGAGACAACGTAAATCAACGATTCTTAGTTCTCTTGATATGACAGCTCCACAAGAAACAGCATTAGGAAAAACAAATACAGGAACATAAACCAATGAACGCAATTCAATTGATTAAGCGTGTTGGTGAGTTAAAGACAGAACGAATTAAACATGAACCTACATGGGCTGAGCTATATAGATATGGTGCTCCTGAAAGACAACAAAGCTTTCAAGATGCAGCTCAGAATGGATTAGAAGACATTAGACGCCAAGAACGATCTAAGCTTTTTGATACAACAGCAGCAGAAGCAATACAGCTCTTCGTTTCCTCTATCATTTCAGCTACTACCCCAGCATCAAGCAAATGGTTTAAAGCAGTACCGGGTGGAATAGATAACCCTGAACAAATGACACATGGCGAACAGTGGTTAGAAACTGTAACTGATTTTATGTATAGGAACGTACACGCTTCTAATTTTGATTCTGAAGTATCTGACTACCTTACTGACTTAGTAGTAGCTCGGATGGGCTGTAATGTATGTAGATAATAAACCTGAAGGTGGTCTTGTCTTTAATACATGGAACATCGGCTCTTGTTATATCTCTTCTACACAAGCTAATGGACTCATTGATACAGTTTTTCGTGAATATGAATTAACAGCACAACAAGCAATTAAAGAATTTGGAATAGAGAACGTATCAGACAGACTAAGAAAAACCTCTGAGTCAAAGCCTGACAGTAAACATAGATTCATTCATGCTATCTACCCTAGAGACTCAAAAGAAGTTAAAGGTGAAGAAGGCAGAAGATTAAATAAAGCTATGCCCTTCGCTTCAGTACACTTAGAAGTACAAGCAAAGCATATAGTTAAAGAAGGTGGTTATAACGAGTTTCCATGTGTTGTGAGTCGTTTTAGAAAACTACCTGATAGCTTCTACGGTATAGGACAAATGGCTTTAGCATTAGCAGATGCTAGAACATGTAATGATATAGTTAAGCTTACTCTTCAATCAGCAGAACTATCATTAGGTGGTTTATGGATTGCTCAGAATGATGGTGTCATCAATCCTCATACATTACGTATCAGACCTAGAGCAGTGATTACAGCTAACAGTGTTGATTCAATTAAGAGACTCGATACAGGACAACAAGTAGATCTAGGTTTAGACCTTCTCAATCACTTTCAAGCAAAGATTAAACGTGTATTGATGTCTGACCAGCTAACACCTGTAGGCTCCTCTCCTCTTACAGCAACAGAAGTAACAGCAAGAGTAAATACATATAGACAACAGCTACGGAGCTGTATTTGGAAGACTACAAGCAGAATATCTACAAGGCTTATTAGAACGTGTTTGGTTCTTATGTCTTCGTAGTGGCGTGTTACCCCCTGCCCCTGAAGAGCTAATGACAGCTTCTCGTATTTCCTTTCAATTCATTAATCCATTAGCAGCAGCACAAAAACTAGAACATGTAACAGCAATACAAAGCCTAATGATGAATGTAGGACAACTGGCTCAACTAGATCCAAACATACTAGATAACGTCAACATGGATAACATTACTCAGATTATGGGTGATGGCTTAGGTGTTCCAATGACTGTATTAAGAACAGATGATGAAGTACAACAGCTCAGACAAGCTAAACAAGAGAAACAACAAGCAATGCAACAACAACAGATGATGCAGCAAGTAGGCTCTACAGGTTTAGAGATAGCTAAAGATCAAGCTAAGAATATGACTCCTGATCAGATCATGGGGGCATTAGATAGTGAATAATAAATATAATGTGTTTACGCATGGAGACGGATTAATAGTTTTGGATGAGTTGATACAGCTTTTCCACACATCATTTCCCTTTGATAAAGACTCAGCAACACAGACAGCATTTAACTTAGGTCAACAGGATGTAGTGAATTACATACTTTCAAAGATCAAAGAAACAGAAGTAACAATAGAATAAATAATAGAACTACTGATAAAAGAAGATTATGATAGATACAATTATTAATGAAACTATAGAATCATCTACTAATACAACTATTAAAGAATCTAATGAAGCATCTACTATTTTAAGTGGAATGAATGCAGATCAAGAGATTGCCTTTCCTGAAAAGTTTAAAGTTACAGCAGAAGATGGATCAGTAGATTACAAAGCTACCCTATCTAAAATGAATGAGTCGTATACAGGTTTAGAGAAAAGAATTGGTTCAGGTGATTTGCCACCTAAAGATGTAGCTGGGTATAAACTAGATCGAGAAGACTTTGAGCAATTTAAATCAGATGAATCTAATCAAGCTTTCCTCACTAAAGCACATGAACATGGAATTACTAATAAACAACTAGACTTTCTATTAAGTGAATATGACTCTCGCGTTGTAGACCTAGTATCAACATCATCTCAATTAGATACAGATACAGTAGTGAACTCATTGAAGACAGAATGGGGTTCATCTTATGATGTGAACATGCGTAATGCATTTAAAGGAGCTACTACAGCAGGCTTAACCTTAGATGAGTTTAATGATCCTCTCATTGGTAACAACAAAGCTCTTATTAAACTAGCAGCTTACTATGGCTCTCAATTAAGTGAAGACAAACCAACCAATAGCGGTACAGCAGTAAATGTAGATATCCATTCTCTAATGCGTAGTGAAGCATTTTTTGATCCGAAACACCCTGACCATAAGTCAGTGATGCTTCAGGTTGATTCTTACTATAGAAATTTAAGAAATTAGTAAGAGAAAATAAGCTTTATGATATTGTAAAGGTAATTCAATAAATACTTGTATTTGAAAATGAAATACGCTGAACGTGTTGACTTACAAAAAGTTATATCTAAATTAGAAACAGATAGTTTTGATAGTAATGATATTAGATTGATTCTCATAATGTTAAGAGAATATTCAGACCGTAACAGTATCTTTAGAGAGATCTCTCATTTTGTAGCTCATAAAAATAGAGATCAGGGGTATTTTTATTCGCGGATTGAAGGACTTCATTGCTTATTTCAAATTAACCTTCTATGCCAGCATGGTTATATCATTGACTACTCTCAGCCTCCCCTACCAGAACTTAGTAAAGCTATTCTTTTTAAGGCAAATTTTGTTAGTAACAACATTCTCAAGAAATACAATTTTGATAAACAGTCATTGCTTAATGATGTGGCGAAATACTTTCCAATTAAGGTGAAAGAAAATTTTACACCTCATGAAAGTATTTTGTTTTATGAAATGATTACAGAAATTATAAGTGAGCCTATAAATTTTGTCCCTGTGTATAAGGATAGTGAACTTATAGAGTGTTTAATAAGTGAAATAGAAAAAAATAAATTTAAGCTTGATATACAAAAGGTGGATTTGAGTAAGCTACTATTTAGTATTCTTCCTATCTTGCATGGCACAGAATTAAACGCAACATTGTTCAAAAAAAGTATTGGTACAATTAACTTCGGGATCTTGAATCAAGGTAATAAAGATGTGCTTAATCTTATGGGGTATGTTCGAGCTACTCATACAAGACCGCGTTTTCCAGACTTAGGTAGACCAGATATAACTATTCAAGAGAATGTTGAGTTTTCTTTTTCTATTGTGCAGACAGATCTTCTTGCGAGTGATTGGTGTACTCAAAATTATCTTTCTGCCTTTGAAGAAAATTGGGCTTCAATAGGTAAATTAGATACTTTCATAAATGAAGAAGGTTTACTAGATATTGTTAAAAAAGCTCCCGTAATGGCGCACGGACAAAGCTGAATAGCCATGCATAGAGATTGAGTGTAGAACGTTCTCTATGCATTAATTAAACATCAGCCTTCAAATGGTGATAAATCATCTAAGAAGATAACTGAGACTTCATAATAAATTCTACTAATACAACAATAAATAAAATCAATAATAGATTTAAATAAACAACTATTAATAGTTCTATTATTGAAACTAAATATTAATTAAGGATTAACATAACAATGGCTTATACAACAATTGATAGCGTATTTGTGCGCCAATATGCAGATACTTATACAGTACTTTGCGAACAGAAAGACTCTAAACTTTTATCAACTATTACTAATGAAGGAGAAATAAACCGGATCTAGTTTCACAGTAAATGAGATGACAGGATTTGGTGACTTACAAACTCCTACTCGTTTTGGTGATACTCAATACAACGAAGTGGATTTTGCATCACGTTTAGCTACGATGAGCAACTATAGCAACTTCACTCATATTGCTCCACAAGACTTACCTAAGCTTAAAGCTCATCCACAAGATGAAATGATTCAGCGCTTAGTATCAGCTCGTAACCGTAAGATTGATAGCATCATCTACAATGGTTTAATTGGTACAGCTCAACGTAAAACTACGGAAGCAGATACATTCACAGCAGTAGCATTACCAGCAGAACAACAAATCGGGACTTCAGCAGCTCCTGTAGCATTCAGTAAGCAATTACTTATCGACATTCGTACTAAGTTTATGGAAAACGAAGTACCAGATGATGAAGAGATCATTGTGACTTATAACAGTGACATGTTGAATATGATCTTAGCTGACTCTACTTTAACTTCAGCAGACTACTTACAAGGTCAGATGTTGCAGCGTGGTGAGATCAATACTTTCTTAGGTTTTAAATGGGTTCCATACCAAAAGATCAAAGCTACTCCAGCTTCAACTTATGCTACAGGTGTTGCTTATACTTCTAAAGCATTGAAGTTTGGTAGTGCATCTATTTCACCTCTTAAAGTAGTAGAGCGTGAAGATAAAAACCGTACTATCTCAATTGGTCACATCGATTCTTATGGTGCAGTACGTACAGATGAGAAACGTGTACTAGCATTTACTTTTACTGTTTAATTTAATTCTAATAATAGAACTAATATAAAACCTAACAATAAATGCTCTTTTACTTCTTATAGTAGAAGAGCATTTCAATTAATAATAATTCTAAAGGCATCCAATGACAGATAAAGTAAACATAGTTAATAATGCACTATCATTAATTGGTGCTTCTTCCATTACCAGCTTTGAAGAGAATACAGCGAATGCTAGACGTGTAAAGACGATCTATGACACATCACGTAAAGCTCTTTTAAGGCTTCATCCTTTTCAGTGCTCTATCAAGAGAATCAAACTATCACCTTTAGCTGAAGTTCCTGTATTTGGCTATTCATACCAATATCAACTACCCGATGATCTTATACGCATCATCAATGCTAATACTGAAGATTATGCTGTAGAGACAGATAAGCTTTTATCAAATAGTAATGTACTCAACCTTGTCTATGTTTTCGATAACCGGGAATGAAGAGACATATGATTCATTATTTGCTGAATGCTTAGTTTTATACCTTGCTTACAAGCTGGGTAAATCAGTAACAGGTTCTCAAGGTACATCAGATGGGTATTACCAACAGGTACAGGCACTCATTCAACAAGCTAAGGCAGTACAAGCACAAGAAACACCTTCTCAACTCTTTGGATCAGACCAAGACTACACTCTAACTAACAGGTATTAATTGATGGCAAGACTAAACATAATTAAGAATAATTTTACAAGCCGGAGAACTTAGCCCATTAATACTTTTACGTACTGAGCTTAATCAATATAGGAATGGCTGTAAGAGAGTAGAGAACATGCTACCGATCATTGAACGGTGGTATTAAAAAGCGTGGTGGTACTTCTTTAGTTAAAGCAGTAGCAGGGGCAGTTAGACTCATTCCTTTTGTAGTGAGCCATAGAGACACATACATTCTTGTATTCAAGCCTAACTCTATTGATGTAATTAATAGTGAAGGTGTTAGGGTAACTACTATTGCAACTACCTATAGTTCTATTCAAATTAAAGAATTAACCTATTGTCAATCACGTTATAACTTATGGTTGGCTCATGGTGATAAGCCTTTATCATGGTTGAGATGTTCTGAAGACTTTACGAATTGGGACTTCTCATCCTTTATTTACTCTATCCCTCCATTAGAAGAAATAAGCAACTATCCAGTTGTTTTGAATATGTCAGAGGAGATTAAAGACGTAGGTAAAGTGACCACATTGGAAGCACAAGCCTATGAAACTTACTTAGCAACCAAGCAATACTATGTAGATGATATTGTGAAAAGTGGTACGAGTTACTATAAGTGTCTTGTTGATCATATTAATCAACCATTATCAGATCCTACCTATTGGGCATTGATTACAGTTGAAGAAGCGAATGTATTTAGTGCTTCATCGGTCGGTAAGTTTGTTTTTGCTAATGGTGGTATTGTTCGTATTGATACTTATCTATCTGCAACAAGAGTAGAAGGTGAGATCATTAAGAAGCTCACATCAACGATTGAAGTTGTAGCTAGAGCATGGCAAATCAAAGAGAACATATTTACAGCCAGTCTTGGTTATCCTCGTACTGTTTCTTACTATCAGCAACGATTAGTTTTAGGGGGGACAAAGAAGTACCCAAACTATATTTGGTTTTCTCGCACAGCAGATTTCACAAATTTCCTTCCTACTACAGAAGATGGTGATTCATTCACTTTAGCAGCAGCTTCAGACAGTTTAACAAACGTTCTTCATCTAAGTCAGAGCAGGGGAGTGGTTGTTCATACTGGAGGTGCAGAGTTATTAATTAAATCTACTGGAGCCTTAACTCCTACATCAGCAGAGATACAAGAACATACTTCTTATGGAACGATTGAAAGTATCAAGCCAGTTAAAGTAGGAACAGAGCTAATCTTCATTCAACGTGGATCAAGAGTAAGAACATTAGCCTATGATTACTCAGTTGATGGTTTAGTCTCTAATGAGCTTTCAGTTCTTGCTTCCCACATTATTAAAGATCATGGTGGACTCAAGGATATGGTTTATGCTCAAGATCCTGATTCAATTATCTGGTTTACATTAGGTGATGGAACGTTAGCTACCTTAACTCTTAATCGTGAGCAGTCAGTAACAGCTTGGGCTAGACATGATGTAGGTGGTGAAGTGATTAGTCTTACAACGCTTCCAAGTACAACAGGTTCAGACAGAGTTTACTTACTCGTAAATCGTAATGGTTCACTTCAGATTGAAGAGATTAAAGAAGAGCTATTACTTGATACAGCTAAGTTGGTAAACGTCTCACACAGCACTACATGCACTGTCACAGATAGTCTAATTGGTGTACTAGGGGACAAGGTACAGGCTTACTTTAAAGATGGAAATACAGTATTTGAAGTACCTATTTTAAGTAGAGCCGGGAACACCTTAACCATTAGTTGTGATTCCTCTATTAATCAAATTTACATTGGTAGAGCATTCACTTCAGCTATATCTCTATTACCTACAGACTTTCAACAAATACCGGGAACAACTTTTCCAAGCTTAATTAAAGTTGATCACATCACTCTTGCTCTAAAAGACTCTATTGCTCCAGTTGTGAACGGAGATCGAGTAGAAACAAATACTTTTGATATGAATCTTATGCTTCCTCCTCAACTCTATACAGGGATGAAACGTATTGCTATGAATGGGTGGACTAGCTTTGAAGAGTTTGAAATCACAATAGAACAAGATAGACCACTACCATTACAGATCATTGCTTGTGTACTAGAACAAAGCGTTAACGATAGATAAGAATAATTATGTTTAATATTAGAGTAGCAACAGAAGACGATATACCAACAATAGCAAAATTAGCTTTTGAGTTTTGGCAAGAGTCACCTACATACAGTTTAAGACCTTTCAATATAGATAGAGTGATTACACATCTTACTAAGCTTATGCATGGTGATGGTGGTTGTCTCTTTGTCTGTACCTTAGATGAGCAGATCATTGGTGGTTTTGCTGGTGGTATTCAATCTGAATGGCAGTCACGGAACATTGATGGCATTTGATTACTGTATCTTTGTCATTCCTGAATATAGAGGTAGTAGAGCAGCTTACTTACTTATCAATACTTTTATAATATGGGCTAAGAGTATGGGTTGTCTTTATATTCAATGTGGAACAGCTACAGGTATAGAAACAGAAAAGACAATCAATTTTTATCAGAAGATGGGCTTTCAACATACAGGCTCATTCTTAGAAATGCAGTTATAACAATAATAAAACAAGAGGTAATAATTATGGCAGCAGCTCGGAGCAGCCGCAGCGGCTTATTGGGTGGCGACTGCAATGGCGGTGGCAGCATCAGCATATTCAGCCTATAACAGTCATCAGGCAGCTAAAGCTAGTGCAGAACAATCTAATGAGAATGCTAAACAAGCAGAAAGTGCAGGAAGGGTAGAAGCTGAACGTGTTAGAGAACTAGGTAGACGACAAGCTTCAGCAGCTAAAGCACAAATGGCTAGTAATGGTTTAGACATCAATGCACCTAATACAGTTTCAGATGTAATTCAAAATGACATTATTTCCAATGCTTCAAAAGATGCATCAATGGTGCAATACAATGCAAATAGTTCAGCAACACAAAGTAGGGCAGATGCTTCTAACTTCAATAAGCAAGCTAATCAGATTGCAGTGGGTGGAGCTTTAAATACAGCATCAACAGCTCTTAATGGTTATTCTCAAGGTAAGCTCAAATCTGAAATACCTAAGAGTCAAGGAGGCTGGGCTTAATGGCTAGAATCCCTTTAGGTAACTTTGGTAATGTCATGCCACAAGCAACTCAAGGTAGAGTTATAGATACTGGTGGGCAATATGTGGCTCAAGCTGTATCTAATCTTGGTCAAGCTATTAATAACTATGGTGAAGTAAAGAATAAGCTACAAGATCAAGAAGATGCGCATCAATACAACTTAGAAGTACCTAGATATAAAGCTGAAGTAGAAGAGACATATAAAGCAATCAATCAAGATGTAGCTACAGGCGTTCTTACTCCGGATGAAGGAGAAAGGATATGGGGTGAAAAATCAGCTTCAATGATTGAAAGTTATAAGGCTCGTATTCCTCCTTCCCGTACTAAGCAATTTGAAGAGCTTGGTGCATCTACATATTATGGTGGTGTACCTAATTTGAGAGATACAGGTTTTAAAGTAGGTGTACAGAAACAACAAACTGAAGCAGCTATTAGCGTAGAAGCAACATTGAAAAACCCTAATAGAGAAGAAGGCTATACTGAAGCTTCTCTTATCGTTAATAATCCTAAACTCGGTTATTCTGAAGCTCAACGTACTGAAAAGATGTACGAATGGAATAACAAAAGAGACGTTTCAGATGCTAGTGGTGTAATAGATAATGCTGTTAAAGCTAACGATACTAACAGTCTTCAATCAATAGCAGACAACATAGATAAAACCTACCCTCCTTTAACTGTAGAGCAACGAGATTCAATTAAAGGGCAGATTGGTACTCATATAACAAGGATTCAAAAGCGGATTAGCTGAACAACAAGATAAAGCACTTAAAGAAGCTGAGAACGTAGCCAAAGAGTTTGATAAAGACGCTTTACTAGGTTATCCAATGTCAGCAGATCGAGTTACTTCTACCTTAGCAGCAGTTAAAGGTACACCGTATGAAACTCAAGTGAGACAATCATTAGAAGCAAATAAAGCAGCTATAGAATTTAGAAAACTTCCACCTTCTCAACAAGAATCACAAATCAACCAGCTAAAGGCTCAATTAAAAAATACTGACTCAGATGATCCTTCTTCTCTAAAGGCACGTCTTGATATGTTTCAGACCATTGCTAATGAAGCTAAAGCTTTAGCTACTAGTGATGCAGCATCAGCCTATACACAACGTACAGGTCAATCTTTATATAGAGTTGAAACAAGTCAGTTAATCAATGGTCAGTTTGATGTGAAGCAAGCTCAATCTTCAGTAGATTCACTTAGAAGACAACAAAAGGAACTTGGCTATGGATCTTTAAATCCATTTACTACTACACAGCAAAAGGAAGTCAGAGAGAAGTTTCATGATTCAGACCTTAATACTCAGAAGGTCATAATTCAGAACTTGGCTAAGATAGCTGGTACTGATAATGAAGCACGTAAACAGATGTATGACATGATTTATCAAGGTAGAGCTAATGTTTATTCCGGGATTAATCAACTTGCTATTAAAGATGTTCACATTCCGGGATCTAATATCAAAGCAGCAGATTTAGCTCTTGAAGGGTTACAATTACAGGCTAATGGTGTAGATAAAACACTAGCTCCTTCTATAGATTCTTTCAAAACTAAGTTAGCTGAAGAAGCCGGGAATGCTTTACAGGTAGGTACTCCTGAGTTTGAAGCCTATGCTAATTTAATCTATTCAACGTATGTAGCTTATGTGAAGCGTACAGGTGTTCAACTTGATGATAAGGGTAAGCCTAGATTAGATGAACGAGCCTATCAACAATCACAGTCTCTTATTACTGGTGGTTACTATAAACAGAAGGTTGGCAGTGTTTCTAATACTGTTCCTGTCCCTTATGGTATGGGTCCTACAGAGTTTGGAGATAAGGTAGAAGAACAAGTTGTAGGTGGTTATTACCATGATACAGGGGTAAGGATTCCTAGAGGATTTATGAATACTCATGCTCTTAGAAAAATACCGGTTACTTCAAATCAATATATGTTTATAGGTCCAGATGGTAAGCCACACATCAATCCAAGAACAAAGAAACCATACATAAAAGCAATAACAAAGTAAGGATAGCTAATGGGTATTTTAGATGGTCAATTGACAGAACAAGACAATGAATTAAATCAATCGAACGCTACTAAAACTAAGCCATATAAACCTACACTAGCAGTAGATTTAGCATCTAGTCTTATCTATGGAACTGAGAAGGGCTTAATGAATACTCTTAGTGCTGGTTTACGTCCTTTCGTTGGTGATGAAGCAGCAGATAAGGGATTAGCTAACATTGATCGACAGCTTAAACCAGCTAAACAAGGTCAAGCTGGTAAGCTCGTTTCAGGAATAGCTGAGGTTGTAGTTCCAGCAGCACTAACAGCGCCTGTTCGGTGGCACAGTAGGAGCAGCAGCTTCAGTTGGATTATCTACAAGAGCTTCAGAACATACTAAACTTACTCAAGATTATGGTGTAAGTAGTGATGATGCTGATCTAGCTTCTAATATCTATGGTGCTTCTAATGCTGTTTTAGCATTTATGCCTATGGCTAATGTATACCGTAACGTCATTAAAGATTATGCAGTTACAGTAGTTGGTACTACAGCAGCAGCTCAAGCTTCAGTATATGGTGAAGGTATTGCTTTAGAAGCAAAAGGTTATGATGAGGTAGCAGATCAGTACTATGGATTCTCAACCGATCCTACATCTATTGCTACTAACTTAGCTATTGCTTCTATCTTCCATGTTGGCTCTCGATATGCACAGAGTAAATCTAATCCGGGTGTAGATTACTCAACAGTTAAACAAGAGCAAGATGCTTTCACTGATACAGTAGATGATGTACAAGCTGAAGCTGATAAAGGAAGTATCTTAACCACACCAGAGAGTTTTAGCGACACTGCACAACATGTAGACAATATTAATAAGGCTGGTAAACAAATTGCTGAAGGGCAGTCTGTGAAGGTTACTCCAACTCAAGGTACACCAAAGCCTGTACAAACTACTTTAGATGTCTTTAAAGGTGTTGGTACTTCTAAGGCTGTGTATGATGCTGCTAAAGCTAATGGCTTTTCTGATAGTGATGCTCGATATATAGTAGCTTTAGCTCACTTTGAATCTATGGGGACATTTAGCCCTACTATTAAAAATAAACATACTTCAGCTACAGGTGTATTTCAGTTTATTGATGATACTTGGAAGCTTGAAGGTGGAACGACCACTAACCGATATAGCCTAAGTAAGCAAATAGAACTAGGTATTAAACACACTAAAAACAACATTACATTTATAGAAGAGAGAACAGGAGTAACACTGAAAGGTTCTCAAATCTATTTACCTCACTTATTAGGTCGTGGTGGTGCATTAGAGGTTTTTAAAGCTCTCAAGGATAACCCTAATCAATCTGCTAGAGATGTTATTGCTCGATTCAGTGATAATCCCGATAAGCTCATGCGTATCAATAACATTAAGCCTAATGCAACCATATCAGAAGCTATTAACGGCTTTACCTCAAAGATTGATGATTTAGCTCAAAACAAATATGGAGCTATGAAAGGCTCTACAGACGAATCTACTATTGCAACTACAGAAACAACTGTAAATAGTTCTATTGATGCTCCTAAACCTATTGTAGTGCCTAAAGCAGATGTATTTACCCTTGAAGATAGAGATAGTGCTGCTTTAGATACAATGAAAACAGGTAAGCCAATTTTAGATAATCATGATATTCAAGCATTAGAACCAAAACATAGTGAAGATCCTTTTTCAGACATGCTGATATTAGAAGACTCTAGTGAGTTTGGAATGATTAAAAGTGACTTCAAATTTAAGCCTTCAGATGATGTAGAAATTGATATAAATACAATGGTAGAGAAGATTGTAAAATCTATTGAAACTACCTCTATTCCACATGCTCATCAAAGTGTAAGAGTTAAAGGGGATAAGGAAACAGCAGTAGACTTACAACCAGATCCTTCTATTACAGGTGAATGGGCAATGACTCCTAGAGAATGGAGTAAGAAGAGCCAAGAAGAATTTAATCATAGAGCTTATACAGACAAAGACGGTCATACAGTACAAGAGCTTAAATCAGACTCTCTATATGTTAGACGTACTGTAGACAGCAATAACAAGACTGTCTCTATTCAAGCTGCTCGTAAAGGTAAAACAGATGGTTCTAACCTGAAGGGAAATAAACCACTAGAAACTGCTTTAGATCGTATTTTTAGTCCTGAACGTAACTATGGTTATTTATCACAAGTTCCAAAAGGGAAGGAGACTATAGATAAGCTGTCCTCTAACCCTGACATGATTATTACTTCTAAAGCTACAGGTGAAGACCTTACAGCTTCTCAATGGCAAACAAAGCTAAATCAAGAACAAAACAACATACAACTATTAACTAAGGCAATGAGTACATTAGCTAAGTGTGCTTTAAAAGGGGCGTAATGAAAGATCAATGTAGAGCAGCAGTAGAAGCTGAATTAGGAAGAAAATTATCAGATAAGGAAGCAGATCTATTAGAACAAGCCTTTCAAAAGGCTAAACGTGAAGTTCCGGGTGAAGACATCAAAGCATGGAAGTCTATGAGTGATGAAGAACGAGCTGAAGCTATTGCTGATCGTGCTATTCAAGACTATACAGAGCAACACGTATTCAATGTCACTACTTTGGTTAATGATTTAGAGATACGTTCAAACCTTGCTAGAGAGCTTACTTCACATCCTTCTCTTAACCCATTAGAAGCCTTACACAGAAAGCTTGTCATGCATACAGACCAAAGCCGGTATTCAATCTGTTGAACATGTTATTACTGCTGTTGAATCTCGTTACTTTGCTAAAGTTGCAGATGTATTTTCAAAGACTCAAAAAAGCTTAGGCTATTTCATTGATGACCTAAAAGTGAAATCACTTGTTAAGGAAATCTTCGGTGATAAAAGCGGTGATGCTGAAGTAGCTACTTTGGCTCAATCTGTAAAAGATACTTTAGAAGAGCTTCGTCTTCACTTTAATAGGTATGGTGGTAACATCAAGAAGCTTTCTAATTGGGGGCTTCCTCAATCCCACAGTCATTATAAAGTGATTAGTAAAGGTAGACAGGCTTGGATTGATTTCACTCTTCCTCTTATTGATCGTGGACGTTATAGAAAGGATGATGGCTCTTTAATGTCTGAAGCTGAAGTGAAAAATATTCTTTCTTCAGTCTACGATACAATCAGTTCAGAAGGTCATAATAAACCTGAAGTTCAATATAGAGCTGTAGAAGGACTTACTGATCTACCTGTTGGCATGAACATGCAAGCTCTACATCAATACAGCCGTGAGGTTCACTTTAAAGATGGTGAATCATGGTTGAAATACCAAGAATACTTTGGAGAGCTGAATTTTCATGATCTTCTCTCTAACCATATAAGAAGATTGTCTACTGAAATAGGGCTAATGCAGACCTTTGGAAGTAACCCGGAGAAGATGGTAAAGCAGCTTGGCCATGACTTATTTAATCAAGCTATGCAAGATGCTAAGTACAGTGGTCAACATACTAAACTCAAAAAACAATATCAGTATGTCGGTCGCTACTATGATGAGTTAGCTAGACAAGCTGCTCCTATTGATTCTGCACTTGCTCAAGTAGGTAGTATTGCTCGTTCATGGACAGTTGCTACTAAAATGGGTAGTGCAACGATTACAGCTCTTGGCGATTTTGCCACAATGAAACTTGCTTCAGAAATGCATGGATTAGCCTTTACAGACTTACTAGGAAAAGAGGTACAACTATTATCTGATAAAGATCACAGAGACTTTGCTATTTCTATTGGTTTAGGTGTACGTGAGATGACTAACGCTTTAGTACGTTTCCGGGGATGACGACATTGCTTCAGCTTCAACTAAACTTAATCAAACAGCCACTAAAACAAGAGCTATCGCTAATGCTGTTATTCGTTCAACCGGGTTAAATCATCTTACAGCTTCTAATAAGAGAGCCTTTGGGTCTGCTCTTATGCATCATGTATCAGACCTTAATTCTAAGAAAGCTTGGACTGAATTAGGCGATAAAGATAAACGTATGTTAGAAGGTGGTGGTATTAAAGAAGATGACTGGACTATTCTTCAACAAGTTGATCGTACAGAAGCTTTAGGTGGTGAACGTTTAATTACTAATAAGGACATTTTTAATATTCCTGATGATCAGATCCTTCAGCATCATTCATTTAATCCTGATGGCTTTACACCAGCTCAATTAGCAGATGAAGCCTTTAAACTAAAAGAACAACTTGCTAATAAATACATGAATTACATCTATACAGAGACGAATGCAGCGGTATTAGAAGTAGGTGCAAGAGAAACCTCTTTAATGTCTATTGGAACTGAAAAGGGAACTATAGGTAATGAGCTATTACGCTTCTTTTGGCAATTTAAACAGTTCCCTTTCGCTATGCTCACTCGTATGTGGTACAGGGGAATGGCTCAAGGTACACCACAAGCTAAGTTTATCTATCTAGCTAAGTTGTTCGCCTACACTACATTAATGGGTGGAATTGTAGCTCAGATCCAAAACATTACTAAAGGACAAGATTTAGATGATCCTACAACTATGGACTTCTTCCTTAAATCTATTGTTAAAGGTGGAAGTGCTTCATTCTTAGCAGATGCAGTGAGTGCTACAGCAGATCCAACTGATAGAAGTTTTAAGGATTGGATCATACCAGCAGCATTTAAAGATGTAGGTAATGTAGCAACTATGGTGAGTGGTGCTGGACAACATTATTTAGATGAGCGTGAATCATCTTATGGAGCTGAAGCCGTTAATACTATTAAGAACAACACTCCATTTCAAAATGTTTGGTATACAAGACTTGTATTTGATCGTATCGTGATAGCAGAGCTACAGGACATGTTTGATGAAGGTTACAGGGACCGAAAACAGTACAGACTAGAGACTCAACACAATCAAGGCTTTTGGTGGGATCTTGATAATGAAAGTATTGAAATTCCAAAAATTAACTCCACTAATTAAACAAACTTAATAACACAAGAGAAAAGTTTATGACTTCGACAAAGCGTACTAATTTTTATCCAATAAATAAGAATGGTTCAATTTCATGGAATGTTTCCTTAATCGAATTTGAAGAAATTGAGAAATATTCAACGAATCAAATAAAAGTAAAATTCATAAATGAACATCTAGCTGGACAATCCGCACCAAGTATTAAGGAGGATGTACCAGAGTTCTTTATAATTGATCGTGCTTATAATCGTATTTTGAATGAAGATGGTGAGGAAATTGCCTTAACTTCTATGTTGAAAAGATATCATGGCACTCGATATGAAATTGACACTTTCAAATTTCAAGTAAGATTATTAAATAATCAGTGCGTTGAACTTGAAGCACGTGTTAGTAATGAAATCCCAACATCTAGTGGTACAAAAATATTTTTAGCTAATGGTTGTGAGCAGCTTTTAGGTGAAAGACTTGAAGCAGACTATATTCTTCTGCAAGACGGAGAAATTATAGTACCAAAGTCAAGCGGTGGTAAGGTAATTGGTAAGTTCATTCCAAATGCGTAAGATGAGGGCTAGATATATCTAGCCCTTTTAATACCCAAAAATAATACAACAATAAATGAAACGGTAAAAATGAGTAAAATAGAAGAATACAAGGATGAGTTAGCTCGAATACAAGAGCTTTCCATCCTAGATACAATTGATTTAGTCGATCGAGCACATAACACAGATAAAGAGACGAAAGTTCGGGCGTGGTGATGCTTGTTGGCTTTATAAATCAGCTAACCAAACTTTAGCTATAGCAGCTCGTATAGAACAACTATTAACAGTTAAACAAACCTCAGATGTATCTACTTCAGAAGAGGAAGATAAACAAAAAGAAGCTGAAGCAGCCAAGATACTAGAACAAGTAAAACAAGAGTATTCAAAGCGTAAAGGAAGATCAGATGGGTCTACCTCAAAACAATAATAAAGCTTCTTTCCCTGAGTTTTACCTTGTCTATGCTCATCAACAAGGATGGGATGTTCCTAATTTCCATTTAGAAGTGGCAGAGTGGCTTGAAGATTTTGGTCATTTAGGTGTACTTATGCTTCCACGTGGACATCGGAAAATCTACTCTTCTTGATATATGGAACGCCTACTTATTTTATAAGGACCAAGAAGAGCTTGTATTACATCAAGGTGCTACTGATCCTGATGCATATAAATGTTCTAGAGGAACACAACAAGTATTAGAGAAACACGCTTTAACTTGGAATAGACAAAAGAAGAAAGGTGAAACTCAAAAATGGTGGGTTCAAGGTTCCTCAGATGTTCGTCATGGTTCATTACATGCTAGAGGTATTCTTTCTAACGTTACTGGAGCACGTGCAACTACTATAGAGAATGATGATGTTGAAGTACCAACGACTACTGAAACACCTGAAGCAAGAGAAAAACTAAGATACAGGCTCTCTGAACAAGTTCATATTCTTGTTCCGGGCGGAAGACGTTTATTTGTTGGTACACCTCATACACATGACTCTTTATATGCACAGTTAATTGAAGCCGGGGCAAATTATCTTATTCTTCGTATGTTTGAGAATGAAGCTAGATTTACTTCAGGAGAAACTATCATTTCCACCACTTTCAAACCTATTTATATATTTAGTGGTATCAGTACCCATGCAAAGCTCTTAACTGAAGGGGCAGACTATATAGTTAAGAAAGCTGGTGAGACTTTTGTTATTGAACTCACTGAGAAGCATAGTTTGCTTGATGTTTATTCAGAAGCATTATGGGCTGAACGTTTTACTTCAGATGTAATGGAAGCTAGACGAAAGGAATGTCAGACATTAGGAGAATGGGACTCCCAATATCAGATGCATAATAAGGCTATAGGAGATATTCGTTTAGATCCTGACAGACTTATACCTTATATAGAAGACATCACCTTTACCCAAGCTAATAAAGAAACATTAATGTTATTGGGTGATAAACGTATTGTTTCCGCTACTCTTCACTTTGACCCTTCATCCGGGAAAACTAAATCTGATGTTTCAGCAATTGCTTTAGTACTAAGTGATGAAGCTGGACGTTTATATTGGCATCGTTCAATAGCACTCATTGGTAATGTATGTGAGACAGATAATAAAGGTCAGATCATTGGTGGTCAGGTTTGGCAGTTATGTGACCTTATAGAAGAGTTTAAGTTGCCTAGAATATGTATAGAGACTAACCGGAGTTGGTACTCATATACCTTCAGTTCTTCTTTCAGCTCTTAAAGTTAGAGGGCTACATTGTGGTGTAACTGAGAAGCATGTCTCTACTCCTAAGAACAAAAGAATCTTAGCAGCTATAGAAGCTCCTTTAATGAGTGGCTATCTATATGCTCATCAATCTGTATTGAAGAATAAAGAGGGGGGAGAGTCGCCCCAAGTTAAGCAGATGCGTCTATTTGATCCTTCTACTAATCAGAATGAAGACGATTATTTAGATAGTTTAGCTGGTGCAATTAGTACGGAGCCTATCAAAATAGGTCAAAACAACTTATATCCAGCCTATCGCTCTAAAGATGATTGGAGACCTTCAAATCAATACTTAGAAATGGAATTAGAGTTTGATTTATAGAACAACTGCGACGGAAGTTGTCGCTTGTGTCTTGATACTTAAAAAAACACTAGATATAGTGTGTAGAGAAATAATGTGATGAACTTCACACTACAATTAACTAGAATATTTTAGAACATACCTTAAAGGTAGGTCTATTTGGCTCTGATTGCAATCATTTTGCGTGATACGCAATGAAGTGGTGTGATTTCATGTTTACTATAGTAAATCGCTATATGGAGCTTAAAATCACAAATAAGAGCAATTAGGACTAGACGTAGAAAAATTCTATTGCTATTATACTCACTGCAAAGTTTATTTCTTGCAGACACGAAAAAGCCGCAACACAAAATGTTGCAGCTAATTTGTAAAGCTTAGATAAACCAAGCTAATAGTATCAGTGGATAAAAGTAGTCAATATGGAAAGCGAAGGTAGGATTTTGCTAACCGACTTCTTAAATCTAGGAACCGATTGTACATAAAACTGAACAACCCTACAACGTAAAAATTGTAAATGTGTACAGATGTACAAATATGTTTCTGTTTTTGAAGGGACTACATCCACTATTTTTTCATTAAATTGACAAAATAGAGAGGTGTTTTCTAATGTCAAGCACAGCAACGGCTTATTCTTATAAGCTTCCCGAACTCAACTCTTATGCTGCTGAAATCTTAGCGAAGTTATTAAGTGGCGCTCACATTACTAATGCTGAAATGATGGATTATATTGACTGTCCTCATGCAGCAGCAGTAATGAGTAAAATCCGGGTTAAGTTTAATTGGCAACCATACTTAAAACAAAAGTCTCGGACTGCAATTTCAGGTGTTGGTAAAGCAACTTATGAATATGTGTACTGGTTTGATCCAGCAGATATTATGGTGCTAAAAGCCAATGACCCGCGTCTTCAGATGTTCATTGACCATCATTTAAAACGTAAATAAAAACCTAGCTTTAAAAGGAAGGTGTCCTATGGGATGCCTTTTTTATTACCCAATATAAAACAATAATAATTCAGGAAAATTATAAATGACAGTACAAAATACTATACCTATTCAACACTTTACAGCTAACCGGAACAACCACCACATTCACTTTTGACTTCGATGTTGAAGGTAAGATTGATATTAAAGTATCAGCAAATGATGAAGTTATTACAGTCGATTCATATAGCTATGACCCTTTAACTAATTCCGTTGTTTTTAGTGTTGCACCAATTGAAGGTACAGAAATTACTATTGAACGTGTTACTAGTTTGGAACGTTCAATTAGCTATGAAACATATAACAACAGCTTTAGACCAGAAACTCTTAATTATGATCTAGATCGTATTTGGCATGTTCTACAAGAACAAAATGTAATAGATGCTGAAATCTTAGCTCGAATAAAAGATGAAATTGAATGGCGTAGAACACACGATAAAGAGTTTGATTTACTTGCCCAAGCAAGGGAAGGGAACTTATTCAATGCATTAAAGGCATATATAGATACTATTGGTGCTATGTCAGTACCTAATCTTTTTGATGGTATTACAGATAATCTGGTTATCACTGAAGATGGTGTTAGCCAAAGAGTAACAAATAGAAATCTAAAACAATTAATTGCTGATTTAGAACAAGCATTGAATGATGTAGTAGAAAATGCCGCTAGTAATGTAGAAGCTGAGCAAGTTAGAGCTACAACTGTAGAAGCTAATTTAAGTACTCAAATTAATGATGAAACAACTAGAGCTATAAACATAGAGCAAGGGCTACAAACTCAAGTAAATAGTTTAGGTGTTGGAAATAGAGCTTATAAAACTTATGCAGATATGACAGCAGACATAGCTACTATTCCTGCTAAATCTAAAATCACTGTAACAAACGATCCTGATGCGACCAAAAATGGTGATTATCAATTTGATGGAACAACTTTTACTAAGTCTGCCTACGATGTAGCAACAAGAGTACAAACGGTTGAACAGGCTTTTGTAGAGAGAATCCCCAAAAACAAATTCAATCCAAGCTTAGCAACTGATGGAGTCTTAATAAGCTATGCAACTGGTCAGAACGTTACTTATGCGACTGGTATAAGTTTTGGTAAACACATAGTTGAAGCTGGAAAAACATATACATGGTCTTTACCTTTAGATCAAAGTTTTGCTTTCCAAAAGACTCTTTATAGCTATAGTTCTAATGGTACATATCTAGGAATGGAAGCATCCAAAGGTTCGCAAGGCGAGTTAGTTAATCCAAATCCACCAATTAATATTATTTATTCTGATTCTGATAAAACTGTAACTTTTACTATACCTTCTGGGTCCTCAATTGCTTACGTAGCAATGATGATTGCTTATAAGTCACATACTACATCTGAATTTAATAACTTAATCAATCAAATCCAATTAGAACAAGGTTCTGCTAGAACAAGCTTTGAAGCATATTCAACTGGCAAATATTTGGTTTTGAAAGAGACTGCCTTACCTAATTTAATAGCTTCAGTAGATAGCTATAGAGATAAGAAAACTTTTGATGTCTATTTAGATGGTACTTACGTCTATATAAGGACTGGCTTTGATGCTAATACCGATCTTGTCCAAAAAGTCTTATACAACCAAAAAAACAAGTGGAATAACAATATTGTAAATCCATCACAGATTAAAACTATTCCTAAAGCAACTGCTAGAAATAATCTTATTAGTGCTTATAACAGTGGTGTATTAATCGTTACACAAGGAGATGATGCTGCTCCTCTTCACTACAATAATACTTATATTGGTGGTAATCATGGTGCTTTTGTAGTTCATCAAATCTCAGCAAATGCTCATGGTAAAACGTACACAGATGTAGGCTCTAAGTGGTCAAACGGAAGTCTTAACTTCACTTTAATCAGAATTTTAGACTCAAATACATTGTGGTTTGTATCTGATAATTTAGGTACAAATGAGAAATGGGCTTATAACATTACAAGCTTAACAGGCAATACTTTAACCCATGTTAGTAGCGCGACACAGATCGCAAGTATTAATATTTCAGCAGATTTAATAACTCAATTAACATGTGCCATAAATAATCATTCAATCAAAATAATTTCAAACAAATACAATCAAATTCAAGATATTGGATTATATGAAGTAGATTCTATTGAAATCATTGATTCTTATGACGTTATGAATGTTCCTGCAATTGTGAGTTATTTACAAAATAAAGTTGGAACAGCAATAGAGCAAGAGTTCAATAATGACTCGATTAAGTCTGATATGCGTGTAAGCGTAACCTATCGTTATGTAGTTAATGGAAGCTCAACTATCAATACACAAATACATGCTAAAAGTTCAGTGAACTTTACTTTTGCAGGTTTAACTCAAGCTTTACCATTAGAGTTTTCAGGAAAAAATTTACTTCAATATGTACCTAAAGTTAATTCAATTACAGGTGCTTCAAAAGTTTGGAATTTTGCTAATATTGAAAACATTACAACAACGATAGATAGTATTAATTTTCTAAAAAACAACTGGATAGATAGTCTTGATCCACCAGACAAAATGGCTCAAATTTTAGTAAATGGGACAGATAAAGAAGTTGGTCAAGTCATTGGTTATAGCTTAGATAGAGGAGTGACAAAACCTTCTATAAGAGCAAATACAAATGATGCAGGGTTCGTATATACCAGTAGGAAAATGTACCCTAAAGCTATCATTGGTAACGTTTATCAGAATAATATCATTCCTGTTAATACAGTCATTAATAGTATTGCTTATAGATCAATTTACAATCCTAAAGCTCTTGCAAATTCAACGATCTATACGTGGTATGAAGATAATGGAGCAATTTATGTTGTATTTGATACACATAGTACAACAACAATGCAGAAACTACCTCTACCTAGCTATTTTAACGGTAAGAATGCTTCCATAGTGGATAGCCACCCAAACTTTTTCTTACATAGTGAGATTGTTTCGGATGAGGGATTACTAGTATCAGTCGATAATAATTTTGGTTATGCAACCATCAAGTTAGTGTAAATAAAAATGTTCAAAACAGGTGACATATATCTCACCGCTTTTCTATTCACAATTGGCTTTGCAATCTATCTTGCAAAGTCAGTTGCTACTCAAGATCAAGACTCATGGTATGTCATAGGAGCTAAAGCTGTTTTAAATGGCTTTACGTCTCTTATGGCAGGAGCAGTCTTGATGTGGGCTTCAGTACCAACTCTAGCAGTCGTAGGATTAGCTGCTTTATTTGGAACATTGGGAACAGAAGCGGTATGTAAATACTTTAAGTATCAAATTAATAAAAACATAAAACAATTAAAAAGAGAAAAAGACAATGAGTAATTTTAAATTAGGTAAACGCTCGATTGAAAGATTAAAGGGTGTACATCCAGATCTAGTAAAAGTAGTCGAGAAGGCTATTACACTTAGTACAGTTGATTTTACTGTGGTAGAGCGGACTTAGAACTAAGGAAACTCAAGCTAAATATGTGAAGCAAGGGAAGTCTCAAACGATGAACTCTAAGCACATTACAGGACATGCTGTAGATCTTGGTGCTTGGGTAAATGGCTCTGTAGATTGGGACATTCAACACTACTTTAAGATAGCTGAAGCTATGCTTTTAGCAGCGAAAGAACTCAAAATTAATATCATTTGGGGTGGTGCATGGGGAAGATATTTAAACCACTATGTAACTTCAAATGATGCTTATCAAGCGTACATTGCAGACAGAAGGAAGGTAGGTAAAAAACCGTTTATTGATGCTATACATTTTGAGTTAGATTCAAATTAAAATCATGTTTATAAACAAAAAATGTTGTTAATATATAATATTATAGTTTGTTATATAATTAACAAAATTTACTTCATTTGGATTAAAAATTATATGAAAGCTTTATTATTAATATTTTCTCTGTTTATAACATCTGCAAGTTATGCTGAATGTATAATATATTCAAATTCTAGTGATACTTTCCATAAAATTTTACAGGAAAGAGGATGGGACCTAAAAAACTATAACAAGATATGTCAAAAATTAAAAAATTCAAATATTGGACTAGATATCAATGGAATAACTCAAATCTCATCCTATCAAACGACTGTCACAACTCAAGTAAGAGCCTACGCATTAGAACTTGCTAAAAATAAAAAATTTTTTCCATCAAATACAGTACGCGTTAGTATTACATCCAATCCAGAAAGAACGACTAATATGGAAACGAATCTAATATATAGAGATGCTATGAGTGCTGTAGATAAATTAGGTGAAACTGATAGTTTGGACACTATGATAAATGAGATTAATCAATTAAGAAAAATGATTAATCAAGGAAATATTTCAAAAAATAATTTTCCATCAATGTCTAAAATTCCACCTAAGAAAATACCCCTAATAGAACAAAAGCCTACTAGGAGGTATTTTCCTCTATTCTAAAAAGCTCTAAAACTACAGCTCATTAGAAAATAATTCAGACTTTTTATATGTTGCAACAGGAGTAAAGTTCTTTTGCCCCGGTTGTTGTACAGCTTCTATGATATACGTTATTTCATCATCAGGACGTTGGATAGACAAATCTTCTTTTGTCTGAGCTTCACTAACTACTTCTGAGTAATCAAACTCAGTTTCCGGTTCATAAAATAATTTGTTATCTTCTACTCTAAAGTTTAAAGGATCAACTTGAAAGCTAAGATACTCATCTTCACTAACCGAAAAAAATTGCTTCATGTGTAACCTACCAAGTTATTAGGTTCTTCTATCAATAGCATGTATAAAAGTTAATGCAATGGGAGAACCATTAAATTTCACCACATCACCACTACAGGACCCAAAGTAAAAGAAGAATTACTCCTCAAAAGAAAACACTCAAGTTAAGCTAAATTAAAAGGTGCGAAGAGTAAAAAGCTAAAACTATTGGCATAAAGTTACACATTTCAGCACTTCTATAAAAAGCACTTAATTTCGTCTTTTTAAACCCTTACTAAAAACAATATAACTTACTGTTTTAAAATATTTATTTTCTTTTTAGTTCGCATAACGCACATTATGTTAAATAAAGAATATCTTAACAATCCTCTTTCTTTACTACTGCTCATACACAAAGATTTCTATATCTATCAAATCTATATTTAATTTCTATCGAAAGAAATTTATTTTTTAACTAAAATATCTTTACACATTATCATTTTCAGCATAGAATTTAAACATAGATAGTAAAGAGTATTTAAAATGAGTAATATTATCGTTGTATTCACAGGTAAGAGTTTAAAAGCAATGCAAGAAGATGGTGGTTCAGGTCATTGGACTGCTAAAAGTGATCGTATCAAAGATTCTGACTATGTATTAATGGTTAGGAATGATAGAGAAAAATGGGCAGATAAAGTTAATGCTGAACATGGTCAAGCTTTTATGATTGGTAAAGTATCTGGTTGTGTTTTAAGTCATAAACATGATGATCGTAGAATTATTAAAATTTCGGAATATAGCTTATTACCTGATACAGAAAACTTTAAAGAAGCATGGTCTAAATTAACTAAGGGTCAAAGGTTTCCAGTCGCTTATTTAAATGATACAGATTTATTAA
>Ga0308161_1001011_pt1 | contig 37075 bp, 35 predicted proteins | sample PhyFR2_FD_201034 | JGI IMG/M metagenome (GOLD analysis project Ga0308161, IMG submission 201034) | Phyllosphere microbial communities from UC Gill Tract Community Farm, Albany, California, United States - DLSLF.R2 | ecosystem: Host-associated > Plants > Phyllosphere > Unclassified | place: USA...
GACACATGCCAAACCGGTGGCTATAAAGTTATTGCATTTAGCTATTTTCGATACTCTGTAAAAAGTGATATGATTTAATGAAACCAATCCCAAGTAATGCCTGTTAAGGAGACATGACCATGACGATCGATATCAAAATCGAAAAGACAACAAGCCCGAAAGCAAAACCTGCAACAGAAGGTCTGGTATTCGGCAGTAAATTTACAGATCATATGTTCATTCTGGACTACGATCATGGACAAGGATGGCACGATCCTCGTATCGTTCCTTATCAAAATATCAGCATGGACCCGGCAGCCAAGGTATTCCATTACGGACAGACGATTTTTGAAGGTCTGAAAGCGTACCTGACTGAAGATGGACGTATCCTCATGTTCCGCCCGACTAAAAATATCGAGCGTCTGAACCTGTCCAACGAGCGTCTGAGCATTCCCGAGATTGATCCGGAGCTGGCACTGGAAGCACTGCGTCAGCTGGTACTGATCGACAAAGAATGGATTCCCGAAGGTGAAGGTACGTCCCTGTATATCCGTCCGTTTGTGATTGCAACCGAGGCGGCACTGGGTGTAGCTCCATCCCTGCAGTACAAATTCATGATCATTCTGTCCCCGGTAGCCGCTTATTATGCTGAAGGGATTAACCCGGTCAAAATCTACGTGGAATCCAAGTATGTACGTGCTGTTCCCGGCGGCGTAGGCATGGCGAAAACAGCCGGCAACTACGCAGCAGGCCTCAAAGCGCAGGAAGGCGCAACTGAGCTGGGCTATTCCCAGGTTCTGTGGCTGGACGGCGTACACCGCAAATATATCGAGGAAGTCGGCAGTATGAACGTCTTCTTCAAAATCGACGGCATCGTCGTTACACCGGCGCTGAACGGCAGTATCCTGCACGGGATTACCCGCGATTCAATCATCCAGCTGCTCAAGCACTGGGATATTCCGGTAGAAGAACGCCAGCTGTCTATTGATGAGCTGGAAGAAGCCGCTCGTTCCGGCAAATTGGAAGAAGCTTTTGGTACCGGTACAGCAGCGGTTATTTCTCCGATCGGTGAGCTGAACTGGCAAGGCGAGAAGCTGATCATCAATGAAGGCAAGACAGGCGAACTGTCTGCCAAGCTGTATGAGACACTGACTGGTATCCAGAAAGGCGCAGTCGAAGATCCATTTGGCTGGGCACTGGAAGTAAAATAAAGCAAAATCATGAAATAACGAATACGGTTTGATATACGTATGAAGTGGAATGGCAAAAGGTAGGATTCGCTCACAGCAGCGGAATCCTACCTTTTTTGCTTACTATCTTTTATGCTAAAAAGAAGCCGGTTCACTGGAAGAGACCAAGCCGGTTTGATCAGGATCAGGTGAAGTCTTATTCAACGTGGCAGGTGCAGGGACTGACTTTTGGTTGATCAGTATCGAGCTTACAGCTAACAAACTGGAAACCGCTACAATGGATGTGATAATACCTTTCGCTTTTTTATTCATGTGCGCTCCCGTCGTTGATGAATTAGACAAATCATATGGCCTTACATCTGGTTTATCTTCTCCCAACCATATAATAGCTATCCTCTGATTACAATTCCCAGCTGTTCCTTACAACACAAAAAGCTTTTGATTCTATAACGCTATAGAGTCAAAAGCTTTTTCTCATGCTTTGGTCAGTTTATTCTGCAGGACGATCGTCTGCAGCTCATTCGCTTTGATAGCGAGTCCCATATAGTAGGCATCCCGATCATTCGCTTTGCCTTCTAGCATCAGAATATTGAGTTCCTGAGTCTTCATATTCAGATCAATAATCAGCTGTTCGATCTCCTGGATCAGCACCGTATGCGGATTCTGCTCTACCTGCGGAACAGATATATTCAGTTCCCGAATAGAAGAGGACGATACAGAAGTCTGTGCCTGTACCTGTGTCTGATTTTCAGCCAGATCGTAATACGCAGCAGTGCCTTCTTTGATCTTCACGATACGTGGTTCACGATCAGCGATTGTGCGCAGTGCACCAATGATCGAACCATCACTATAATTTTCGGGCAGCTGCTCCAGGTATTTACGGATAACAGCGAACCCGGTTTTGCCTTCTTTTTGCAAATAACGAAGCACGTGATTACGTATACTCTCGGCATTAGAATTTTTCTGATACATAATGGAACCCCCAGGGAGAAGTCGGATGTTAAACATCATTCTTTTTGATATATTAACACAGTATTAATACTGTATCAAGTAGTATTAATACTAATGATACTAAGTATTAATACTGTTATGAAGTATCAAAAATAGTATTATTAAAAGAAGATTGTATGGTATAGAATAGCTGAAAATCCTTGCTATTAAAGGGTTTTGGGCGTGTGCCCATTGATTGGATGTTGATACCTAGTATCATAAATTCTAGTATCAAGCTTTCGTAAGTGAAAGGAGCTTGATACTGGCAGTAGCAAAAATAGACAAAGACAATAAACAGCACCGGAATACGAATTCAAAAGTAGTCCATCCGTTTCAACATCGTGTGCATCGAATATATTCAGACGTAGATGCGTTCAGATCGCAGATGTCAGTGTTTGGTACAGCTCCCTTTTTTATACGGACAAGAGACGATATGATATAACTATACATTTAGAAAAAGGAGGCGCTTATGCAGAAGATTCTAAAGATAGCGTATGGTGCAGTGCTTGCTGTTGGCATTCTGACGCTGCTATGGATGGTAATCGGAGCAACAGGAGCTTTTCAGGGAGCGGTTGATCTGGTGGAGACTATTATGTTGATCGTAGTAGGCATTCCGCTGATCGGTCTGATTATTATCGGCGGGTATAATCTGTTTTACACAAGAGTGTTTACAGATTGGCTGCGTACGCTGGTTCCGGTGATAATATCAGCCATCATTTTACTGTTGTCCTTTGTTGGCATTAGTAATACGAGCACAGTGGGCTGGTTAACAGATCATGTTAGTGCAGATGAGACCAGGATAACCACAGATGGAAAGTATGAGTACCGACTAGAGATTGTGAATGGTACACAGCGCAATTCCTCCGAACGTGTCTATCTCAAAAATAGGGCAACCGGCGAAGAACAGACAATTGAAGTGCCGATCGGTATGGGATCTGCCTATTCAGTGGCATATACCGAAGGAGAAGAAACAGGCTGGATCACAATGAAACCAACAGATCAGAGCAATCAGTACATAGTCAGCACGACAGAAAAGATTATGCCGGCCAGAGAAGACCCTTTAAAACCGATCCATTTCCTGATGAATATAGAAGCGGGGACAGCTGTTGAAATGAATTGATGGGATGGAATGAACAACAACCGATAAATGAAAGCAACCAAGTGAGCTATACCCAATGACAGATTGCTTAAATAGGGAGGATATATTCAATGTTCACAAGGTTATCCAAAAGCAAATTTCAGGTAGCTGTTTGTATGATGGTATACATCGCCGCCTACCTGCTTACTTATTTATTTGTTCATAACTGGTTGGATGTCAGCAAATATATAGAGGGCAATCTCATAGCTGCTATTCCCATCCTGGTGACCAGCCTGTACTTTATTAGTATTCGACGATCCATGAAGCATATTTCCTTTTTGTTTTCGCGCATCATTATTCCACTTTTTGTAGCAGAGAAAATAATACTTCCCGTTTTTACCTACGCTATGTTTAACCGTTATGCTAATCATTCGTTTACCGATATTGCCGGTTTTGACGAAGGAATGTATATTTCCATGCTGCTGAAAGGTATGGTAGGAGGCATCCAGTTTTATAGTGTCTATTACTTGGTCAGCAGTCCGTTTATACTGCTATTGATATTTTTGGGTTTGGACAAGGTGAAAAACACGATTGAAGTGTCGACACGCGTACAAATCCGTATTTGGGGAAATCTATTTATTACGGCCGCTATTATGATATACGGGATAACCGATAATGTTTTCGGAGGAATCACTATGTCAAAGGCTGCTGTCATCTTGACGATCTATATGTTGTTCAATAGTGTCCTATTTTTCCCGATCAGAAAGTCTGTAAAAATAGCTGAGTGAGAATAAAGAAGCAGTGTACACCAATGGTCAGACTGACCGAAACTCCGATTCTCTTTATGAGATTCGGAGTTCTTTTTGATAGACGCCCATATCGCTTACATTAGTAAGCTGCCATTCTTGCTTTTTCTCGGGCAAATAGGTATAGAGAGATTCTGATTCTTGTGCGCTTTTATAGCGGTATGTGATGCGATCCAATAGTCAATTAATTGAATATGTCCACCTATGAAATAATTATGGAAAATTTACAAATAAATGTATTATAGTTAGCTGGCACGGCTATATAATGAATTGAATCTTCATATTGTAAAGGAGGGATTATTAATGAATTGGCGTGTGATGTATGCTGCTTTGTGTCTGATTTGCCTGTTCGTCTTATCCGTACCGGCTGCACCAGTACATGCGGAGGAGCAGGAGTTCACCCGGATCGATGTACCGAGCAAGAGCCTGATTACTTCGCATACGGCGTATAAGAGCAACAAGCCGGAGCGGATAGCGGATGGCGATCTGAAGACCGCTTGGAATGCAGGGAGAAATAGCGGAGTCATCAGTGTCGTCTTCAATCAGAATGTACAGATGAATGGTATCGAGATTGCTACGACCGCTTCGCCTACCAGCACGGAGAAGTACCTGATCTACGGTCTGGAAGGCGATCGCTGGAAAGAGATTGGCCGCGCATCACGCACTGTTGAGCATAAGGAAGATGGATCGGTAACAATGCTGGATCGTATTCCGGTAACCGAGGGCGATTATGGCGGGGTGCTCATTTCCATTGATTCCAGCGCTTCCTGGGTGTCGATCAATGAGCTGTATCTGACGACGAAAATGGTCCGTACGTTTGAGAATGCAACGATCTCCCAGTTAAGCGGGGCTGCGCTGCTCACATGGGAATACCTCGGTTATGGGGAGACTGTTATTTATTATGGTACCAAGCCAGGGGAGTATACGAATAAGGTTGTAGCCGATTACCGAGGGAATCTGGGTACGAGAGTGTACAATCTGACCAATGACAAGACCTATTACTTCCAAATAGCGATTAACCTCAATGGCACCATGTACTATTCCAAAGAATTAACCGTTGTACCCAAGTCCAAATTTATTCCGAAGACAATACCGGATGGGGCAGGAGCTTATATGTGGCCGTATTACCGTGATCTGAATCTGACACCGGGCGCCGCGATTGATGGCGATATCTATACATCCTGGTATTACACCAATCCCAACTATCCGCCCAATGATGACGGTTCTCTGGAAATCGCTTTTAACAGAGAAGATCCTGTCTTTATAGACTCGATCCAGCTGACCACCCAATTTTCTCCGGTTGCCCGTGATACATCCGATGTACGCGAAGATGAATACTTGATCAAAGGATGGCGTGGCTGGGAGCATGGTTGGGAAGTGGTCGGTTATTATCAAGGTACTATTCATGCTCCGGGTGGAGATGGCATTGTAGTGCTGGACCCGATCTCGATTAATCCGGGTTACTATCGCTACATCGAAATTGATGTCAATACGACCAGCACCTATGTCAGCATTAATGAAGTATCCATCAGTGGCGATCCGCAACAATCCGTGACAGCCAATGTGTATGGAAGCGAGACGGATCGTGTAACAGAAGATGTGTATGGAGGCTCCAAGTAAAAGGAAACTTCATCCGATAAATGAACCAAAAGAGAGCCGGCAGTTGTAAATGCTGACTCTCTTTTGGTTGTGTGAAGCAATGTCTTATTTGTTACTTGTTGAAGAGGTTGTTTATTGGAAGGAGTAGTGTAGTGCCTTTTGCAGCACCGGATCCATTCCCTGCTGCATGTCGTTAATAGTATAGGATACCGGAATGTCCGGCTTCAAAACAGAATAGGGGGCGCGGTGGAACTCCTGAGTACAGTAATAGATGACCATCTTGCTCTCCGGAAGAGTGAATGGCAAAATATCACCTGGTGCATTGGGATCGCCCATCGCAGGTTCGCCAATGATAACCGCATGCAATTCTTTACGCAGCATCACTGCGTGAAACATGGCAGAAGAAGCTGTCTGCCGATCTACCAGTACAATTATGCGCTGCCTAATCTTCGATGAGCTTTTTAGAATATCCAACAGAGGAAGCAGTACATTCTCATCTCCACCCGAATTTCCTCTCAGATCGATAATGAACTTATGTATATTCAGATTATGAATGCTATCCTGCACATCCATTATTAACCGAGCAGCTGGATAAGCGGGATCATCAGCGCAGGTGTTGTAATCTAGATAAAATGTATGTTCGTTGTCTAGGGAAGCCCAGCTGTAATTGAGCTTTGCTGCAGAAGATACGGAAGATTGCTTATGGTTTGATACCTGTAGTGCATTGCTCATATCGGTTATGGGTATGGGAGCAACGGTTAGATGAATGATAGTACCTTGTTTATCCAAAAAGGTAAGAGGCACTTTCTGTTTGTTTGGAATGATCTGCAGTCCATGTAGAATGTCCGGCAACAGGATGTAGGAAGGAATCAATCCCCTCAAATCCTGTTCGTGATCATGAGGGATAATGGTACGAAGCTGACGGATGATCTGGGCAGTCGGTCGGCTATTAATTGCAGTGAGTTCCGCATATAGAACCTGCTTATATCCAGACAAAGTGGCAACTACGTATAATTTGTTATCCTGTAAATAAAGACGAAACGGCATTATGGTCGTCTGGGATGGGCTAAATGCGATGGAATTATGTAGCTGTCCTGCATGGGTCAGGGCTTGCAGAATTCCGATTTGTACCTGATCATCATCGGGATAATAAGAGAATAAATGCCGATCTACATCGTTTAATTGCTGTATAAACCGATTCGCTCGTTCGTGATCGTGGCTCAGTTGGATATCCTGATAAATATACTGCTGCTCCAGCGCAGATAGATCAGATTCCCACTGCTGCTGCCAGTATCGATAATGTACATATATACAGATCAACAGTAGAAAGAGAATAAGAAAGGTTCCTTTTACAACTACTTTTCTGAGAACAGGAAATGTCATGGTTAACCTCCATGATAAAATTGGTATACAAACGTGCACGATTAGCCAATGTGGAATAGGTCGCTTCCCTGCTTACGATATTACGCGCAAAATTATGTACTATCTGTATAAACATTTGGTGTAAATATCATGGATCAATTGCGACTGGCTGTGGATGTATGCTATAAATGATGTAGTTCCGACCAGGGACGAAGCGTACACGAATATATTCACATAAGGCTATGCCATATGATATGAATACAGGCACACCGTAGCGTAGAGTGGTACATACGGGCGCACGATTATTTGAGAAAAAGGAGCTGTCATCTGCACATGTCTACCGAGATGAACACGCACGAAATTATTAACCTGATCAAAACAAGCAAAAAGAAAACGCCAGTCAAAGTATACCTCAAAGGCCAGCTGGACGGTCTGACTTTCCCAGAGGGCGTGCAGACATTCATCACCGGCAATACCGGTGTTATTTTTGGCGACTGGGCAGATATCCAGGGCGTACTGACCGAGAACAGCGCACAGATCGAAGATCATGTGATCGAGAGCGATCGTCGTAATTCCGCGATTCCGCTGCTGGACATGAAGAACATCAATGCGCGTATCGAGCCGGGCGCATTTATCCGTGAAATGGTATCCATTGGCGACAATGCGGTTATCATGATGGGCGCAGTCATCAACATCGGTGTAGTTATCGGTGAAGGTACAATGATCGATATGGGCGCTGTTCTGGGTGGACGCGTTCAAGTCGGTAAAATGTGTCACATCGGTGCAGGTTCCGTCCTGGCGGGCGTTATCGAGCCACCTAGTGCGCAGCCGGTTGTCGTAGAAGACGATGTACTGATCGGTGCCAATGTAGTTGTTCTGGAAGGCGTACGTATCGGTGAAGGCGCTGTTGTAGCAGCTGGAGCTGTTGTAACCCAAGACGTACCTGCATTCTCCGTAGTCGCAGGCACACCTGCACGCGTGATCAAACAGGTCGACGACAAAACGAAATCCAAAACAGAGATTCTGCAGGATCTGCGTACCCTGTAATTGGATATATGACAGAGGAAGCGTCAGACAAGCAGCACCAAATGGTCTGATGACCCTTGCACCAAAGGCCCGGCATCTGCCGGGCTTTTTTGTTGAATATTATAGGTATACGGGCATTATCTTCATAGTGTCTGACCATTATCAATCGTGAAAATTTGGCCGGTGACCGATTCCTGTGTCAACTGGAACAGGATCGCGTCTGCAATATCTTCAGGAGTGGAAATGCGCTGGAGCGGTAGATGGCCTGCCAGCTGATGCATTTTGTCTTCGTTGCCTGCCCACCACCGGGTAGCGACGGCACCAGGGGCAACACTGTTGACCCGGATCGTCGGAGCCAGGGCAATAGCCAGTGACCGGGTCATGGTATGAATCGCTGACTTGGTGGCTGCATAAGGGATCGAAGAGCCGATACCCGTCGTTCCAGTCACGCTGCCCATATTGATAATAACGCCGGATCCCTGCTTTTTCATATAGGGAACAACGGCCTGGATACAGTGAAACATTCCTTTTACATTCACATTGAAAAGAGAATCCCATACGTCATCGGTTACTGCATCCAGATCGTTCATGGGGATGTGGGCGGTAATGCTCGCATTATTGATGAGCGCATCCACTGTCCCAAATGTGGATGCTGTATAGTGTACCAGCGCATCGACTTCCTCAGCTATGGCGACATTGGCTTTGCAGGCTGCTGCGGTTCCGCCGAAGCGGGTGATTTCCTCTACAACTTGCATAGCTTCCTGTTCTGATCGGCTGTAGTTAATGACGACTTTGGCCTGCTGGGCGGCCAGCTTCAGAGCGACGGCTTTTCCAATCCCCGTACCGCCGCCTGTGATAATGACGACTTTATGTTGCAGCTGCATTTTGTTCATCCTCCTTCGGGTATATGCCACCTCTTTATTATATTTTTGGCCAGCTACGGCGTATAATACAGAATAATAAAGGTGGTATCATTTGAAATGATATCTGTGAAGGAGAGATTGTCGGTGGAAAGTCACGATTTGCGGATCTTCAAACAGGTGGCTGACTTGCAATCGGTCTCCAAAGCTGCCGAAAAGCTGGGCTATGTGCAGCCCAATGTCAGCCAGCGCATTAAAAGCCTGGAAGATGAGCTGGGTGTTCGCTTGTTCCTGCGCAATAACAGAGGCGTTACCTTAACGGAACAGGGACTTATTTTGTTGGATTATGCCAATCGGATTGTAGAGCTGATAGACGAGGTCACCCTGGTGCTGCAACCAGAGGAAAGCAGGGAATGTCTGACCATTGGTGCTCCCCAGACCGTATCTGCCGTCAAGATTCCGCAGCTGTTCTCGTCATTCCTCCAAGACGTCCGTCATATGGATGTGAAGCTCAAAACAAACGATAAGCAGCATCTGCTAAACATGCTATCCTATGGGGAGCTGGACGGGGCTTTTGTACAGGGCAAGTATAGTGCGTCACAGTTTGATACGGTGCATAGTTATTGGGAAGAGGTAGTGCTGATCTCGCCTCATCCCGGCAAAGATGATTCCAGGAATGATTCCGTCCTGATCGTCAATGGGGACAAAAACTGTATCTACCGCAATAAAACACTGGAGTATGCCAGAGTCCATCATCCGGAGCATCCGGTTATAATGGAATTTGATTCGCTGGAATCTATTCTGCAGGCCGTTCATGACGGAATGGGAATGAGCATCGTACCGGCATCTGCGGTTCACGGTCGCGAGGCTTTATCTACTGTGCAGCATAAGCGGTTGTCCGAACGGATCAGGATCGATTTTATTATCAGGCATACGAAGAAACAGCCGCCAGGCCTGCGAAAGTTTATTCGATTTTTGCAAAATCAGCCATCCGAATCTGTCTAAAAGCAGCCATTCATTCGTAACGATATACTGGAAACAGATCGAGTATTCCGGTAGTCTTTTCAATATACAATGATCCTGTCTTCCGACTTTTAACATATCCTTAACTATGGGCAAGGAGCGAAATCTATGACTACACCAACACTTATTAATATCCGCCGTGATCTGCACCGGATTCCCGAACCGGGATTCCAGGAGTTCAAAACCCAGCAATACCTGCTGGATTATATCGCCCAATTGCCACAGGAGCATCTGGAAATACGTACCTGGAAAACAGGGATTCTGGTCTATGTGCACGGGACAGCACCGAAGCGCCGATTTGGCTACCGTGCCGATATGGACGGGCTGCCGATTGTGGAAGAGACCGGATATGACTTTCAAAGTGAGCACCCCGGCTATATGCATGCCTGCGGGCACGATCTGCATATGACGATTGGGCTTGGAATACTGACGCATTTCGCCCGGCAGCGGATGCAGGATGATCTGGTGATGATTTTCCAACCGGCTGAAGAAGGACCGGGTGGAGCAAAGCCGCTGCTGGAGAGCGCTGAACTGGCGGACTGGATGCCGGAGCAGATCGTCGGACTGCATGTGGCGCCGGAGTATCCGGTAGGAACGATTGCGACCCGTCAGGGTATTTTGTTCGCCAATACATCGGAGCTGTTCATCGATCTGATCGGGATGGGGGGACATGCTGCGTATCCGCATCGTGCCAATGATATGGTAGTTGCCGGCTGTCAGCTGGTGGGTCAGCTGCAAAGTATTGTCGCTCGCAATGTGAATCCGCTGGATTCTGCAGTGGTGACCATTGGTAAAGTCGAAGGCGGCACCAAGCAAAATATTATCGCTGAACGTGCACGTCTGGAAGGCACGATCCGCACGCTGTCAGCCGAGACGATGGTATTGGTGAAGTCGCGTATTCAGGCGCTGGTGCGAGGGATCGAAGCCGGATTCGAGTGCCGGGCAGAGATTGACTGGGGCTCCAACTATATGCAGGTATATAATGAAGAAAAGCTGACTGCCGAGTTTATGCAGTGGCTGTCCGGCCGTTCGGATGTACAGCTGGTCGAGTGTACGGAAGCGATGACGGGAGAGGACTTTGGTTATTTGCTGGAGCGGATTCCGGGCTTCATGTTCTGGCTCGGTGTGGATACACCGTATGGCCTCCATCATGCCAAGCTGGAACCCAGTGAGGACGCGATAGAGGTGGCAGTTCGTACCGTGACCGATTATTTCGAGTGGAAATCAGGAACAACTGCAGAACAGGACGGACTACATCACGTATAGATAGCAAGACAGAACGAACGAAAGGAGGATGTATGTATGGCGAGAACCAAAGCTTTTGACAAAACGGCGGTGCTGCAGCGGGCGATGAAGACGTTTGGACGGACCGGTTATGAAGGGACGACTTTGCCGGATCTGCTGCAGGAACTGGGCATTGCGCGGCAGAGTCTGTATGATACGTACGGTACCAAGCGTGATTTGTTCATTATGGCGGTCAAGCATTATATGGATGGCAAGACCGAGGATATGGCAGAGCTGCTGGAACAGCCCGGTAGTGCGATCGGGCAGCTGGAGTATATTTTCGATGTGATGGTCCAGGCGCTGGTCGATCCGGAACTGGCACAGCAGTGCTTTATCATTAGCAGCGCGGTTGAGCAGGCACCGCAAGACGCAGAGCTGCGGGATTATTTGCAGAGCAATACCGAGCAGATCGAGCAGGGATTGTACCGGCTGCTGCAGCAGGCGGCAGATGAAGGAGAGCTGTCTGCAGCGTTTGATTTGCAGGAGCTGGCACACTTTCTGGCACATGAGCGGATGGGTCTTATTTTCTCGGCCAAGGCAGGTGCGAATGAACAGCAGTTGCGCAGCATCACGAAGATTGCATTGTCGGTGTTACGAAGTCATCGTGCCTGAGCACTGCAACGATAAGCTCGGGTGAACAAAGCAACTCATGGATAGCTGAATAGCGAATGAGGAGCGATGAACATGAGCAAAAAAGGCAAAAGAATAGCATGGATCGCAGCGATTTTCGTGATTGAATGCTGGATGTTTCTGGTATGGTATGTACGGCATATCAGCACGGCTGCGTAATGCTGTGAATTTGATCAGATGTACCGTTGGAGTTTTTGAATAAAGGTTATCAAAGAAGGATCGCCGGTATGATCTGACGATCCTATATAAAAGAGGCACACCCAAGTATGATAACTTCGGTGTGCCTTTATCTGTTGTTATATGAATTATATGTTTAGGTATAATCAAATGTCGCTGTTCGCTACAAGAAAATATCCGTTCCCTATTATCGGATTCAGCTGGTGACGGGTGCGTACCAGTGCAGATTGTCGCGGATAAAGGCTTCCAGTGAACGTGGAGCCTGGCCGGTAATACGCAGCACCGTATCGGTCACCTGATCCTCGGTGCCTTCGGTACGAATACGTGTATCCAGTCCGGCAAAAAAGCGTGCATAATCCGGCTGCATACCGGCAGTCAGCAGCAGGTCGTACAATTGTTCTTCTTCCACATGATGATGCTGCACATCCAGTCCAGACAGATGACTGATGATAGCGGCAGCTTCTCCATAACTGAGAGACTCTGGTCCGGTGATGATATGATCGGTATTATGCGGCTGCTCATCGGTTAATGCATGGACAGCCACACGGGCAATATCCTCGGCATCGACAAATCCCAGCTTGCCATCACCGGTCGCTGTGGTAATACCTGCGCCGGCGCGAATCGCGTAGCCATGTGCAGCTTCGGTAAAGTTCTGCATAAAGTAGGATGGGCGCAGAATTGCCCATTCCGGCGCATGCTGCATAATATACTGCTGCACTGTTCCGAAGACAGGCCCATCCGCTTCAATCGAAGCACTGGACAGCATGACCAAGCGCCGTGTTCCGACAGCCAGTGCCTGTTCGATAAAAGGAATCATGACTTTCTCGGGATGCATGTCCATGATAGGAGCGACCAGATAGATCGCATTCATTCCTTCGATGGCAGCGGCGAATGTCTCTGGACGGTACCAGTCGAATTCCACTTCGGGGATCGCCTGCTGACCAGAACGTGGAGATCGCATCGCTTTGCGTACAGTGTAGCCTTGGGCGGTCAGCAGCTCAGCAATACGGGTCGATGTTTTGCCGCTGCCGGCAGTGAGAAGAAGTTGTGGATTTTTCATAATTAGACCTCCTGTGTAGGTGCATCCGGAGTGACAGCCCGTGCTACAGCGAGCGGGTTCCAGTAATCCAGATAACGCGAGATTTTACCATTTTTCACTTCGATCAGGGAGATATAGTCCTGTGCATAGACCTTGCCTGTCTCCAGCAAGATGCCTGTCCCCTGGAACTGGGCGATAAAGATATCCGGGTTCAGCGTTTGGTGAATCACCGGTGTACTGAAATGATTCATGCGGATCATTCCATCAAACTGCTCCATATGCTGGGCGAGAGCCTGTTTACCCTCCAGCAACTTGTTGTAACCTTCATCTGCATAAGGGAACTCAAAGCGGATTTGCTCGTCGAACAAGTCCAGCCAGCTCTGCATATCCTTATCCAGCAGCAGGGAACCAAACTGGTTGATTAGATGCAGTGCCTGTTCTGCACGTTCGTTCAATACATCAATAGTAGAAGAGGAAGAAACGGATGGGTTGGTCATAATAAATGCCTCGCTTTCAAATGAGTAATAGGATTATATTCGTCCTGACAGAAGCAATGAAACGGCTTTGTCAAAGGCTTGTAAGACCAATATACCCATTCCGGACTTAATAGTCAATAATATTCGGACTAAATAGTCAAAAATAATTTGAGGTGATTATTGTCTGGGTAAAGTAGGGCTTGCAAAGAGGATGAGCATAGCGAATAAACGCGCAAAGCTGACTTGGCAGCTTCATATTCATAAATGTGTATGTATTTTCATGTAACAACCCGCTTTTTAACGGTAATCAGGTGCAGAAATGAATAGTCAAAGTATCGTAAAAAAGCTTTGACTTGCTTGTCTCCAGTGGCTTACAATACTCATTTGTCGGGTAAGAATGGTTAGATACCCGGATCGAGCGGCAGAATCGTCTTTCCGGATGGATTCGGCATGAGCAAATTCCTATACCGGTTCAATAGATACGGATGATTAAAGGAGCATGGAAGCATGAGCATAAAAAAACGCATTTATGATATGGTACTGATCACGATAGGCGCTTTTCTGTTTGCACTGGCGGTCAATCTGTTCATCATCCCGAACAATCTGGGTGAAGGCGGCGTGACCGGGGTTACGATTATCATCTATTATTTGCTCCAATGGTCTCCCGGATTGGTCAATCTGGTGATCAATTCATTTCTGATTCTGATCGGTTACAAATTTCTGGATAAAACGAGTATTATCTATACGATTATTGCGGTAGCGCTGAACTCGCTGTTCCTGCATCTGACCGAAGGCTGGCATATTGAATCCAATGAGATCGTAGTCAATGCGGTCTTTGCCGGTGTGCTGGTCGGGGTGGGAATCGGACTGATTATCCGTGCAGGCGGCACAACGGCAGGTACAGCGATTCTGGCACGAATTACACATAAATACCTGGACTGGAATATCAGCTACGGCTTGCTCTTTTTTGACCTGATCGTGGCATTCTCGTCCCTGTTCATTATCGGAGCAGAGCGGCTGATGCTGACAATCATCGCGCTGTATATCGGTACCAAGGTCATGGACTTTATTATCGAGGGTCTGAATCCGAAAAAGGCAGTCATGATCATCTCCTCCCATCAGGAAGCGATCGCGGAGAAGGTCATTACCGTCATGGACCGCGGGGTGACTGTATTATCCGGTCATGGATACTACACCAAGAATCCGAAGGAAGTACTGTATATTGTAATCAGCAAACAGGAAGTATCCGTCCTGAAAAAGATCGTACGCACCGAAGATCCAAATGCATTTATTACGATTCATGATGTACGCGATGTATTTGGTGAAGGGTTCCTGGAACTATCCAAGTAAGATCTATGCTCCTTTTAAATAAATAGAAACACAGCCAAAAGCCACGCTGTCTCCTCCGGGAATACCCGTACAGGAGAAGGCGTGGCTTTTGGCATGGAAGACAATGTGCTGTCCGTGTGCCTGCGCATTCAGATACGCAGTGCACTACAGAGGCAGATCATGAAGCTTCCGATCGATTCAGCCGTTCAAAGCTCAGGACTTGCTTTTGGCGAGTTCCAGCGCCATATCGGCTTTTTGCAGATCGTGTTCTACCTGCTCGTCGATATTGTACGCATGGTACATTTCATTTTCGATCATATAGTTAGCGATTTTCTCATGCAGATCGATCGCTTTTTGCATTTGGGCTTTGAGTGTACGGCGTACACCTGGTGTAGCTGTCTCGGTCAGGGCTACCGCATAGTTACGGACACCTGCTTTGGCAGACATCAGCAGATCGGTGGCAATTGCCAGATCATCGAGCGGTGCTGTTGCATTAACGAGCATTTCTTTGGTCATACTGTTGGAAGCCATAATGAATTCCTCCTTATTTTTGTTTTTCCAGGATGGATCTGAGGTCTTCAATTGCTTTGATGGAGTCTTGAACATCTTCGTCCATAATCTGTCTCAGCTTATCGTCTTTGACAAGTTCGCGCATAGCTACCGCTTTGGTAACACAAGATGTTTTGAAAGTAAGCAGCTCGTGCACTTCCAGCATTTCATGAGTCGCTAATTGTTTGGCCATGATGACATCTCCTTTGCAACCATTATTTTACAGGCTTTCTATCTGTATATAACCCTGTTTGATTTGTTTGTATCAGCGAAATTGGGGTAGTGCTCCAACCTGTAGAGCAGCATAAAAAGAGAACAGGCAGTCGCTAATGGTTCATTATCCGGCAGGTACTGCCTATGACATCGCATTGTGCATAAAGGCATAGCCAAAAGCCCTCTGGACAGCGAAGAGGATGCTGTACAAAGGGCTTGAATAAATAGTTGGAACCAAGGTGCTTATTTGATTCTGAAATGCTCGATTTCCTTTTGCAGATCATCGGCGCGTGCAGCAAGGGACTGGGCAGAAGAACTGATTTCTTCCATGGAAGCCAGCTGCTCCTCGGCGGATGAAGCGATATCGTGCATGCTCTCGGTATTGCGGGTGGAGATACCGGTCACTTCCTCGACAGAACGGGCAACCTGTCCGGCATTTGAATTGACTTCCTCGACCAGTGTATTCATTTCCTGCAGGTTCGAAGAAATACGGTGCGAATTGGATTTGAGCTGCTGGAACTGCTCGGCAGAATGCTCTACCGAAGTCAGGCCATCGGTTACGGAATGATGGATCTGCTTGAAGGTGGACAGGGATTCATGAATCTCGCGAATAATATCCTGCAGCAATCCTTCGATATGCTGGGCAGACAGATGGGACTGTTCGGCCAGCTTTTTCACTTCACCGGCGACGACGCTGAATCCTTTACCGGCTTCACCGGCACGTGCCGCTTCAATCGCTGCGTTGAGCGAGAGCAGATTGGTTTGTTCGGCAATCGTATTGATCGTTTTGAGGATCGTGGAGATCTCGGTAGACTTCTGTGACAGTCCGGTTACCACTTCATTAGCCTGGTTCACGGAACGATCAATATGCTGCATCTGACCGACTGTCCGGCGGATCAGCTGATCGCCTTCGTCTGCCATCGTATTGGAGGTATGCGACAATCCGAGTAGAGACTGGGAGTGCTGCTGTACTTCCTGCAGCAAGCGTGCCACATCGTTCAGCTGGGAAGCGCTGCTGCTCATATTCTGGTTCTGCTTTTCGGTACCTGAAGAGAACAGTTCGATAGCGGATGTAATCTGTTCGGTCGCCTGACTGGTCTGCTCGGAGCTGGCATTCAGCTGCTCGGACGAGGAGACCACGTCGCTCACAGTATCCTGAATCGAGCCGACGAGAGAACCCAGAGATTCATTCATATGGTTAAAGGCTTCAGACAGACGGCCCAGTTCATCCTTGCTCTTGTCTTCGACAGACTGGGTCAGATCTCCCTGGCTGATCGCATTGGCAACATGAACGAGTTTGTTCATTCGTTTGCTGATCGAACGTGTCACGAGCCAGACAATAATGCTGCCGATAATCAGAGCCAGTACCATCACGAGCAGTGTCTGGTAGAGCAGGGGTTTTACCTTTTCGTCAATCTCGCTGTGAGAGAAATTACCGACGAGCTTCCAGCCGGTAAGCGGGCTGGTTGTATAGCTGAGCTGTTTGTCGACATCGTTGAATACATAGCTGAAATTGCCCTGTGGTTTATTTTCGGCAATAATACGCTTGGCAATATCATCGGTCTCGCCCGCTTTGATCGTTGGGTGAGAAATATAAGTGCCATCCGGTGCAACAATCACGGCATAGCCTTCATCACCGATCTTGATCGTGGAGGTGATTTTGAGCAGTGAAGCAATACTGATATCGAGTCCGACTACACCGCTTTTGTCATCAGTTTGTCTAGCGACAGTTACGGTCATTTCCTGTGTGGATGAAGAGATATACGGATTGGTGATAATGGTCTTGCCCGGGCTGGCTTCCGCCTGTTGATACCATGGACGTTGTCTTGGATCGTAGTCAGCCGCAGTTGGAGCGTCCGAAGAAGTGAAAAATGCTCCTGTTGTAGTTCCTACATAGATGCCTTCTACTTTGCTGGTCGCATCATCATATGTGTTCAGACGTTCGAGCAGTGCAGGACTGCCAGCAGCCGTATAGTCACGCTGTGTAATCTGTTTGGCAAAATAGTTAACAGTATCTTCGTTCTGCTGCATATCGTTATCTACAATCGCACTCAGTGTGCCTGCATTGAGTGCAGTGCTGTCAATGAGTTCTTCGCTGAGCGAGCGCTGGGCGGTGAAGTAAGAAACCAAGCTGGAGGTTACCAGTGCTACTACGAGTACAGCACAGAAAGAAAACATCAGTTTGCGGCCTAACGATTGATTAAGAAATAAAGCCTTGATTGCGTTCATCGAATCCCCCCGTTTATGATCTGAATAAATATGTTATCGACAGAAAACGACGTTAATTAAAGATAGAACCGAAAGTAACTTTGTATAAAACATAAAAACAAGAAAAAAACGCAGGATCCACAAAAAAACAGCATGTCTGCAGCCTGGCAATTGGCATTACAATGCCGATCGGATCTGCAAACATGCTGTTTGTTATACTCTTGTTCAAAGTATGATATGAATATTAGCCAAGCCGCCCGACAAACTGTTCCAGACGATCGAGCGCCTGTTCAAGCACCGGACGCGCATAGGCATAGGATAACCGGATATATCCCTCGCCATATCGGGAAAAAGCATCCCCAGGTACGACAGCGACGCTACCTTCATCAAGCAGACGGAGCGCGAATTCCATGGAAGGCAGTCCGAGATGGGCAATCGAAGGGAATAGGTAAAAAGCGCCTTCCGGCTTATCAAGTGTCAGTCCCATATTCATCAACCGGTCATATACATAATCCCGGCGTTCCCGATAAGCATCCCGCATTGGCAGTGCATCGTCGATACCGTGCGTCAGCGCCTCCAGTGCCGCATACTGGCTGATGGAGCTGGCGCAGGATACATTGTATTGATGGACCTTGAGCATATGCGCTGTGAGCCAGGCAGGTGCCAGTGTATAACCGATCCGCCAGCCGGTCATGGAGTGGGACTTGGAGACGCCGTTGATAATAATGGTCCTGTCACGCATCCCCGGCAGCAGGGCTATCGATTCATGGGGCACATCGTAGATGAGTTCGCTGTAGATTTCGTCGGAAATAACGAAAATATCGCGCTCATGCAGCAGGACGGCGATATCTTCCAGCTCGCTGCGGCTCATGACGCGGCCTGTCGGATTGGACGGATAGCCGAGAACGACAGCTTTGGTACGCGGCGACAAATGCGGTTCCAGCAGCTCGGCGGTCAATTTGAAGCCGGTACTGCGAGTGTCTACATAGACCGGAATGCCGCCAGCCAGACGAATCAACGGTTCATAGCCAGGGTAGATAGGACCCGGCAGGATGACTTCATCTCCCGGTGTAATAATCGTGCGCAGTGTAATATCCAGTGCTTCGCTGGCACCGACCGTAATAATAACTTCACTCGCTCCATCATACTGCTGGCCATACTTGCTACGTACAAAATCGGCTGCCGCCTGACGCAGTGCAGGTATGCCTGCATTGGGTGTATAGACGGTACGACCTTCCTGCATCGCACGCTCGGCAGCTTCGATAATATGCGGCGGTGTCGGGAAATCGGGCTGTCCGAGTGTCAGAGCGAGCGCATCGGGATACTGGGCAGCTGCATTGGCGATTTTACGGATACCGCTAATCTGGATTTCTTTGACGGAGGAGTTGAGCAGATGTTCCATGGAAGTCTTCCTTTCTGGATAGGGAAATATGTAAAAGATGCGGTATTCGGTCAAGCCGACTTCCGCTGGTGAGCTGTACAGAAATCATTTTACAAAGTATATCAAAGTCTGCCGGGAGAGGACAGACAGACTTGCCTGTGGTATGTAGTGTAGACAGGACAGCTGAATTAATGCTCTATCGACTGACAGAGATCGAGGGACTGGAATTACGCCAAAAACGACCTCCATAAAAGGAGGTCGTTGGGCTGTTGTATAGAGAATATGTCTGCAATAAGAAGAAATGAGCGGCTGATGCCTAAACAGAATGCTGTGTCTGCAGCTTAATTCATCGTATAGCTGTAATGAGGCGAATCATACTGAGGACCGGATTTCTCATACGTGAACCAGTATTCTACTTTGTTGCCTTTGGCGAGCCCGGTGATATTTTTGCGCCAGGTGCCGGAGCTGTCGGTCATACGGAAGTTCTGCTGGTCACCATTGTTGATTTTGTAGTGCAGATCCACATACTTGGCAGAGGTGACCGGTTTGAACGTAATGCTAATCTCCGTACCGGAGACGGTGGCTGCTCTGGCGGTGTAGTCAGCTGTTGTATTCTCGCTGCCATTGCCTGTAGTCGGCGGCGTTACCGGCGGCTCTGTTGTTGGCGGAGGTGTAGTGCCACCAGTCAGATATTGCCCGGTGAACGGATTGAACCGGTGCAACGACAGGATCAGCCAGCCTGTACTGGATACGCAGTTCTGCTGTGCCATTACCCAGTAGCTATTGCTGGTACCTTTGAGGGAATAAGGGATACCGCCAAGTGAAGCGCCTGAAGTTCCCTGCTTTTTGATAATTTCATTGTTGATAGCGTCGGCTTTGGCTGTATTGCCTTGCAGATAATAGGCCAGTGACATAAAGGCCGACCCTTCAAACCATACGTCCGCTCCGGTGCTGCCGATCTGGTTGCCATTATCGTCATGGGCAGGCATCACCTGATCGGTCCAGTCAAAGTCATAGCCGGTCAGCGTATTGCCGGCATCATTATACGTCAGTGTCTGCTTGTAGCGCGGATTGTCCATCGTACCCGGTGATCCGTTGGCGTTCTCTACATACGCCAGACTGGCGCCATAATTATGAGTGCCACTGGTGCCCAGTGCGAGTACACCCCATGGATTTACATCGAGTGGAATCTTCGGATCGATCAGACCGGTGTCGTTTTTCCAGCCGCCGGTGAAGCGTTTGTGGGATTCATCCCATACCTTGGTGTCGAGGAAGCTTTTGACTTTGGCAGCAGCTGCATTATAGGAGGCTGCTTTGGAAGAGTCGACGGATGCATAATACTGAAGTACCCGGTAAATATCGATATTGTGCTCGGTGGAGCTCCACGGCTCATTGGAATTGCTCCATCCGCTCCAGCCGCCGGCTACCCCACCATTAGCCTGCTGGTACTGCAGGGACCAGTCGAGGGCTTTGAGCGCCATGGGGCGGTAGCGGGTGTCATTGTACTGCTTTTCATATGCCATTGCAGCCATTGCCATCCAGACGACTGGACCGACATGCTTGCGGATTTCCTCACCTGCACCATTGTTGTACCAGTAGGAATTGAGCCAGAAGCCCTGCGGGTCCTGGATATCGCGCATTTTGTTCAGTACTTTCTCGGCGCGTCCACGCTCTCCTTTGACAACAAAGGCGATTGCGGCAACCGCCTGATCGTACGTATAGACAATCTGCTTGGGATTGTTAGGTCCCCAGAAGTCTTCAAAACTGTCTACCAGTCCGTCAAAGGCAAGCCCGGCAGTAGCATCCTGCTGCGTCTCCAGCCAGATCAGCGCCTTGTTGGAAGCATCGCTGGCTGCATCGGCGTGGACAGGTCCGGCTGCACTCAGCGTTCCTCCCATCAGCAGTACTGCAGATAGCAACATATTCGTCCATTTCTTGTTCATATATTTCCTCCCTCAGCATGTTATGTAACAGGTAAGTCAAAATCTATAGTGGCTTATGATAACGCTTTCGTGAAGGGGCTATTCTACGTACTGTATGTGTGTTTCTACGATGGGCATTACAAAGTGTCCAGACTGGTATAGACGGAATTGGTCCCTTTTCTACAGTCTCTATACAAAATTTTTATATATTCTTTGTAAAATATACTATTTCTATTGGACTTGAGTCGTTATAATAGCAATGGTGCCTTTTGCGTAAGATTGAAGTGGTTAAATAATAAAATGATGCTTTTTCATCACATAAAATGTTATTTAGTCATATAAATGGAAGCGGCGGCTGTAACAGGTATCCCAGACGGATCCATGCAGTCGAAGGTAAACGAAACGGAGCACCGCCAGTCGATACAGGCGGATGCAAACAAGGAGGCTGTTATGAACGAAAATACCATTATCCGGTTTGATGGAGTGACCAAGCGTTACGAGGATGGAACGCTGGTACTGGAACATATAGATTTCGAGATCGAACGGGGTAAATTCTACACATTGCTCGGCCCATCCGGCTGCGGCAAAACGACGATTCTGCGGATGATCGCCGGCTTTACGGAGCCGAGCGGCGGCTCGATTTATTTTAACGATAAAGTGATTAACAAAGTGCCTGCCAACAAACGCCAGGTGAACACGGTATTCCAGGATTATGCGCTGTTCCCGCATCTGAATGTGTTCGAGAACGTGGCTTTTGGACTGCGCGTCAAAAAAATGAAAAAGGAGCAGATCCAGACCAAGGTACTGGAGGCGCTCAAATTCGTCAATCTGGAAGGCTATGGCCAGCGGGCGATCTCGGAAATGTCCGGCGGTCAGCGTCAGCGGGTCGCGATTGCACGCGCGCTGGTGAACGAGCCGGAAGTGCTGCTATTGGATGAGCCGCTGTCTGCGCTGGATCTGAAGCTGCGTACCGAGATGCAGTACGAGCTGCGCGAGATTCAACAGCGTCTGGGCATTACTTTTATCTTCGTTACGCATGACCAGGAGGAAGCGCTGGCGATGTCGGACGAGATTTTTGTTATGAACAAAGGCAAGATCGAACAGAGCGGTACACCGAATGATATCTATGATGAGCCGATTAACCGCTTTGTGGCGGACTTTATCGGGGAATCGAATATCGTACCCGGCCGTATGATTGAAGACTATCTAGTTGAATTCAACGGCAAGCAGTTCCAGTGCGTCGATGCTGGACTGCGTCCGAATGAAGCTATTGAAGTCGTTATTCGTCCGGAAGATCTGGAGCTGACGACCGAAGATCGCGGCAAGCTCAAGGTACGCGTCGACAGTCAGCTGTTCCGTGGCGTTCACTACGAGATCAGCTGCTATGATGATTCCGGTCATGAATGGCTGGTTCACTCAACCCGCAAAGCAGAGCCGGGCAGCCAGATCGGTCTGGATTTTGAGGCCGAAGCGATTCATGTTATGCGATTCGGGGAAAGTGAAGAAGATTTCGACCGCCGTCTGGAAGGATACGGAGAAGGCGGTGTCCATGCAGGCTAATACTCGCGCGGTCTATATGCTGCCATATTACGTATGGATCGTCCTGTTTGTCGTGGCACCGGTGGTGCTGGTTGCGTATTATTCCTTTTTCGATGTGGATGGGAATCTGACACTGCAGAATTACCGTACGTTCTTCACGCCGGTATATATGCAGATGACGCTCAGCTCGTTCTGGTATGCCTTTCTGGTGACGCTGTTCTCACTGTTGATTGCTTATCCGGCAGCCTATCTGCTGACCCGGACCAAGCACCGGCAGCTATGGATTCTGCTGATTATCCTGCCGACATGGATCAATCTGCTGCTCAAAACGTATGCGTTTATCGGAATTTTCGGTACGTCCGGTCCGATTAATGCGCTGCTCGGTACAATCGGGATTGGCGAGCAGCAGCTGCTATTCAATGCATTCAGCTTTGTTTTTGTATCGGTGTATATTTTCGTACCATTCATGATTCTGCCGATCTATAATGCGCTGGAAGAACTCAATCCGACGCTGATCTCGGCGGCACGCGATCTGGGCGCGTCTGGCTGGACAACATTCCGGCGCGTGATTTTTCCGCTGACACTGTCCGGGGTGAAGTCCGGCTGTATGGCGGTATTTATTCCTTCGCTGTCACTATTTATGATCACCCGCCTGATTGCCGGCAATAAGGTCATTACACTCGGTACGGCGATTGAGCAGCATTTCCTGGTCACACAGGACTGGGGTATGGGCTCAACGGTAGCTGTGGTGCTGATTATTGCAATGGCTGTACTGATGCTGCTGACCGGCGGCTTCGGACAGGAGGTGCGTCATGGGAAATAAGAATAAATGGGGCAATCTGTATCTGGTACTCGTATTCGCGGTGCTGTACGCACCTATTCTGTACCTGATGTATTACTCTTTTAACAGTGCAGGCAATATGCATGAATTCGAAGGCTTCACCTGGCAGTGGTATGACGAGGTATTCCAGGATACGCGCCTGATGATTATCCTGATCAATACACTGGTCATCGCGCTGCTGTCTTCGGCGATTGCGACGATTATCGGTATTATCGGTGCGCTCGCGATCGACCGGATTCAGCGCCGCCGGCTCAAGGATGCCGTGCTGTCGCTCAATAACGTACTGATCGTGAGCCCGGACGTAATCATCGGTGCATCATTCCTGATCCTGTTCACGATTGTGGGCATCAAGCTGGGCTTTGCCTCGGTGCTGATCTCGCATATCGCGTTCAGTATTCCGATTACCGTGCTGATGATTCTGCCGCGTCTGCAAGAAATGAGCCCGACGCTGGTCGATGCGGCACGTGATCTGGGCGCCAGCCGACGGGATGTACTGGCACGTGTTATCCTGCCTTTTATCAAGCAGGGCATCTTCGCCGGATTCTTCATGGCATTTACGTACTCGCTGGATGATTTCGCGGTAACCTTCTTCGTGACCGGTAACGGATATTCTACACTGTCGGTTGAGATTTATTCCCGGGCAAGACAGGGTGTGGCACTGTCGATCAATGCATTGTCCACGCTGATCTTCCTGTTTACGACCGCACTGGTTGTCGGTTATTACATGATCAACCGCCGGGCACAGACCCGTACGCGCCGGAGTGAACCGGCTGCCGAAATGGGGGTGCCAAGATAAATGAAAACGATCAGCCGTATGTTTATCGTCATCATCGTCGCTGCGCTGCTGCTCATGTATCTGGCAGCCCGGCTAAATGTCAGTCAGGGATACTCGGGCAGCAATACACTGACGATCTACAACTGGGGCGACTATATCGATCCTGACCTGCTGGAGCAATTCCAAAAGGAAACCGGGATTACGGTTATCTACCAGACATTCGATTCCAACGAAGCGATGCTGACCAAGATCGAGCAGGGCGGTACTACTTTCGACGTAGCGATTCCGTCCGACTATGCCATCTCCAAGATGCGCGAGGAGAATCTGCTGCTGCCACTGGATCACAGCAAGCTGCCCAATCTCAAAAATATCGATCCATCGTTCCTGAACCTGTCGTTTGACCCGAACAATAAGTATTCGGCTCCTTACTTCTGGGGAACGGTTGGTATCGTATATAATCCCAAGCTGACCCATCTCAAATTCCATAGCTGGGACGATCTATGGGACCCGTCGCTGCGCAACAATGTGCTGCTGACCGATGGGGCCCGCGAAGTAATCGGGATGTCGCTGAACAGCCTGCATTACTCACTGAACGACACCAAAGAAGCTCACTTGCAGGAGGCGCTGGCCAAGCTTAAGCTGCTGACGCCAAATGTCAAAGCTATCGTTGGTGACGAGATCAAACTGCTGCTCGCCAACAACGAAGCCGCCGCCGGACTCGTATTCTCCGGAGACGCATCGGAGATCATGGGCGAGAACGAGGATCTGGACTTTGTGGTACCGGAGGAAGGCACGAACCTGTGGTTCGATAACATGGTTATTCCGAAAACAGCAGCCAATATAGACGGTGCGCACAAGTTCATTAACTTCATGATGAACCCTGAGGTGGCAGCGCAGAATGCGGAGTATGTAGGGTATTCGACACCAAACGATGCAGCGCTGAAGCTGCTGCCGGAGGATATTTCCGGAGACGAACGCTTCTATCCGCCAGCAGATCTGACCCGCCGTCTGGAAGTATACGACAATCTGGGGAAAAAGATGCTCGTGCATTACAATGAGCTGTTCCTGCAATTCAAGATGAACAAGTAATAAGCAGCACAGAGTCAATGATATAGAAATATCAAAAAGCTCCACCGGATCGGTACTGAACTTACTCAGTAACCGTCTGGTGGAGCTTTTTTTGCTGAACATCTTTATGTAGTAGTAGGGTATAAGGAAAGGGAATCAGTTAGACGCCCGGGTAATGGTGCCTGTAAAAGTGATAGAGGAATAGTCTGGTTTTTGCTGTATATCGGTTCGTTTCAATACACCGCTCCATTGTCCGGCAGTAGGATAATTCTCCGAATATCGGATCGCAGACGGAATATCTTCTGTTGGCTGAAAGTTTCTGACTACCGTAATATGTATTTGATTTGGTGTGGACATGGTGTACTTTGTATCATAATGAACACTGGCTACAACATGATTGGTATAAGCCGGAAGAGACGATGAATGGTTGTCCATAGCCAAAGCTGATCCGCTGCAAACCACAAGAAAGCCCGAAGCGATGAATACGGGGAGCATCAACCGTTTCATTTGAATACCAACATTTTTCATATGTCGTTCTCCTTTTCGTAAGATGAGATTATTATACCATTCAGTCTAACCATTTTATTGAAAATAAGAAAAAAAATACATTCTTCATGCCTTGTTTACGACTTCCTCATCCAGTCCTCATGTAGGATGAGATAAAAAGATATACATTAAAAGCATAGCAAACAATTACATACTTACCAGAAAAGTAGCAAGCGTAAAACCTAAAAGCTGAAAGGAAGCGACAAGATATGAAGATCAATCATGTAACGATCCAGACCTGTGCACTGGAAGAAACCTATTCATTTTATACTGACACTTTCGGACTATTGGGTCTGAACAAGCAACAGGATCGTTTTAGCCTGCAGATTGGCAGCAGTATTCTTGAATTTGTGCAGACTATGAGTAACAGCCGACCTTTTTACCATTTTGCTTTTAATATTCCCGCCAATCGGTTCCGGCAGGCCAAAGAATGGCTTCAGAAGCGGGTAATCCTGCATCTGGAAAAAGGGACGGACGAAGTCTTTTTTAAGAACTTTGATGCCTATTCATATTACTTTACGGATCCTTCTGGCAATATAGTGGAGTTGATTTCCAGACAATCGGCATCTCCAGTAGTGGAAGAGCCATTTGGTATAGCACAGATTCTCAATATTGGTGAGATCAATGTGACGACTCCAAGGCTGATGGAGACGGGAGAGCGACTGATCGACTGGGGTATTCGTCCCCGTCTTGATGAAGAATTGGGTGAAGGGCTCAATTTTATGGGTGAGGGAGATTCTTATCTGCTGCTGGGTCGCCCAGGAAGAATATGGTTTTCTTCGGACAAGCATGCGGAAGTACATCCCGTTACTATAATGGTCGATGGAAGTAAGCGAATTGAAGTGACAGCAGAAGGAGAAGTGCTGCTGATGAGTGTCGGAACAATCGGATAAACCAGTACAGAGCGCAGATTAAATCTAATCTGCGCTTTTATTTTGGGAGAAGATACATCAGACAGTTGTAACCTTTTATAGTCGTATACGTCTGTATAAATGGTTAAAAATAACTTCTATTCCATGGAAAGGATTTTTTTATGAAAAAGATTATGGTAGTTATAACGGTTTTAACTTTGTTTTTCTCGGTATCCTCAAGCACGAGTGCTGATGTATTCGATGATTCCAAAGTCAAAGTAATTCTTAATGGCTCTGAACTGGATTTTGATCCGAACGCCATTATTCAAAATGGGAATACAATGGTGCCATTCCGCCAGCTCTTCGAAGCGTATGGAGCGAAAGTAATATGGGATCAAAAAACCAAAACTATCACTGCTGTAAAAGAGGATACTACAATCCGATTAACACTGGATCGTTTTGATGCATATGTGAACAACAAGAAAATTAGACTGACCCAAACCCCTTATATGGCAAAAAGCACATCGCTGGTCAATCTTCGATTTATCAGTGAAGCAATGGACGCCAAGGTGAATTTCGACAAGATTAATTTGACTGTAAATATTACGACGTCAAAATAGTCTTAAAAGTTTAGTATGTAATCATTCTGCTGTACGTAACATACCATTATCCAAATTTAAAGGATAAAAAGCTGACAAATGAGTTCAATACTAACTATTTAACAAACCGAACAGGAGAGAGAATTTATGTGTACAAGAATTATCTTAGCTGCATTTACTGCTTTTATCTTGTTATGTACTACATATTCCGCAAACGCGTCTGCTAATGCGAGCATTGGATCTGATGTAGCAGAACCATCCAATATAGCTGTATTCAAAGGCAGTATACTAGCCTGGGATAATGGACAAGGGTATGCCGTGTTTAGTGCAGCCTTCAAATCAACGAAGATTTTGATTAAAAATTATTCTTCCAGACCGGTATATTACAGAATTACGATCAATGAACATACTATTGTCCAAACCAAAATTCTGGGCGCAGGAAAAGCTGTTTACGAGCAGGTAAGCAGACCGCTACTTGTGAGCAGTGATAATGACTATATGGTTCGTACCTTTACCAAGGATTCTTCTACACGCAAAATATATGTACGTGCTGTAGGAATAAGCCAGTAAATCAATAATTATTAGATCAATAATAGCCTATCCCACTGCATACAGAAGAATCACAAACTACGATATTACAACAACCAAGCCGGGTCATCATGCCATGATTGCCATGCGCATAATGATCGGGCTTTTTTTGTCGAGTTCCTTATTTTTACAACACCTTGAAAAAGCGAACCACAAACCTTGAATTTCTGTATTGCTGTAAGTAAGCGTTTACAGCATAATGTGGATGTAATGTTAATAATAATATTGATCATTCAACCAAGGGGGATAATACACAATATGAGAAAAACAGGCAAAGTACTATCGCTACTGCTGACCGGTGCACTAGCACTGGGATTGACAGCATGCGGTAACAGCGATTCCGGTAAAAGTAGTGAAGGCGCGAGTGGCAGCAGCGGCGACAAAGTGACCATTACGTTCCAGAACATCTATCCGGACCCAACAACTCCTACCTATAAAATGATCCGCCAGATCGTCGATTCCTACCAGAAAGAACATCCAAACGTAGAAATCGCTCTGGATACCCTGAATACCGACCAGCAAAAGCTGAAGCTGAAAACGCAGGCAGCTTCCCGTGAAATCCCGGATATCACCATTGTGAACCCTTCCGCACAGATGAAGCCGTATGTGGATGCAGGCTTGCTCGCACCACTGGATGACATTCTGGACAAAGATGGCCTCCGTGATACATACCAGGAAGGCCTGCTCGATTACTACAGCAAAGACAACAAAGTCTATGCACTGCCGGATGGCAATAATATCGAAGTGGGTTACTACAACAAAGCCCTGTTCGCCAAAGCAGGCATCGATGCTCCACCGGCTACTTTCGAAGAGCTGCTGGCAGATGTGAAGAAACTCAAAGACGCAGGTATTACTCCAATCGCAATCGGAGAAAAAGATTCCTGGACCGGTTCGTTCCTGTTCATGAACATCCTGCTTCGCACCAACGGTGGTCCTGGCTTCCTGCAGGACGTAGCCGATGGCAAGAAAACTTTTAACGACCCAGCCTTTATCGAAGCGGTCGATGCGTTCCAAAAGCTCGTACAGGCAGGTGCTTTCCCTGAAGGCGCAACCTCTATCGATGCCACAGCAGGTGGTAACATGTTCCGTACCGGTCAGGCAGCAATGTTCTTTATCGGTACATGGGAAACCGGCGCGAACGATTCTTCCACAGTAGGCAAGGACGTTGGTGTATTCAAATTCCCAACTGTTAATGGCAAAGGCAATCCGGATGAGTTCATGCTGGCACCAGGCAGTGCATTTGCCGTATCTGCGAACAGCGAACATCTGGCAGAAACCAAGGATTTCCTGAAATACTTTGCGACCAATTATCCAAAAGTATCCTTTGAACTGAAAAATGCAGTCGGTCTCGGTCAAAAAGTCGAAGGCGACTTCGCTGCAGCCGGTTACTCTCCACTGGCGATCGATGTGCTGGATCTGTTCAAAAACATCAAAGGCGGCGACCTTTCCTTTGATAATACGATGAATCCAGCGGTATCCCAGGTTCACCTGAGCAGTATCCAGAACCTGTTCGTACAGCCGGTTGATCCGAAGCAAGTAGCGGCAGAGCACCAGGCAGCATTCGAGGCGAATCCTTAAGCGATTATTTCCTGACCTGCAGCAGCGCTCCGGCAAGGAATTCTGCCAGCGGCCTCCGATTGAGAATGGATATTTTGAAATACCGCTTTGCGGTAAATATCCATTCTCAAAGGTCAGCCTTTTGGCAGAATTTCCTTCCCTTCGCTGCGAGCATTAGCGCTGCATAACAACTCACAACCATACAGGCGCAAGTTCTACCAGGGGGGCGCCCACCAGCGCCCCTTTATTCATGCATGAATTTTTAAGCACTTAGCGAAGGCAAGAGAATTCTGCCAAAGACCGACCTTTAAGAATAGAGATCGATCGCGAGGCGGTCATTCAGGATCTCTATTCTTAACCGGAGGTCGTGGCAGAATCTCTTGCCGTAGCGGGTGGTGCATATCCTGCTCAGTAATTTACAACTGTACACACATTGCAAAGCCCACTACAAATAGAAGCTCCACCACTGGAGAGGAGGGAGAAACCATGAATGTATTAAAAGTACCTGCCCGAACGATTGCCATTTTTGTACTGCCGTGTCTGCTCCTGTACATAGGAACGGTATTTGTACCGATTCTGGTTTCCTTTTATACGGCAACACTGGACTGGAACGGTATCGGAGATGCCAAGTTTATTGGACTGGCTAACTTCCATACGCTGTTGTTCGAAGATACCAATTTCTGGCCGTCGGTCAAGCGGACATTGATGTATTCGGTGTTCTCCATGATCGAGATTCCATTCTGTCTGCTGTTTGCCATCCTGCTGAACCGTTATGTTCGCAAGGGCAGCCGGCTGGTTACGATTTATTTTGTCCCGGTGATCCTGTCCAATGTTATTCTTGGACAACTGTGGAAAACGATCTACAACCCGACCTCCATGGGCGGTATGTTGAACGGTATTCTCGTTCAGTTGGGACTCGAGAGCTGGACGCACAGCTGGCTCACAGAGCCGGCGACTGCGATGTATGCCCTGTACTTTGTATCGTTGTGGCAGTACTTTGGCTATCATCTGCTGATCCAGTTCACAGGTGTACAGAATATTCCCGACGAGATCTACGAAGCTGCCAAAATCGACGGTGCAGACGGCTTCAAAGCCGATCGTTATATCACGTTCCCGATGATCGTGCCGATCTTCAAAATCTCGATTGTACTGGCATTTATCGGTTCCCTGCAGGCATTCGAGCTGGTCATGGTTATGACGGGCGGCGGACCGGCACATGCAACCGATACGATTGCCACCCATATGTATAACATGTCCTTCCTGTCCCAAAAATACGGATACGGCAGTGCGATTGCAACGTTCCTCGTTGTCTTCTGTCTGGCGGTAACCGTAGTGATCAACTTTATATTTAACAAAATCGAACGCAAGGTAACCTAAAGGAGGAGAGCGAGATGCTAAAAGTGAAAAAAGGATTTGTGTATCTTCTCTTCGCAATCCTGGTTGTTACCCAGCTGTACCCGCTGTTCTGGCTGCTCATGTATTCCCTGAAGACCAACGAAGAGATCTTGAGCGGGAGCTTTTTCTCCTTTCCGAAACTTCCGCAGTGGCATAACTATGCGGAAGCCTATACTTCCGGCAGCTATCTCAAATATCTCGGCAATAGCGTACTCGTCACCGGTGTGACCCTGCTGGCCGTTATTATTCTGAGTGCGATGACCGCCTATGCGATCTCACGGTTCAAATGGAAATACGGACCGTATGTGTTGCTGCTGTTCCTGCTCGGCATGATGATTCCGATGCAGGCGACACTGCTGCCATTGATGATCATCTTCAAAAATCTGGACCTGCTGGATACCCGCTGGTCGATCATTATTCCGTATACAGCGTTTGCGCTGCCGATAGCCGTCTTTATCCTGAGTGGATTTATGCGGTCGATTCCGACGGATATTGAAGAATCGGCGTTTATGGATGGAGCGAGTGTATACCGGATTTTCCGCAGCATTATCCTGCCGATCTCGCTGCCACCGGTAATGACGGTATGTATTCTGACCTTTATCAATATCTGGAATGAATATATCGTGGCGGCGACGTTTATCTCGTCCGAGAATCTCAAGACGCTGCCGTTCGGGGTGTATACGTTCGTCAGTCAGTATTCGGTCAATTACGGTAATATCGGAGCGTTCCTGATCATGGGCGCCCTGCCGGTTATCCTGATTTACTTTATCCTGTCCGAACGGATTACCAAAGGTATGGTAGCCGGTGCGGTCAAAGGCTAAAACGGGATAGCATCTGCTCTTATCCGCGATCCGACAGGGGAATTGGTGGGCAATCTGGAACAGATTGTACTGCCGGATCATGGAGTCGTCCTGAGCTGGATAGCTAACGTGCATGAACCGTAATAGTTTGTTTTGTCAAAACATCCCTCAACTGGTATTATCCAAGATATAGGAGCCTGGCGACAGCTGGGCAGAAGGTGTTCAAAACCTTCTGCTGCTGTCGCCCTTTGGCTTTTTCCGAAGAACGTGCAGAGAGGAGGAGCCATCTTGCCGCGCAGGTTCCATTCCATTCATACCCGGCTGTTTATCCTGTTCTTATTCTGTATGACTGCGATTCTGCTGATTGTCAGTGCGCTGTTCTACAACCGTACCACGACACAATTTCACGAAAAGCTGGGCGAGATTGCCCAGAAAAATGTCTCCCAGACAGCGGGTCTGCTGGATCTGCTGCTCGCCAGCTATGACAGTCTGTCCAAGTCAATCAGTACAAACGGCGATATTGTCCGTCTGGTCGGCGAGAAGAAAAAACTGCCGCCGCAGGTCGAATACATCAATCAGCACTCCATTACCACGATGATGGGCGCGATCTACTTTTCCCGTGATGATCTGGTCGGGATACATATTATCGGGGAGAATGGCAAAATCTATAACTACGGCAATTACACGACAGTCGTCGATCCCCGTTATGGCAGCTCAGATTGGTACCGAAAGATCAACGACTCGTCCGGCAAAATGGTCTGGCTCGGCGTGTTTCCCCATTCGCTGATCGATACGACCGAAGACGATGCCGTGTTTGCCTTTGGGAGACCGATCTTCGATCTGAACGAGCAGCACCAGATCGGTATCGTTCTGTTCGAAGCCAAAGCAGATACGGTGCTGGCAGCGATGAGCAATCTGAAGCTGGGACCCAATAGCGACGTGGATATTATCACCCGCGAAGGCAAGTCTGTACCGACTTCCCTGGAAGCGAATCCGGTACATACGCTGCTGCCTGAACATATGAAGACGCCGAGCGATCCCGGCGAAGTCATTGTGGATCAGCTGGGGGATCGTCTGATCGCTGCTTCCAAACTGGGTACGACCGATTGGACCGTTGTCAGCTCTACACCTTCCCAGGATCTGGATGTGGAGCTGACCCAGACCAAGCGGTATCTGTTCATCGTCGTCACGATTCTGATCCTCGTCGCTGCGCTGATTGCCCTGATCGTCTCGCGGACGATTTCGCTGCCACTGCAGCGGTTGGTCCGGCAGATGAAGCAGGTGGAGAACGGTAATTTTCATGGCATTGTCCGGGTGACTTCGTATCAGGAGATTAACGTGGTGGTGGCTTCCTTTAACCATATGGTCAAACGGGTAGAGGAGCTGATCGAGCGTGTCAAAATCTCGTCGGTCAGCGAAAAGAATGCCGAGCTGCATGCACTTCAGTCGCAGGTAAATCCGCACTTTCTGTACAATACGCTGGATATGATTTACTGGATGCTGGATGAGAAGGGCAATGACCGACTCGGCGAAGTCGTGCTGTCCCTGTCTCACATGTTCCGCTACAGCAGCCACTGGGAAGGTAATGCCGAGGTGACGCTGCGAGAAGAAGTGGAGCAGATCCGCCACTATCTCAATATTATCCAGATGCGGCTGGAAGACCGGCTCACCGTGGAGATCGATATCGACGAGCAGTGGATGAATCTGCCTGTACCCAAAATGCTGTTGCAGCCGGTGATCGAGAATGCCGTTAAGCATGGTCTGGAAGCGCAAAAGTCCGGGCTGCTCACTGTTCGCACCGTACCGGATGAGAAATATCTGAATATCCGTGTGCAGGATAACGGTGCAGGTATGCCGGCCGAGACACTGGCTCGCTTGCAGCGTTCACTGAATACGTATACCGCCGAACCGGCAGGCGAAGAGGGATTATCCGCTGTTCGCCAAGGGATAGGCATGCAGAACCTGAATCAGCGGCTGAAGTATATGTTCGGCGAAGAATACGGCATTGGCATCGAGAGTGTGCCGGATGAAGGAACAACGGTTACCCTGCGGCTGCCACTGCCTGTTCAGCCTGCGGGACAGGATGCTGCAGGACGACAACAGCTGCCGCATAACGGATCGGCCGGGTCGGATTTTCGGACCGGAACAGAATAGACGCAATGAATGGGAAAGGGGAACCTGATATGCATATTCTGATCACAGACGATGAGAATTTTATTCGTGAAGGTATCAAGCGTACGATTATAAACGCATATCCTGATTATCATGTACATCTGGCTGCTTCTGCCGAGGAAGCCGTGCAGCTGATGAGTGAGCACCGAATGGATATTGTGCTGACCGATATTCTGATGCCCGGTATCAATGGGCTGGAGCTGATGCGCATCTCGCGCCACAAGCAGCCACAGGCCAAATGGGTCGTGATCTCCGCGCACTCCGAATTCAGTTATGCCCAGCAGGCGGTGCATCTCGGTGCGCGCGATTATCTGCTCAAGCCGATCGGCAAAGCCAAACTGACAGAAATCATGGAATCGCTTACCCAGGAGATTCGGCAGGAGCAGATGCATTCCCGGGGCGAAGAGACCCTGCGGGAAGGACTGAAATATTTGCGGGAAGCGGCTTTTCAGCGTTTGGCTGCCGGTCTCAGTATTGGCAAGCTCAGTCTGGAACCGCTGGTAGAGGAATATCCGGAATATTATCTGCTGCTCGTAGAGCTGGAGAATGAGCAGCATGGTCCGCTGGAACATTTTATTATCGAAAATGTACTGACCGAACTGATCGACCGTTATGGCAAAGGGTTCGTTACCAGCTTTGACCGTAACAGCCTGCTCGGCCTGATCAGACCTGGCAGCGAGATCGAGATGCGGGTGCTGCAGGAGCAGATCCGCTCCCATCTGCATAAATGCCTAAAGACACAACCGTTCCGCAGTGTACATTCCGGCCCTTATCGGGATTTCGAACGTATCGCCGGAGAAGTGCGCCAGCTTCGTCAGCGTCCGGCAGCCGGTGTACAGGAGCAGAATGAGCCACAGGGCAGCGAGACTGCGATTCATATAGCACTTCAGTACATCAAGACTCATTTTAATGAAGAATTATCACTGGAAAAGGTAGCGGCCGTCGTCTTCCTGAATCCGGTCTATTTCAGTCAGCTGTTCAAGCAGAAGACCGGACAGGGATACAAGGAATATGTAATTTCCCTGCGTATGGAACAGGCCAAGCAGCTGCTGCTCAACCCCAATCTGCGGCTGGTCGATATTGCGGAACAGATTGGCTATGGCAGTGTACGGCACTTTACCCAGGTATTTCGCAAAAAATTCACGCTCACACCGACGGAATACCGGATGCAGCGTAATGTAGTGGATCACTAAAAAGGAAATAGAAGAAAGATGAAGAGGCAGGCAGCGATGCTATAGCTGCTGACCGGCTGATCATTGTTCGTACTGATTCTCATGGTATGTCCGTTGTATCCAATAATGAAGTCACAATATTGTAGAGGCGCATACGAATGATCGGTTAAATCCCTTTTTTGCAGGATGGAAAGATAGTGAATACGGCTCGTACAGAATGAATAAGGCGTACCTGTAAAAATTATACAAATAGTTATATAATGACGGTTAAGTTCATAGCTTAACCGTTATTTTTTTGAAATTTTAGCTGGAGGAGTGAAGGTATGAATAATTACATAAAAAAGGGACTGTGTATTGCTTTGACCGCTGGCTTGAGCTGGTCGCTTGGCAGCAGTCTGGCTGATGCGAAAATGACTTCGTTTAAAGATGTGCCAAGCCAGTATTGGGGCTATACGGCGATTCAGTGGGGAGTGCAGGAACAGATCATTCAGGGTTATCCGGATCAGACTTTTCATCCTGCCCAAAAAGTTAACCAACAAGAGTATTTGACCATGCTGCTGCGTGCTTACCATCCATCCGATCTGGATACGACACAGGCATCCGGCGACTGGGCGGCTCCATATCTCCAATATGCCAGCAATATGGGATGGAGGGGTGTGCCATCCTCATCAGGCAGCAAAGATACGCTAACAAGGGGACAGGCAGCCATTTATATGGCAAATGCCGTCGGAAAAAATTACAGCGAGACGGATTCAATCCGCTATCTGCTTGATCAGAATCTGGTGACAGGGAAAACGTCTGCTACTGTAGAGGGCTTCCACCGGAATGATCCGGTTACACGTGCTGAAGCTGTTACCATGATCCAGCGTCTTCATCAAAAAGTAGAGAAGCTTCAGAGTATTCCGGCGGCAGAGCAGGAATATACTTCCGGTCAAGCAGGGGAAGGCACAGATGCAGGAACGAATCGCACAAGCCGATATACCAATCCGGAGCATCACTTTTCCGTGAGTTTGCCGGAGAGCTGGTCCGGTAAATATGAAGCAGTTCCCGTCAAACGTAATCAGACCTGGGCTGTAGACTTTGTGGACAAGCAGGCCAAAGAATGGGGCGGAGTAGTCTTCACGGTAGCGATCTGGCCAGCCAAACAATGGCAGAGCCAGCAAGAGGAAGTGGAGGAACAAGTTCCTGTTCAAAAGCTGGGAGAATACAAGGATCAGGTGTATCTACTTTTCACACCTACAGATGTGCAGTATGATCCTTCCGATTCCGAACAGACCAAACAGTACAATCAGATGTCCAATCAGGTTGCCGGGATCAGTAAAACTTTTCAGATCGTGAAGTAACAACAAGGTAGCTGTTATATACAACAACAGGGTCATGGAAAAGATACTTCTTTTCCATGACCCTGCTATTTGATTTCCCGATTACTATATCGCTATTCATTAATCAGCAATGCCTACGCGTGAACGAAGATACTGCCGATCCTGCAACTGCTGATAGGCAAAATGCGCCGTATCTCCCGTCGAGATGCGTGATCCATCTTCCGGCAAAATATCCTTTTCTACGCGGTATTGCCCGGTATAGTCTCCATCCGGCAAATAGGTAGGACAGATTATCGTCCAGTCGAGTAAGGAATGCAGTAGCTGTTCGTATACACTACGATGCTCCTCGGCAGCACGGGTACTGCGCCGCTTGGACTCGGAGGACTGATAGCGGAACAGCTCCGGCTGGGTCCGGCTCTGCAAAATACCGGCAGTGCCTATGGTAATCAGCCGCTGGATGCCCTGCTGCTCTAGCAGCGGAATCAGTATCCGGGTGCTCACAGAGAGAGTATCCGACCCATCAGTGCCAATCGCGCTGATGACGGCATCCACTCCATGAAGCGCAGTAAGCAGATCATTCGGCTCCAATACACTCCCAGTGAAGATATGCAGCTGTTCCTTCCACCGGGCAGTGTCTTCCTCTGCTGGCAAATGGTACCGTTTGGCAAAGTCAGGTTCCTGTATCGTCTGCAGCAGCTGTTCCTGCAGCTTCTCTGGCGAGCGTACAAG
>Ga0308161_1001013_pt1 | contig 37070 bp, 41 predicted proteins | sample PhyFR2_FD_201034 | JGI IMG/M metagenome (GOLD analysis project Ga0308161, IMG submission 201034) | Phyllosphere microbial communities from UC Gill Tract Community Farm, Albany, California, United States - DLSLF.R2 | ecosystem: Host-associated > Plants > Phyllosphere > Unclassified | place: USA...
AGTTCTATCGCGCAGACGCCGCAGAAAAGACCATCATTCTGGTCAACGGCTCGATGGCCACGACTGCGTCGTTTGCACAGACCGTGAAAAACCTGCACCCGCAATTCAACGTGGTCTGCTATGACCAGCCCTACGCGGGCCGCTCAAAAGCCCACAACCGGCATGAGAAACATCTGACGAAGGAAGTCGAAGGGCAGATTCTGCTGGAGCTGATCGATCACTTCGCCGCCGAACACGTGCTGTCGTTCTCCTGGGGCGGCGCCGCCACTCTGGTCGCCCTCGCCCAGCAGCCCCGGCGCATTGAAAAAGCCGTGATCAGCTCGTTCTCCCCGGTAATCAATGCGCACATGCTCGATTACCTTGAGCGCGGCGTCGACTACCTCGGCAGCCGCGACGGCGACCGGGTCGGCCATCTGGTCAACAACACCATCGGCAAACACCTGCCGTCGCTGTTCAAGCGCTTCAACTATCGCCATGTCAGCAGCCTCGCCGAGCATGAGTACGGGCAGATGCACTTTCACATCAACGACGTGCTGCACAGCGATCGCCAGTGCTATCTGAATGCGGCGAAAAAGATCAGCGTGCCGGTGCTGTTCCTGAATGGCGAATGGGACGAATACACCGCCGCTGAAGACGCACGCCTGTTTGGCAATCACGTCGCCCACAGCAGCTTTACCACCCTGCAAGCCACCGGGCACTTCCTCGACATGGAGCACAAAGCCGCCTGCCGCGACAGCCAGAACGCCCTGCTCGGCTTTCTGAAACCTGCGCCGCAAGCCAGCCGAACGCGCTACTCGTTTGTGCAGGATCACCATGCCCTGGCCATTTGAAACAGCGTCATCGCGGGCAAGGCTGCAAGCTGCAAGTGCCTGTTGCACTGGCGCAGTCCTTGTTCGCGATCGACCGATTTCTGCGCGGCAAAGCCCTCGCAGAGAAAAGAAAACTTCAAATCCGTGGCCGAGTCTGGTACAAAGTCAGCCGCTCTGAGCGGGTATAGTTTAGTGGTAGAACGAAAGCTTCCCAAGCTTTAGATGAGGGTTCGATTCCCTCTACCCGCTCCACCGAATATTGATCTCGCGTTGTGTTGTCCGACGAGGGATGCAGGAATAGAAAAAGCCGGCCTTGATGGCCGGTTTTTTTGTGGGTGGGGTTTGAGATCTGGTTACCAGCGCAGACCAATTCAGAAACAAACCGTAGATTGCAGATCCGCCAATTCCGCATACGCTTCGCTCATTCCAACAATATCAAGCAGAGCCATCGCCGGGGCGCACACCGGAGTCCCCACCAGCGAAAACGCAGCTGTCACGGCACCCCCAGGGGTGGGAGACACCACAACGAGGTAGAACCGGAGCAAGAATCTGCACATCATTTTCACTCCAGAAAGGCCCCATTCAATGCAAGAAGACAAACGGCATGGAATGACGGAAGAAGAGCTGGCCATCTGTAATGCCGCAATCCGGTTTGCTCGATCGAATAAGAAGGCTATTGGTAAGCGGCTTACGGACCAGGCAAAATATCCACTTGAAAAGGAGCCTGTTTCGGTTTTTATGGCTGGATCACCTGGCGCTGGTAAAACAGAGGCCTCGTTGGCGCTACTTAGTTTGTTCTCCGATACGCCAATCCTGCGAATTGATCCCGACGAACTCAGGAACGAGTTCGAAGCCTATCGAGGTGGTAATGCCTGGCTATTCCAAGGCGCAGTCTCGATTCTCGTCGGCAAGTTGATAGACCTTGCGTTGGACCGAAAGCAATCCTTCCTGTTGGATGGAACACTGTCCAATATCGAGATCGCAAGGAACAATGTGCAACGTTGCCTTAATAAAGGGAGATTCGTTCAAATTCTCTACGTTTATCAGGATCCAAGACTTGCTTGGTCTTTCGTTCGGAATCGAGAGGAAGCCGAAGGACGGAGAATCCGGCCAGAGCATTTCGTCGACCAGTACTTCGCAGCCCGTGACGTGGTGAACACGCTTAAGCTAGAGTTCGGCAAAGACCTGCATGTCGATCTCCTTGTGAAGCATATTGATAATTCCGGGCGTCTCTACAAGGCTGGAATTGACAAGATCGACTACCATATCCCCGAGAAGCATACGAGACCTGAGTTGATGGCTATGCTTGGGATCACAGACGGAGCAATCACATGAAATTCGGATCCGAAAAGGAATCCACCAGTCCGTTCGCAGACTTCATCCGAAATGCTAAATCGGAGGAGAAAAAGCGTGTTTACAGCGAAGTGCTGACCGAAGCTACCAAAAAGCAGATTGAAGTGATGCTGGCGGCACGTGAGAAGCAAGCGTGACGGTGCTGAGAGAGTAAAGTAGAGCCTGGCACGCGCCGGGCTTTTTATTGGGCAGTTGTCACGGCGGGTTGGAATTGCCTTGCTGGTCGCTTTTTAGCGGCTGGGATTTGAAATGTCAGCGTCAACATCTATCAGAACGAACAATGCTGCCCACCCGTCTGCAGCTTGCTTCCTCGAAATCCAGATGCAGCCTCGCCAGTACATTGAAGACCGGCTCCCCGGCTTTGTGTGGGACATTCAATCGAGTTAATACTTTCTTCCAGTTGGCGAGCGCAGCGAGAGTCTGCTCGATATATTCCTCGGCCTTGAGGTATTTGTAATCCTTGCAGATCTCCATGATTCGCTTGCGCGTAGGCGTGCCGTGAGTGCGGCCACCGAAGTCAGCGGCCCGCGACCCTGACCAGCTCACCAACCTTGGCGCCCTCTTTCAAAACATTCAGCGCTTCGGTGTGTTTGAAAGGCTTGATCATCAGCGCATCCCTCTCTTGCGCCTGGCATTCTTCAGCTCATCCAGCGAGCTCGGTTGCTCTGGTTTGAACAGCTTGGTCACCGCGTTGAGTTCATCAAGCGCAGTGGCTATCAGGATCAAAGCCTCCAACGTCACGAGGCCGGTCGCTTCGAATCGCTTGATGGTGGATTCGGAAACCCCCGCCTTTTCTGCGAGCGTCTTGCGGGAAAGGTTTTTGGAGAGCCGCAGGATTTTGGCGTTTTCTCCGACATTTCTAGCGATCTCAGCCGGCGAGTGAAGCAAATGCATGAATGACATGGCAAACCCTTCAAGGCTTAATTGGTCTTTATGGAGCCATTGTAGATCGTTATGCTGAATTACGGATCGTTTATGAACCATTGCAAGAAAATTCATATGACCCATACATGCTTTGCAATTCAATGTTGAACGCCCGTTCACAAAGCACATTCAAGATTGCCCCTCCACTCAGTAACGACTAGTATCTCCCATATCGGGAGGAGGCATGGATGCGGATAATTGCAAGAGCGACGCTAAGACAATTTTGGGAAAGCACACCAGCTTATGCTGATGCTCAGACACCTCTCGTTGAATGGTACCGCCATATGGATAAGGCGATTTATCGAACTCCGCAAGAGGTTAAAGCTGAGCTGCGAACGGCTAGTGTGCTCAAGGGAGCCAGGGTGGTATTCAATATCGGCGGGAATAAATATCGAGTGATTCTGGCGATCGACTACCAACGGCAACTTGGTTTTATCCGCTTCGTTGGGACCCACGCTCAATACGACCAGATCAACGCGGAGACCGTTTAATGAACATCAAACCCATTCGTAGCCCGGAAGACCTGACCGCAGCATTGCTGCGCATGGAACAGCTGTGGGGTGCAGAAATCGACTCGCCGGAGGGCGATGAGTTGGAAATTCTCGCTCTGTTGATCGAAAAGTATGAGGAGCAGCATTTTCCGATGCCGCCTTCTGATCCCATTGAAGCAATCAAATTTCGTATGGATCAGCAAGGTTTGACACCGCGGGATCTTGAGCCCTTTATTGGCACAAGTGGCCGCGTTTCGGAGGTGCTGAACCGCAAACGCAAGCTGAGTCTGGCGATGATCAAACGTCTGCACGATGGCTTGCGTATTCCTTATGAATGCCTGCTCGCCAGTGTCTGAAGAAAATATATCGCACGAAAAACCGGTCGCAACGACCGGTTTTTTTGGCCCGGAAATCAGCGCTGGCTAACCCACCGGTACCACATTATCCAGCACCTGATTCACCGCCAGCTCGCCCAGCATGACGACCTGGGCGATGCCGAGCAGGGTTTTGCGCTGGCTGCCGTCGAGCAAGGCGGCAAAGTCGCCGAGCATGACGCTGGCCGAGCCGAGGGATTCGCTGGCGTTGACCAATAGCGACTCGGTGTCGGTGCTCGGGTTGACCTGGAACATGCTGCTGGTCTGGTACGGCGGTGAGCTGGTTTGCGGCGGGATGAGATAGTGGTCGAGGGCGCGTTCGGCGGCTTCGTGGAGTTTTTTCGAATCGAGGGACTCGTACGGAGAGACCGGATCGGTTTCCGGTGGATTTGGCGTTACCTTGAACATGGAATCTTCCTGTAGTGGTAACTGCAACCGTCCCGCTGCTATACGAAAGGGTGGCAGCTGTACGCAAGTTAGCAGACCGGTAGGAAGTCCAAAACCCGGCGCACCCGAGGGTGCCATGCGCACAGCCACCATCAAGTGCAGGCGAAGCCTGACTGGAAGGTACATGTGCAACCGTTGGTCAATCCTGGCCGGGCTGCTAAACCCGATCACTGGAAATCAGTGACGCGAACCAAGTTACCGACCGCCCGCCAGCCGCACAAGCAGGCGGATTCTGGCGTACCGGTAGGCAGCGGCGCAAGGATTTGTAGGCATCGGGACGTAACGCGATTCGACTTTAAACAGCCATGGCGCACCACGTGTAAAAGCCTGGAAAACAGAGGGAAATTTCCGACGAGTTCAGGGTGAACGAGTTGAAAGGATGCCAGAGGACGATGATGGTGGCGGTGCAGCGGTGATCGGTTTTGCATGCATCAAGAGGCCCCTCACCCTAGCCCTCTCCCGAGGGAGAGGGAACCGACCGGATTGCTTTCAAGGGATGCGCCGACCTGAGATAACGTGGCGAACTCCAGAAAGTTAGAGGCGTGATTCAGCGAGTCGCAACAATAAACAAACGTGGAAACGGCAACAGCACCGAGCCGTCAGCCAAGGCCGGATAAGCCTTGGCAACCTCCGCCAGATACCGCTGCAGATACTGCGCCCGCTCCTCCTCGGTCAATGGGCTCAGGAATGGAATCAACCCGCTACCCTTGAACCACTCCACCACCCCCGCCGCCCCGTCCCGAAGTTGGTGGTGATAGGTGGTGCGCCACACATCGACCCGCGCGCAATGCGGGCGCAGCATCGAAAAATACTCACTGGCACTGGCCATGTCGGTACGCTGCCCGGCAGCGTCTGCCAGCCTGCTCGCCCACGGCCCATTGGCGGCGACTTCACGCATCAAACGGTGGGACGGTTCGTTGAGGTTGTCCGGCATCTGGATCGCCAGGCTTCCACCATCTGAAAGCTTGCTCGCCAAGGCTGGCAGCAACGAAGCGTGATCAGGCACCCATTGCAACACTGCATTGGCGAAGATCACATCGAACGGGCCTTCATCGGCCCACTTGTCGATCTCGGCCACCTCGAACTGCACATCGGGCAAGCGCTTGCGCGCGGCGGCGATCATGTCCGCCGAACTGTCCAGGCCACTGACCCTGGCCTCGGGAAAACGCTGCACCAGCAACTCGGTGGAATTGCCCGGCCCGCAACCGATATCCACCACCGCCCGGGCGTGCGCCGTGGGTATCGCCGCCAACAGATCACGGGCCGGGCGGGTGCGTTCATCTTCGAAAGCGACGTATTGCTGGGCAGACCAACTCATTGCGTTCTCCTGTTGGGGTTTTCTGTCGACTGTCGACACGATACCGCGATCTGCGCCGTACGCCTTCCCTACCAAAGTCCTGCACCGAAACTTGTAAACAGAATTTTCAGCGCAACGCCGATGTCTGAATTTCAAGCTCCCAAAACAAGGACTCCCATCATGAAATTCGCAAAAATTGCCCAAAAACTTGCCCTGTGGGCCGGTAGCCCGAAGACGTTCATGGGGGCGTTGATTCTGATCGGGTTGTGGGGTTTGAGCGGGCCGATTTTTGGTTACAACGACACTTGGCAACTGATCATCAATACTTCGACGACGATCATCACGTTCCTGATGGTGTTCCTGATTCAGAACACGCAGAACCGCGATACCGACATTCTGCACTTGAAACTCGATGAGCTGCTGCGGGTGAACAAGGAAGCGCAGAACGCGATGCTCGGGCTGGAGGCGCTGGATCTGAAGCAGCTCGAAGCGCTGCGCCGGCATTATCGCGCGCTGGGTGAGAATCAGGTGTTTGATCTTGAGGGGCTTGGCGACAAGAGCAAGCCAAAGCAGGATTTGAATGAGTGCTGAGCAAATAAACACACCCTGTGGGAGCGAGCCTGCTCGCGAAGACGGAGGGTCAGTCAAAACATCATTGACTGACACACCGCTTTCGCGAGCAGGCTCGCTCCCACAAAGGACACATGCATTTCAACTGAAGGCTTCGTTCGCGCTGCAACAATACAGCGAGGTTAGCGACTGGCCTGCAACGCCCGGGCCTTTTCCAGATGACTTTGCAGCTTCGGCAAAGTCTCATCGGCAAACGCTTTGATTTCCGGCACGTCGGTGGTCTGTGCCTGTTGCTCGATCTGGGTGATGGCCTCTTCGGTCGCCTTGACCTGACTGGCGGCATAGGCCTGATCAAAAGTCGCGCCGTCCTTCACTTCCGGCATCAACTCTTTGGCCTTGTCGGCGAGTTCTTCGCGGGGGGCAACCGGCAGGTCGAGCTTCTTGGCGATTTTCGCCAAATGCTGGTTGGCCGTGGTGCGGTCGTTGATGACAACAATGGTGTAATCCTTGACCTCTTTGGATTCGGTTTTGCCGTGGGCCTGACGGCTGGCTTCGATGTCAGCCATGCCTTTGGCGGAGGCATCGTTGATGAATTCGGCAGGCGACTGGGCGAACGCAGTGCTGGCGCACAGGCCCAGCAGAGTCGCAAAACTGGCATTACGTAAACGGGTGGCCATCCGGCTCATGGTCGCGCCCTCCTTCGTGGAAAATTCAAGCGGGCTGAGATTCGCCCGCTGCTCAAATAGTCGCGGCGGACAATTGTCCGCCTCAGTTAGGAAGGCTTTGGCGTTCAAAGGTTTAGAAAATTTGCCGGGACCGCGACGAACGGTGCGCTAGCTTTAGATGCCCAACGCTCGATGATTCAGGCGTTTGGCCGCATACATGGCTTGATCGGCATGCCGGAACAGTTGCTGTTCTTCTTCACCGTGTTCAGGGAAACGCGCCACGCCGATGCTCGGTTCGATACGCAGGTCATGGCCGTCGAGGCGCATGGGCTGCGCCAGTACCAAGCGGATTTTCCCGGCGACGCTGTCGGCATCTTCGGCGGCATGCACGCTATGCAACAGCACGACAAATTCATCGCCACCGATACGCGCCACGGTGTCGGTTTCACGCACGCAGCCTTTCAGCCGATTGGCCACGGTTTGCAGGAGCATGTCACCGACGGCATGGCCATGGGTGTCGTTGACCTGTTTGAAGCGATCCAGATCGACATACAGCAGCGCCATGTGTCCGTGCACGGTTCGCGCATGGGCCAGCGCAGCCCTGAGCCGATCACGCAGCAGTTCGCGGTTGGGCAGTTGCGTCAGTTGATCGTATTGCGCCATGCGCCTGAGCCGCGCATGCAGTTGCTGGCGTTCGATGGCCGTGGCGACTTGTGCGCAGACGTATTGCAGCAGTTCCTTGTCCTGCTCGGTGTAGCGTTCGCCGCCCGCGAGGCTTTTGACGATCAAGGCGCCGATGGTGCCGTTTTTTGAGCTCAGCGGTACGCCGAGCCAGCAAGGCGCGTTCTGCTCCGCCACCAGCGCAGCGAAGTCGGGCGTGGCATCGGCGCTGTCCGGAGTCAGCAACATTGGCTGGCCGCTGCGGATCACTTGCGCGCAAAGCCGTCCGATGACGGTGCCGGGCTGCTCGGGCTGCGATTCGTGATCGTCGACGTGATAGGGAAAATTCAGCTGCGCGCAGTTTTCGTCATACAGCGCCACGGAAAAATTCAGCGCCGGCAGCCATTCGCCAATGAGCAAATGAACCCTTTTGAACAGCGCCAGCAAATCTTCCGCCGCATGCGCCGCCTCGGAAATTGCGTACAACGCCGCTTGCCGCGATTCGGCCTGCTTGCGCTCGGTGATATCGCGGGCGACGGCGATGCGCAGTTGGTCGACCTCCGACCAGCGCGCCGACCAGGAAATATGCGCGACGCTGCCGTCCTTGCGCAGGTAGCGGTTCTCGAAATTGTGCTTCGGGTCGCCGCCCATGATTTCGCCAGCGGCCGCGAGGGTGCGCTGGCGATCGGCCGGGTGCACCAGCTCGATCATCGAGCGGCCGATCAGCTCGTCAGGCGTGTAGCCGAAAATCCGCTCGCAGGCAGCGCTGACAAAAACGAAACGGCCCTGTTTGTCGACCGCGCAAACGGCGTCCAGCAACAGGTCCATGTAGCTCGCCAGCGGCGCAGGGTTAGGGCTTTCCATGGTTCTACGGGATGTCCGCACAGTGCAGCGATTTCAATCGTCCGTGATCGTGGTTGCGCGTCCCTGCCATTTCATCAAGTCTTGTTCGGCAGCAGCCCCGGCAGCGCGTGCATCAACGCATTGATGGCGAAGCCAATAAACATCACGCCGCATAAACGGGTGATGAGCAGTTCATGACGCTGATACACCGTGCGCACCCGCTGCGCGCCGACCACGCCGATGAGGATAGCGTAAGCCAGCGCACCGCCGATAAAGCTCAGGGCGATCAGCGCCGGCAGCATCGACCAATTGAGCAGTTCGGCGCGGCTCGACAGCAGCGCCGTAAAGGTCGCCACCGCCACCGGATAGGCCTTGGGATTGGTCAGGCCGAAGACGATGCCGTGCCAGAACGGCTGCCGCGCCGCGCCTTGCGCCTCGTCGCCGCTACGGCGTTGGGCACGCACCGCACGCCAGCCGAGCCAGAACAGGTACACCGCGCTGAGCACGCCGAGCACATCGAACGCGGTGCTGCCGATTTCCCGCGCACCGACAATCGCCACTAGCGCGGTGCTGCACCAGATCACATCGCCGAGCAGATGCCCACACAGAAACCCCGCCCCGGCCCGCCGGCCATGGGCCGCGCCAATCCCGAACACCGCCAGCACGCCCGGCCCGGGGGTGATCCCGTAGATGAAACCCGAAGCCAGAACGGCCAACAGCAATGATGGAGTCATGAGAAACCTGCAAGCGCCAGAACACGTGGCGCAGAGTCTATATCACCGAGATTGAAGCGGATCAGGGTTCGTCGCAGAAACGCATGCCGGAGTACGGTTTCTGCCGACACGCAGCCAGCCGCGACTGCAAATCGCCGACATGGGCTTCCAGCTTGTGGCCGTCGGGGTCGAGAAAGTAGAACGACGCGCCTTCAATAGCCTCTCAGATTTTCGGGAACGAAATATTGCTGTCCGTCATAGCGCAACGTGGTCAGCACCGGCTTTTCGTGGGTAGTTTTCGACTCGCAGGTGTCGGGTGGCCCCTCACCGACCAGGCCCGTAGTGACCGAGCGGACAATGATATCGGCGTAACCATGGGAACTGGTTTTGCCCATCTCAAGCGTACGCACCGTCTCCGCTCGCTCTCCGGCGCAATTGCCATCCCATTCGCCACTGAAGCTGTAGACGACCAAGCGATCCAGCACCGGGCGCAGTTTGTCGCCTTCTTTCACATAAAGCGAAAGCAAGATTTCATCCAGCGGATTAACGCGTGACGAGCCTTTGAAATGGGCGCGAACGCCGAAGGCACGGAGGTCGGACGTGAGTTTATAACGCGCCGTATCCAGCTCCAGACTCTCCAGCGCGATGGCATCGGAGAGAAACGCCGACGGCTGATGATAGGTCGCCAGCGGCTTGGGGCTGCCAGCGGTAGTGACGGCCAGAGCCAGATCGTATGAACCCACCCTGCCGTCCTGGCCATAGACCGGATCGGGCACGAACGTCGATAGCGCGGTAATCGTCAGCGACGGATAAGCCGGCCAGTCCTTGCACAAAGAAAAGTCCGCTTCGCCACTGACCGCAGGCGGCGTGCAATCGGCCCACGCCTGCCCAGCCACCAACCACCCGCAGAGCGCCGCAGCGCTGATCCATATGGACTTCATTGTCACTTCCTGCTCCTTGAAGATATTTCCAGGCGCGCACTATCCCTTTCTGCATCGGAGGATTCAACAGATCTGGCCAGCGAATCCTCTCATGTGTCTGAAGTCGGAATTCGCGAGCAGGCTCGCTCCCACAGGAAATCCGCATTGCAAATGTGGGAGCGAGCCTGCTCGCGAAGGCGTCATCGCCAACGCCGCCAATCTCAATACTTGTCCAGCGTACGCAACTTCTGCGGCAAGCCCCACAGCAGCAACGCTGCGGCGATCAGCGCGGCGACGCCGATGACGTACAGCGCCGGGGTGGTGCTGCCGGTGAGGTCCTTGATGCGTCCGACCATGACCGGGCTGACAATCCCACCGAACTGCCCCAGGGTATTGATCACCGCGATCCCGCCCGCTGCGCCGGCACCGGCGCCCGCCAGTAGCTTCGGTGGCAGGGTCCAGAAGCTCGGAATCGAAGCGATGATACCGGCGCCGAGCAGGCCGAGCGCGACGATCAGGAAGGTCGTGTGGCTGGCGAAGATTCCTGCGCTGAAAAAGCCGATCGCGCCGACGATCACCAGCCCGGCGACAAACTTGCGCCGTTCACCGGTGGCGTCTGACAAGCGCCCGATCACCACCATGCTGATCGCCCCGCAGATGTACGGAATGGCGGTCAGCAGGCCGATCATCACCGGGCTTTCGGTGCCGGCGCTGCGGATCAATTGCGGTGCCCAGAAATTCAACCCGTAGGACGCGACCTGAATCAGGAAGTAGATCAAACCCAACGTCAGGAACCCGGGAATTTTCAGCGCCGCGAGCAATGAGCCGCCGCTCTTGTGTGGCTCGTGATGGGCGATGCGACTGGAGAGCAATTTCTTCTCGTCAGCCGTCAGCCAGTGCGCATCCTCGATGCGGTCCTTGAGCTGCGTCAGCACCAAGAAACCGAGGGCGATGCACGGCACGCCACCGAGCAGGAACAACCAATGCCAGCCGCGCATCTGCAATACGCCATCGAGGTGTTGCAACACCAGCCCTGAGAACGGTGCGCCGACCAGCCCGGCAAACGCCGAGGCCAGAAACAGCATCGAGGTGATGCGGCCACGGAAGTGCTGCGGAAACCACAGGGTCAGGTAATACAGCACGCCCGGAGCAAACCCGGCTTCCATCGCGCCGATGACGAAGCGCAGCGCATAGAACTGCCATTCGCTGTTGACGAAGACCATCGCCGCCGTCGCCACGCCCCACGACATCATGATCCGCGCGATCCAGCGTCTCGCGCCGACCTTGTACAACATCATGTTGCTCGGCACTTCGAACAGCACGTAACCGACCACGAACAGCCCGGCGCCCAAGCCATACGCGGTATCGCTCAGGCTCAGGTCGGTCTGCAACTGAAATTTGGCGAAGCTGATGTTGATGCGATCGAAGAAGGCGAACAGGTAGCAGACCATGATCAGCGGCATCAGGCGCCAGGCGACTTTGCTGACCAGGGCTTTTTCGGCGTCGTGATCGACAGACGGATTCACGCCCGCCTCCATTACGTTGAGGCTCATAGATTTTTCTCCAGGCGGACTACCGATGGGCGTCCGATTGTTTTTGTTGTCTGGTTACTGCTGAATGCTTTTGAACTGTGGGAGCGAGCCTGCTCGCGAATGCGCCAGATCAGTCGATACCGATGTTGAATGACACACCGCGTTCGCGAGCAGGCTCGCTCCCACAAGGGTTTTGTATCTTCAGGTCGGCATCGGATGCAGATCGCAATTGCGCCCGGCCTTGGCCAGTTGGCCGGGGACATCGTGGCCCAACAGCGCCGGCAAGCCGCGCGAAAGTTTCAGCAGCAGCGGCAAATCGATGCCCGTGTGAATGCCGACTTCATCGCACAGATTGACCAGATCTTCGCTGCAGATATTGCCCGACGCGCCCGGTGCGAACGGGCAGCCACCGAGGCCCCCCAGCGCCGCATCGAAGCGCCGCGCGCCGGCCTCGTAAGCGGCCAGCACATTGCACAGCCCAAGGCCGCGAGTGTTGTGGAAATGCAGGGTCAGGTCAGTCGGCGAAACCCGCTGCAAAACGCGCCGCACCAAGCGATCGACCTGACGCGGATTGGCCATGCCGGTGGTGTCGGCGAGGCTGATGCCCTGAATGCCGAGCTCCTGATAAGCGTCGACAATTTGCAGCACGCGATCCTCATCGATCCGGCCTTCGAACGGACAACCGAACGTGGTGGCGATGCTGCCGTTGAGGCGCACACCTGAGCCGCTGACAAACGCAACGATGTCAGCGAACGCGGCCAGCGACTCTTCGCAACGCATGCGCATATTGGCCAGGTTGTGGGTCTGGCTGGCAGACATCACCAGGTTTAACTCATCGGCATTCGCCGCCAGTGCGCGTTGCGCGCCTTTGAGGTTGGGGATCAACGCCACGTAAATAACACCCGGCTGACGCTGAATGCCGTTGAACACTTGCTCGCCGTCACGCAGGGCCGGAATGGCTTTGGGCGAGACGAACGAGCCGGCCTCGATGCGACTGAATCCGGCCTGTGACAATTGATTGATCAGGACGATCTTGTCAGCGGTTTCCACCCATGTCGGCTCGATCTGCAAACCGTCGCGGGGCGAGACTTCCTGGACGATCAGGGTTTGCGAATAGTCAGTGATCATTGCACCACCCCCTGGCCTTTCAGACGTTCGATGTCGAGTTCAGTCAGGCCAAGGTTGGCGAGAATATCGTCGGTGTGCTGGCCCAGTTTCGGCCCGGACCAGTTCACCCCGCCGGGCGTCTCCGAGAGTTTGGGGACAATGCCGGGCATCTTCACCGTTGCGCCACCGGGCAACTCGGCATCGAGCAGCATGTCCCGCGCCTGATAGTGCGGATCGGCGACGATGTCAGCCACCGAGTAGATGCGCCCGGCCGGCACTTCGGCAGCTTCGAGAGCAGCCAGTACCTCATCGATCGGTAGGCTGCTGGTCCAGTGTGTGATGGCCGCATCGAGCAAACCGCTCTGCGCCGCGCGGCCGTCGTTGTGGGCGAACTCTTCTGCCTCGGCCAGATCAGCACGGCCGATGGTGTGCATCAGACGCTTGTAGATCGGGTCGCTATTGCCGGCAATCACCACGTAGGCGCCGTCGGCCGTGAGGTAGGTATTGGAGGGCGCGATACCCGGCAGGGCACCGCCGCTGCGTTCGCGGACATGGCCAAGCATGTCGTATTCCGGCACCAGACTTTCCATGACGTTGAACACGCTTTCGGCCAGCGACACATCGACGATCTGTCCACCGCCCTGCCCGGTCTTGACCCGCAACAGCGACATCAGCGCGCCGATCACCGCGTGCAGCGAGGCCAGCGAATCGCCGAGACTGACGCCGACTCGCGCCGGTGGCAAATCGGGATTACCGGTGGTGTAGCGGATGCCGCCCATGGCCTCGCCAATCGCACCGAAACCGGGCCGGTCACGGTAAGGGCCGGTCTGGCCGTAGCCGGAGATACGCACCAGGGTCAGGTTCGGATTCAGCGCATGCAGCACGTCCCAACCCAGACCGAGTTTTTCCAGCGCACCGGGACGCAGGTTTTCGATGATCACGTCTGCATCACCGGCCAGTTGCTTGACCAGTTCGATGCCTTCAGCGGATTTCAGATTGAGCGCCAGGGATTTCTTGTTGCGCGATTGCAGGTACCACCACAGCGATGTGCCTTCGTGCAGCTTGCGCCATTTGCGCAGCGGGTCGCCCTGACCCATGGCTTCGATCTTGATTACCTCGGCGCCGAACTCGGCAAGCATGCGCGCGGCAAACGGCGCGGCGATCAGGGTGCCGATCTCGATCACTTTGATTGCACTCAAAGGAGCAGTCATCGCGGGTACCTCTTGTTCTTGGAATATGGCGCCAAGGCTAGAGGAACGATGATCGGCGAATCCAGCCGTCTCTCGGCAATGGGCGTTCGCGAAATGCGAATGCTCCGCTGTGATTCGGTGGTGAATTCAGGGCCGCCTTCGCGAGCAGGCTCGCTCCCACAAGGTCCTGTAGTGGTTTCAGATTCTGTGTCCACACAAGTTCAATGTGGGAGCGAGCCTGCTCGCGAAGAGGCCATCAGCCGCAATGAAGATCTACCGCCCGCGCAAATGCTCAAACAACATCCGGCTCACCGGCGACAATCCCGCCTCATCGCGCACCACCACAATCAGCGCGCGATCGGACCAGTTGTCGGTCAGCGGCACCGCGCGCAAGCCCAGTGCCTGACCAAACAACTCATAGGCTCGCTGCGGCAGAATGCCGATGCCCATGTTCGCCTGGACCATCCGGCACACCGCATCGAACCCCGGCACATGAATGCGGATGCGCAGGACTTTGCCAGCCTGCCGCGCCGCCGCATGGGTACGCATGTTGATCGAACTGGCTGCGTGCAAGCCGACGTAATCGCTGTCGAGAGTTTCATCAAAAGTCACAGATGCGCGCGTAGCCAACGGATGCTCCGGGAGCATCACCACCACCAGTTTGTCCTGGCGGTACAACACGCTGTGCAGGCCTTTGGTGTCGCTGTCGTCGGAGCAGATGCCGAGGTCGGCGACGCCATCGAGCACGCCCTGAATCACCCCGGCGCTGGGGCGTTCTTCAAGGTCGGTCTTGACCTGCGGCTGCCGCGCGGAGAAGTCGCGCAAATCTTCAGGCAAGAACTGAATGATCGCCGAAAGATTGGCCAGCATGCGCACGTAACCACGCACACCGTGGCTGTGCTCGCCCAGTTCCAGGCCCATCTTTTCCACATTGAAGAGCATCTGCCGGGCATGGTGCAGCAGGGTTTCACCGGCCGGCGTAAGGATCATGCCTTTGGCCTGACGCACGAACAAAGCGATGCCCAGCGCCTCCTCCAACTCCATCAGGCGCTTGCTGGCCGCCGACACCGCGATGGCCTCGCGCGCAGCCGCACGGGTCAACGTGCCTTCCTCGTGGACGGCGACAAACAGTTGCAGAGTGATCAGATCGAGACGGCGGATCAGGCTTTTTTGCAGCATGGGAAACTCGGCGATGGTGGCGCGAACGAACGGCGAGGATAACGCTGTTCGTAAACGCTGTGCCGGTCTCAAAACGCGTTGCGGAAAATTTCCTCGATCTGGCGCTGATCTGCCGCCCGTGGATTGGTCAGTCCGCACGCATCCTTCAAAGCATTGGCGGCGAGCACCGGGATGTCGCTGAGTTTCGCGCCCAGCTCACGCAGTCCGCCGGGAATCTCGACGTCCTTGGCAAGGTTGCGAATGGCATTGATCGCCGCCTGCGCGCCCTCCTCTGCGCTGAAACCACGAATATCCGCGCCCATGGCGTGGGCGACATCCCTGAGTCGATCAGCACAGACCAGCGCATTGAAACTCTGCACATGCGGCAACAGCACGGCATTGCACACGCCGTGGGGCAAGTCGTAGTAGCCTCCGAGCTGATGCGCCATGGCGTGGACAAATCCGAGCGAGGCGTTGTTGAACGCCATGCCGGCGAGGAACTGCGCGTAAGCCATTTTCTCCCGCGCCGCCAGGTCGCTGCCGTCGCGCACCGCCAGACGCAGGTTGCTGCTGATCAGGCTCATCGCTTTAAGCGCGCAAGCATCGGTGATCGGGTTCGCGGCAGTAGAGACGTAGGCTTCGATGGCGTGGGTCAGCGCGTCCATGCCGGTGGCGGCGGTGAGGCCTTTGGGCATCGCGACCATCAGTTCCGGATCGTTGACTGACAGCAGGGGCGTGACGTTGCGGTCGACGATGGCCATTTTCACGTGGCGCGATTCGTCGGTGATGATGCAGAAGCGGGTCATTTCGCTAGCAGTGCCGGCGGTGGTGTTGATGGCGATCAGCGGCAATTGCGGCTTGCTCGAGCGATCGACGCCTTCGTAATCGCCAATCTGCCCGCCATTGGTTGCGCACAGGGCGATGCCCTTGGCGCAATCGTGCGGCGAGCCGCCACCCAGCGACACGACGAAATCGCAACGGCTTTCCTTCAACAGCCCCAAGCCGGATTCGACATTGGCCGTGGTCGGGTTCGGTCTGGCGCCATCGAAGATCACCGAATCGATGTCCTGCATCGCCAGTTTCTCGGCGATCATTGCGGCCACGCCAGCCTTGGCCAGCCCGGCGTCGGTGACAATCAGCGCCTTGCGAAAACCATAATTGCGGATCGCGACCATGGCTTCGTCGAGGCAGCCGCTGCCCATGATGTTGACCGCCGGAATGAAGAAGGTGCTGCTCATCGTGTGTCTCCTGACTGAAGCCGGATCGACTGCCTCGATTCGGCGGGTGCACACAGGATCGACCGATCAGTCACGAGCAATGTTGATCTGGCTCAATGTCCGCTCGTGATAAAGTCGCCGTCCATCTGCCCTTTGTTTTGAGACCGCCCACGCAATGACCGATTTTCTCGATGTCGACGCCACCCTCGAAGACTGGAATGCCTTGCGCGCCGCGAGCGATTTCCAGGGTTTGCTGGTGGGCAATGGCGCCAGCCGCGCGGTGTGGGATGACTTCGGCTATGACTCGCTGTTCGAAAACGCCCGTACGGTCGAAGAGAAACCGCTGAGCCCATCGGAACTGGCGGTGTTCGACGCGCTGCAAACCCGCAGCTTCGAACAAGTGCTGGGCGCCCTGAAGACCACCAGCCGGGTCAACAAGGCGCTGGCGGTTAGTTCGGCGGCGCCGCGCAATCGCTATTACGCGATCAAGGAAGCGCTGATCAACACGGTGCACGCGGTGCACATCCCGTGGCGGCTGGTGCAGCCTTCGACACTGACGGCGCTCAATGCAGAACTGGCGCGCTATCGCACGGTGTTCACCACCAACTACGACCTGCTCAATTACTGGGCGCTGCAACACCCGGGCGAGGCCATCGACGATCTGTTCAACGGCGCAGACGCGAGTTTCGATCTGAGCCAGAGCGCCACCGACAAACCGCGTCTGCTGTACCTGCACGGTGGTCTGCATCTGGTGCGCAATCAGGACGGCACCGCACGCAAACTGACCTCGACCGAGGGCACCCTGCTCGGCAGTTTCGCCATCAACAATACGATCAAGACCCTGGACGACGTGCCCCTGTTCGTCACCGAAGGGCCGAGCGCCGACAAGCTCAAGACCATCCGCAGCTCGGATTATCTGTCGTTCTGCTACGAGCAGTTACTGGCCCATGACGACAGCCTGTGCATCTTCGGCCATGCGCTGGGCGAGCAGGATGCGCATCTGGTGCGGGCGCTGCGCCTGGCCAGACCGAAGTGCGTGGCGATCTCGATTTACCCGCGCAGTGCCGCGTTCATTCAGCATCAGAAACGTCACTACGCCAAGGTGTTCGACGGTACCGGCGTTGAGTTGCGGTTCTTTGATGCCAAGAGCCATGCGTTGGGTGATCCGCAGTTGTCGGTACCGGTTGAGGTTTGATATTGGCCGGGCTGACGCCTTCGCGAGCAAGCTCGCTCCCACAATGGAATGTAGTCACCTGTGGGAGGGAGCCTGCTCGCGAAGACGGCCTATCAGCCAATACAAAAGGTGACTGGAACACCGCTTTCGCGAGCAGGCTCGCTCCCACAGGTTGATGTCGGATTTCAGAGGACAGGCAGGGTCTTGTCCTTGATGGTTTTCGTCGGGCCGTTGGCCTTCACGCTGGCGATGCCCTTGTCGCACGCGCCATCCGATGAATACGACTCGCTGCTGCCGATGACCTGGTGATTGGCCGCCTTGAGGTTGAAGTACGGGTGGCCATCCTTGGTCGATTTTTTCTCGTAACGCTCGTCCAGCGGGCTGTTGGCCTGCACCGAGGCGATGCCGCCGTCGGCGCCGGCGCGGGTGCTGTAGAGTTCGCTGGTCAGAATCGTTTCGGCGTTCGCCGCTTTCAACACGAACCTGAATTGGCGGTTGCTGCTTTTGCTCACTTCGTACCATCCGGACATGTCTGTTTCTCCTGGGGGCGATTGAGAGATTTCGCGCTTCAGAGTAAAGACCAGCGTCTGCGATCTGTCGCCTGCCTCGACTACAAGGTGATTTTCGTACCGAGCAGACCGAGGAAACCGGCCAGCCATTTAGGATGCGCCGGCCACGCCGGAGCGGTGGCGAAATTTCCCTGAACATGGCCGTCGGTCACCGGAATGTCGATGTAGGTGCCGCCCGCCAGACGTACTTCCGGGGCGCAGGCCGGATACGCGCTGCATTCACGCCCCTCAAGCACACCCGCTGCCGCGAGCAGTTGCGCACCATGGCAGACCGCTGCGATGGGCTTGCCGGCGTTGTCGAACGCGCGCACCAGTTCGAGGACTTTGTCGTTCAGCCGCAGGTATTCCGGCGCACGACCGCCGGGAATCAGCAGCGCGTCGTAATCGGCTTCGCTGGCCTTGGCGAAGTCGAAATTGAGCGCGAACAAGTGACCGGTTTTTTCGCTGTAGGTCTGATCACCTTCAAAATCATGAATCGCCGTGCGCACGGTGCTGCCGGCGGACTTGTCCGGGCACACGGCGTGGACCGTGTGGCCGACCATCTGCAGGGCCTGGAACGGCACCATCACTTCGTAGTCTTCGACGTAATCGCCGACCAGCATCAGGATCTTTTTCGCGGCCATGGGAAAACTCCTCGGGGAAAGGTCTGGGAGTATTCAAGGTAGACCCAAATTGAGCTGCAAGCTGCAAGCTGCAAGCTGCAAGCTTCAAGCTTCAAGCTTCAAGCTTCAAGAAAAAGCAGGATCACCCATATCAGGCACACCAGGGTCATGCTTGCAACTTGCAGCTTGCAGCTTGCAGCTTGCAGCTGCCTGTTAAGGCATATAACCGTCAGCGCGCAGCAGGGTTTCCAGGCAGTGTTCGCTGATGTGGTAGAACGCCTTGAGCTCTGCGATCTTCGCCAGCAACTGCGTCGGATCGACCGGTTCGGCGCGTTTCACCGCGAGAATCATCTTGTTCTTGTTGGTGTGTTCCAGCGAGATGAACTCGAACACCTTGGTCTCGTAACCACAGGCTTCGAGGAACAGTGCACGCAAGCTGTCGGTGACCATTTCCGCCTGCTGGCCGAGGTGCAAGCCGTATTGCAGCATCGGCTTGAGCAGCGCCGGGCTCTGGATCTGCAGGCGGATCTGTTTGTGGCAGCACGGCGAGCACATGATGATCGACGCACCCGAGCGGATGCCGGTATGGATCGCGTAATCGGTGGCGATGTCGCAGGCATGCAGGGCGATCATCACGTCCAGCTCACTCGGCGCCACCGTGCGCACGTCACCGCACTTGAACACCAGCCCCGGATGTTCAAGCTTCGCCGCAGCGGCGTTGCACAGGTTGACCATTTCTTCGCGCAACTCGACGCCAGTGACTTCGCCCTCGGCCTTCAGCGTGTTGCGCAGGTAGTCGTGAATGGCGAACGTCAGGTAGCCCTTGCCCGAACCGAAATCGGCGACCCGCACCGGTTTGTCCAGCGCCAGCGGCGACGAGGTCAGGGCATGGCTGAACACTTCGATGAACTTGTTGATCTGCTTCCACTTGCGCGACATCGCCGGGATCAGCTCCTGCTGCGCATTGGTCACGCCCAGGTCCTTGAGGAACGGACGGCTCAATTCGAGGAAGCGGTTTTTCTCGCGGTTGTGCTCGGCGGACGGCGCTTCACGCAATTGCTGAGGTTTGCTCTTGAACAGCGAACTCTTGCCCTTTTTGCTGTATTCCAGCTGCGCTTCGTCGGTCAGCGCCAGTAAATGCGCATTTTTGAACGAGGTCGGCAGCAGACCCGCAATCAGCGCCACGCCTTCGCTCAGCGGCAGATTCTTGGTGATGTCGCGGGTCTTGTAGCGATAAACGAAGGAAAGACACGCCTGCGCCTTGACCGTCACCGGTTTGATGATGACCCGCTGCAGATCCGCCTCTTCACCGACGTACTTGGCCAGCACCAGCTTGATAAAACCGCTGTCGTCGAGGCTGGTTTGCAGCAGCTCGATGAACTGGGCGTGGTGATCGGCGGCCGGTTTGGCGGACGGCGCGGAAGAAGCGGAAACGGACATGTACAAGCGGCCTCGGACGGGCGGAATCGGGAATGGCGGGTATTTTAGGGGGGATGGGGGTTGGGGACACCCTCTTATTTACCCAACGGCAAAATCCATGACAACGACCTTTGTGGCGAGGGGATTTATCCCCGATGGGGCGCGAAGCGGCCCTCTGTGTTCGGCCCGTCAAACCACGCGCGCAGGTGTTGCGACTGCTACGCAGCCGATCGGGGATAATTCCCCTCGCCACACAGGCCAAATATGCGCGACTGCTTCAGCCCAACACCACTAACCGATTCGGCAATTCATTCCTCACCTGCGTCACCGGCACATGCACCTTCAACAACTCGCCACACGCCTCCACGCACATGACAAACCCTTCCAGCGTGCGCCCCTCCCTGACCTGTTCGGTAAACGCCGCGACAATCGCGTCCCAGTTGCTGTTGTCCAGCCGTTTGGAAATCCCCTCGTCCACCAGAATTTCCACATAGCGCTCAGCCTCGCAGACAAAAATCAGCATGCCGGTGCTGCCCACGGTGTGGTGCAGGTTCTGTTCGAGAAACTGCCGCCTCGCCAGATTGGAGGCGCGCCAGTGGCGCACGCGGCGCGGCACCAGATGCGTGGTGATTTTCGGCAGACGAAACAGCAGGCACAGGACGATGAACATGCCCCATTGCACCAGCAGCAGGCTGCGCAGGGTCAGCCAGCCGGTGAGGTAGTGGACGATGCCCGGCAACACCAGCGCCAGCAGACTGGCCCAGAGCAGCGGGATGTACGCGTAATCGTCGGCGCGGGCAGCGAGCACCGTGACCAGTTCGGCGTCGGTGTCGCGTTCGACCCGGGCGATGGCCTCGGCGACTTTGCGTTGTTCGTGTTCAGTCAGTAATGCCATGTCGAAAAGTGCCTGCTCATTATTCTTTTGATCTCACCAGCCGCCGGACGAACCGCCGCCGCCGAAACTGCCCCCGCCACCGCTGAAGCCGCCACCGCCACCGCCGCCGAATCCGCCGCCACCGCCAAAGCCGCCCCCTCCTCCGGAGCCGCCCCGGCCGGCAGGCAGGATACCGAGCATCTGGCAGACAAACACCGTCACGATGAACAACATCACCAGAAACATGAACAGCGCCGGGTGCCGCGAGATGAAATCATCCGCCGGGTCGCCGCTGGATTCGTACACGGTGGACGGCTCATCGAGCGGATTGCCACCGAGCACCACCAACATCGCCGCAACGCCATCGCTGATGCCTTTGCTGAAGTTGCCGGCCTTGAACGCCGGCGTGATGACCTGATGAATGATCACCGACGACTGCGCATCGGTCAGGCGACCCTCCAGGCCATAGCCGACTTCGATGCGCAGTTTGCGCTCGTCACGGGCGACGATCAGCAAGGCGCCGTTGTTCTTGTCCTTCTGGCCGATGCCCCAGTGCCGACCCAGTTGGACGCCGAAATCCTCGATGGTGGTGCCCTGCAGATCCGGCAGCGTGACCACCACCAATTGCTCGCCGGTGGCCTGTTCGTGCGCCTGCAATTGCTGGCTCAGTTGGGCGCGAATCGATGGCTCGAGCATCTGCGCCTGATCGACCACGCGCCCGCTCAGCGGCGGAAACGTCAGTTCGGCCCGGGCGCTGACGGCGAACAGCCACAGCATCAGCACCAGGCCCAGTTTCAACACACGCATGGGCGACCTCGAGTCAGAATTTCACTTCCGGGGCTTTTTCCGCGCCGGGCGTGGTGGCTTCGAAGGTCTCGCGCATCGGCAGATCGCTGTACATCACGCTGTGCCACAGGCGACCGGGGAAGGTGCGGATCTCGGTGTTGTATTTCTGCACCGCCAGGATGAAATCGCGACGCGCCACGGCAATGCGGTTTTCCGTGCCTTCGAGTTGCGATTGCAGAGCGAGGAAGTTCTGGTTGGCCTTCAGATCCGGGTAGCGCTCGGAGACCACCATCAAGCGGCTCAATGCGCCGGTCAGTTGATCCTGCGCCTGCTGGAACTGCTTGAGTTTCTCGGGGTTGTCGAGGGTGCTGGCATCGACCTGAATCGACGTCGCCTTGGCTCGCGCCTCAATCACTGCGGTCAGGGTTTCCTGTTCGTGGGCCGCGTAGCCCTTCACGGTTTCCACCAGATTGGGGATCAGGTCGGCACGGCGCTGGTACTGGTTCTGCACCTGGCCCCAGGCGGCTTTGGCCTGTTCGTCGAGGGTCGGGATATTGTTGATGCCGCACGCGGTCAACAGCGTGGCGAACACCAGCAACGTGGCGATCTGTAGCCGTGAACGGGAGGTTGAGCTGATATTCATTGCAGTGATGCTCCATGACACATTTGATTTAAAAACCGAGCGCTGGGCATTCCCGGCCAGCGGTTGGGGCATAATCGGCGCCGCCACTGGCATGCGACGGGCTAATCGGCTAAAAAGTGCCCTTCGCGTTCACGTTGCCGCTGTCGGCTGCGGTTTTCCGGCTCAGGATTTTGCGCCGGTATCCGAACAACAATAGTCGCTCCCTACATTTTGGCTGGCCGGTGTTGCATCACCGTTTGGGCTCTAGAGAAAAAATTCATGAAGAAGCTGTGTTTGCTGGGTCTGTTCGTCAGCCTGGCCAGTCATCAGGTACTGGCCGCCACGACCCCGGTACCTTTGGAAAACAAGGACGCCTTCATCAGCAACCTGATGAAACAAATGACCCTCGACGAGAAGATCGGCCAGTTGCGCCTGATCAGCATCGGTCCGGAAATGCCCCGCGAGCTGATCCGCAAGGAAATCGCTGGCGGCAACATCGGCGGCACGTTCAACTCGATCACCCGCGCGGAAAACCGTCCGATGCAGGACGCGGCCATGCGCAGTCGCCTGAAGATTCCGATGTTTTTCGCGTACGACGTGATCCACGGTCACCGTACGATTTTCCCGATTCCGCTGGCCCTCGCGTCGAGCTGGGACATGGACGCCATCGGCCAGTCCGGTCGCGTTGCGGCTAAAGAAGCCGCCGCCGACAGCCTCGACATCACCTTCGCGCCGATGGTGGATATCTCCCGCGATCCACGCTGGGGCCGCAGTTCCGAAGGTTTCGGCGAAGACACCTACCTGACCTCGCGCATCGCCAAAGTCATGGTCAAGGCCTATCAGGGCGAGACCCCAAGCGCTGCCGACAGCATCATGGCCAGCGTCAAGCATTTCGCCTTGTACGGCGCGGTCGAGGGCGGTCGCGACTACAACACCGTCGACATGAGCCCGGTGAAGATGTACCAGGATTACCTGCCGCCCTACCGCGCCGCGATCGATGCCGGCGCTGGCGGTGTAATGGTGGCGTTGAACTCGATCAACGGCATTCCAGCCACGGCCAACACCTGGCTGATGAATGATCTGCTGCGCAAGGACTGGGGCTTCAAAGGCCTGGCGGTCAGCGATCACGGCGCGATCTTCGAACTGATCAAGCACGGCGTCGCTCGCGACGGTCGCGAAGCGGCGAAGCTGGCGATCAAGGCCGGCATCGACATGAGCATGAACGACACCCTCTACGGCAAAGAGCTGCCGGGGCTGCTCAAGTCCGGCGAGATCGAACAGAAAGACATCGATAACGCCGTGCGCGAAGTGCTCGCTGCCAAGTACGACATGGGCCTGTTCAAGGACCCGTACCTGCGCATCGGCAAGGCTGAAGATGACCCCGCCGACACCTACGCCGAAAGTCGCCTGCACCGCGCCGAGGCCCGCGAAGTGGCACGTCGCAGTTTGGTGCTGCTGAAGAACCACAACGAAACCCTGCCGCTGAAGAAAGACGCGAAAATCGCGCTGGTCGGCCCATTGGCGAAAGCGCCGATCGACATGATGGGCAGCTGGGCCGCCGCCGGGCGCCCGGCGCAATCGGTCACGCTGTTCGATGGCATGAGTGCGGTGATCGGCGACAAAGCCAACCTGATCTACGCCCGTGGCGCCAACATCACGGGCGATAAGAAGGTTCTCGATTACCTGAACTTCCTCAACTTCGATGCCCCGGAAGTGGTCGATGATCCGCGCCCGGCCAGCGTGCTGATCGACGAAGCGGTGAAAGCAGCGAAAGAGGCTGATGTGATCGTTGCAGCGGTGGGCGAGTCCCGTGGCATGTCCCACGAATCCTCGAGTCGCACTGACCTGAACATCCCGCAAACCCAGCGCGAATTGATCCGCGCGCTGAAAGCCACTGGCAAACCGCTGGTGCTGGTGTTGATGAACGGCCGCCCGCTGACGATTCTCGAAGAGAACCAGTCGGCCGATGCGATCCTGGAAACCTGGTTCAGCGGCACCGAGGGCGGCAACGCCATCGCCGACGTGCTGTTCGGCGACTACAACCCGTCGGGCAAACTGCCGGTGACCTTCCCGCGTTCCGTGGGCCAGATCCCGACCTACTACAACCACCTGAGCATCGGCCGGCCGTTCACTCCGGGCAAACCGGGCAACTACACCTCGCAGTATTTCGATGACACCACCGGCCCGCTGTTTCCGTTCGGTTATGGCCTGAGCTACACCACCTTCGCCCTGAGCGATATGGCGCTGTCATCGACCACCCTCAACGCCAGCGGCAAGCTCGACGCCAGCGTCATGGTCAAGAACACCGGCAAGCGTGACGGCGAAACCGTGGTGCAGTTGTACATCCAGGACGTCACCGGTTCGATGATCCGCCCGGTGAAAGAACTGAAGAACTTCCAGAAGATCATGCTCAAGGCCGGCGAACAGAAAGTCGTGCACTTCACCATCACCGAGGAAGACCTGAAGTTCTACAACGCCCAGCTCAAATACGCAGCCGAGCCTGGCAAGTTCAACGTGCAGATCGGCCTGGATTCGCAGGCGGTGACGCAGCAGAGCTTTGAATTGCTGTAACAGCAAGCACACCGCCCCCCTGCACTGATCGTTCCCACGCTCTGCGTGGGAATGCAGCCCGTGACGCTCCGCGTCACTGGACGCAGAGCGTCCCTGGAGGCATTCCCACGCGGAGCGTGGGAACGATCTTTTGATTTTGCTTCAACCGCGTCTATCGAGAATATTCACCACCAACCGATCCACCCAGCCCCACACCCGCTGCTTGACCCGCCGCCACAACGGTCGGCGCTGCCACTCCTCCAGACTCACCAGCTGACTCAAGCCGAAGTCCTTCACAAAACTCGCCTCCACCGCTGCCGTCAACGCCGGGTCCAGTGCTTCCAGATTCGCCTCCAGATTGAAACGCAGATTCCAGTGATCGAAGTTGCACGAACCGATGCTTACCCATTCGTCCACCAGAACCATTTTCAGGTGCAGGAAGCACGGCTGGTATTCGAAGATCTGCACCCCGGCCTTGAGCAGGCGCGGGTAATAGCGGTGCCCGGCGTAGCGCACTGACGGGTGATCGGTGCGCGGCCCGGTCAGCAGCAAGCGCACATCGACGCCGCGCGCGGCAGCCTTGCGCAGGGAGCGGCGGATTTTCCAGGTCGGCAGGAAGTACGGCGTGGCCATCCAGATGCGTTTTTGCCCGCTGTTCAACGCACGGAACAACGACTGCAAAATGTCGCGATGTTGACGGGCATCGGCATACGCCACGCGGCCCATGCCTTCGCCCTTGTCCGGCACACGCGGCAGGCGCGGCAAGCCGAAATGCGCGGCCGGGCGCCAGGCGCGGCGGTAGCGGTTGGCGATCCACTGGCGATCAAACAGCAATTGCCAATCGATCACCAATGGGCCGCTGATCTCGACCATCACCTCGTGCCACTCGCTGACATCATGGCCCGGCGTCCAGAATTCATCGGTCACGCCGGTGCCGCCGACCACTGCCAGACATTGATCGACCAGCAGCAATTTACGGTGGTCGCGATAGAAGTTGCCGACCCAGCGCCGCCAGCTCAGGCGATTGTAAAAACGCAGTTCGACCCCGGCCTGGGTCAGGCGCTGACGCAGATGCAGCGTAAACGCGAGGCTGCCGTAATCATCGAACAGGCAACGCACGCGCACGCCGCGTTCGGCCGCCGCGACCAGTGCCTGGACGATGGCTTCGGCGCAGGCGCCGGCCTCGACCAGGTACAGCTCCAGTTCGATCTGCTCTGTAGCTCCAGCGATGTGCTCGAGCATGCGCGGAAAGAACTGCGGGCCGTCGATCAACAGTTCGAAACGGTTGCCGTCACGCCAGGGAAACACCGCACCGCGCATGTCAGCGCGCCGTGAAAATCAGCACCGCACCCACCGGCACCGACAGACTGATCGCCGACAGATCGGCGAGTTTGCGCAGGTTTTCCAGGCCCGGCGCCAGATCGAAATCCTCGGCGTTGATCACCAGCGGCTCTAGGGTCACCACCTGAAAGCGCCGATCATCCAGACGCGTGGCGAGCAACTCGGCCGGGTATTCGTGCTGCTTGCCGTGCAGGCTGACGGTCAGCGGCAGGCGCAACTCCAGCTGCGCGCCGGGGGCCAGATCGTTGATCGGGCGCAGGTCGATCTGGGTGGTGACGGTCGCTGCCGGAAATTGCTCGATCTGGAACAGCTCCTTGCGCATGCGCTCATCGCGCAGGGGAATGCCGCTGTTGATCGATTCGAGCTCGACTTCGACCTCGGCGCGACCGTTGGGGTCGACCTTGCCGTGCAGCACCAGAAAACGCTGCACTTCCGACACGCTGGCATTTTTGGTGCTGACGAACGACAGCCGCGACGACTCGCCGTCCAGGTACCAATTGGCCTGGGCCGGCAGTGCAGCGGCGGTCAACAGCAGACTGGCGAAGGTTGTATAGAGGGAGCGGTTGAACATTGAACACTCGTGGGGGCGATAAACCTGCACGAACCTTAACCGCCCGCCAAGTTATTGCAAGCCCTGTGGGAGCGAGCCTGCTCGCGAATGCAATGCTCCCCGCACAGCATGTATTGCGGCTTGCGACGATTTCGCGAGCAGGCTCGCTCCCACAGCGGAGACCAGATAATTCAAGGATTCAGGCGACAGCCCTGGCGTTCGCTCAGCCACTGCGCGCTGTTACTGCGGCCCATGCCGTTGACGGTGACGGTTTTGCTCGACGGGTCATCGGTAAAACCGCTGGTTGGCAGCCATTGCTTCACATAGCCACGGCAATACCCGGCGTCGTTGTTCATCACATAACGACACGAGCAATATTCCTTGGCGGTGTAGGCGCTGATGATGTCCGGGAAAGCCCAGAGGTTTTCCCGTTCATACCAACCCCAACCGAGCAGTACGATCAGCAGCAACAATAGAAAGCGCTTCATGGCCGCACCGCCTGCAACACGCGTTTGAGCAATTCGTTGTGCTGGTAGCTGCCATCGCGATCATCGCCGTAACGCACGATCACCAGTTTCTCGCTGGGCATCACGTACAGCGCCTGGCCCCAGTGGCCGAGGGCGGCGAAGGTGTCGGGTGGCGCGTCGGGCCATGGTGATGGTGCGCCATCGACAGGGCGATTGAGCCACCAATGGCCGCCGGGCACGGCTTCGTCCTGCTGCGCCTTGTAGCCGGCAAAGGGCTTGAGATTGAATGCCACCCAATCCTCGGGCAGCAACTGCCGATCGTTCCAGCGCCCGCCGCGCGCCATCAGCAGACCAACCCGCGCCAGATCCCGCGCGGTGAGATAGGCATAGGACGAGGCGACAAAGGTGCCGCTGGCATCGCTTTCCCACACGGCGTGACGAATGCCCAACGGCTCGAACAGTGCTGTCCACGGATAGACGGCATAACGTGCTGGGCCGACCATGGTTGTCAGGGCAGCGGCGAGTAGATTGCTGTCACCGCTGGAATAACGAAAAGCCAGACCCGCTGCGGCATAACTGTCGTGTGCGGCGGTGAACGCGGCCATGTCGCGATGGCCTCGCGTGTAGAGCATTGCCACCACCGAGGATTTCAGCGGCGCGTATTCGTAGTCCTCCTGCCAATCCAGACCGGAAGCCCAGTTCAGCAGATGGCCGAGGGTGATCGCCGGGTGTTTTTCCAGCGCCGGGTAGAACTTCAGCACTGGATCATCGAGTTTGAACCGGCCTTCGCCGTAGGCCACACCGAGAACGGTTGCCAGCAGACTTTTGCTGATTGACCAGGTCAGATGTGGGGTCTGTGCAGTGGTCGGAGCGGCGTAGCGTTCGTAGATGATCTGGCCGTCGTGGATGATCAGCAAGGCGTCGGTGCGGATGCCTTCGCGGGTGACGTCGTTGCGGGGCGCGAAGGCGTAGTTTTCCAGCGCCTCGACGGCCGGGCCGGTGATCTGCGGCGCGATCGGCCATTGCTCGCCGGGCCATTGTTCGGCGTGGGCGGTGAGGCTGATCAGCAGCAGGAACAGCGACAGGCCTTTGAACATGGTGGGCGCTCTGGGAATGAACCTGTCGAGACTAGTCTGGGTTTATGACAGATGTGTGGTGTTTTTGAGGCCGCTTTCGCGAGCAGGCTCGCTCCCACGTTTCGACTGACGAAACACGATCTTTCTGTGGGAGCGAGCCTGCTCGCGAAGGGGCCGCTCAGGTCACCGCCAAAGCCTTGGCCAACCGCTTGGCCCTCGCCCCCGCCGCCAACTGCATCACGCCCTTGTCCCGCAGCCACATCTGCGCCCACTCCGCCGGGCCATTGCCCAGAGCCTCATCAACGTCCCCCGCCAGCGCTTCAAACTGCGCAAACAATCCGCCCAGCAGCACATGCCCGGCCGGATTGTTCGGCGCTTGCCGGCTGGCCTCGGCGCACCCGGCCAGCAGCGCCAGCAAACGCAATTGCAGGGCCTGCGGCCAGTCGCTGTCCTGGCCGACGCCGTACAACCACGCGGTCATGGCGCTGAGCACGTAGACATCTTCAAGACTGCGAAACGGTTTGACGTAGGCGTCCCAGCCGTCGCCAGCGAGCAATTCGCACAGGGCGCCGTCGAGGTACAGGCGACCGTGGCTGATGTCCGGCATCAACGGCAACGCCGGCAGTTTTTCCACCTTCACGCCGGGCTCGCCGGGATACACCACCGCCAGACTCAGGCGCGGTGTTGTGCCCGGCTCCTCACTGCGCGCAGCCACCAATAACCAGTCGGCGGCGTCGCCTGCGGTGACGAAATCCTTGCGCCCGCTCAAGCGCAAATCTTTCAGCCGCGTTTGCATATCGGCCGGACGCAGGCTGCGTTGTTCGGTCGCGCACAAGGCGCCGAGGCTCAGCGGCGCGCTCGGCCACAACATGCGCAGCGCCGCCTGATAACCGACCAGAAACGCCAGCCCCGGCGTCGCCATCCGCCGCCCGCCGGCCACAGCCAATTCGAACGGCGTGACGGTGCCCAGCGCCTGCAACAACGTTGCAAAGCCCTCGGCCAGATCAGCAGCGGCGGGCAAGCGTTCACGGCGGTGCAGCAGATCTGTCCAGGGCACGGGCGCCTCCTTGTGGGCTGTCATATAAGCATCACCGAACGTTCATGGCGATGACACCGCGGCTACATAGCCTGACTTTGCACAACACGGCTGCATAAAGAAAGTCGATCGGCTGCAACCCACGACGGGTTAAAGGCCCGTACGGAGATTCACATGACGCAAATCGCCCGCATCAGCGACACCGGCAATGAACGCCGCCTGCAAGCCGAACGCCTGATCGGCGCCGAAGCCTTGCAGCAAGCCCAGGCCCTGCGCTTCGCCGTCTTCAGCGGCGAGTTCAACGCCAAACTCAAAGGCGCGGAACTGGGTCTGGACATGGATGATTATGATGTTCACTGCAGCCACATCGGCGTGCGTGATCTGAACACCGGGCGCCTGGTGGCGACCACGCGTCTGCTCGATCACACCGCCGCCAGCAGCCTCGGCAAGTTCTACAGCGAAGAAGAATTCAGCCTGCACGGCCTCGCCCACCTGCAAGGCCCGATCCTGGAAATCGGCCGCACCTGCGTCGATCCGGCGTACCGCAACGGCGGCACCATCGCCGTGCTCTGGGGCGAATTGGCCGAAGTGCTCAATCAGGGCGGCTACAGCTACCTGATGGGTTGCGCGAGCATCCCGATGCAGGACGGCGGCATTCAGGCCCACGCGATCATGCAGCGTCTGCGCGAGCGTTATCTGTGCACCGAACACCTGCGCGCCGAGCCGAAAAACCCGCTGCCGACGCTGGATATCCCGTCCAACGTCATCGCCGAAATGCCGCCGCTGCTCAAGGCTTACATGCGCCTCGGGGCGAAGATCTGCGGCGAGCCGTGCTGGGACGAAGACTTCCAGGTGGCCGACGTGTTCATCCTGCTCAAGCGCGACGAACTCTGCCCGCGCTACGCCAAGCACTTCAAGGCGGCGGTGTGATGAGCCGGTTGCGGGTGTACGCGCGAATCGCGCGAGTGCTGCTGGTGGTGACGCTGGGGCTGACCATGGCCAGCGTGTTCGGCGTGTTCGAACGTATCGGTCTGGCCCACTCGATGGAGCGGCGGCAGCGCTGGTCGCGCTTCTTCATGGCGCGGCTGAGCAATGCCCTGCCGTTTCGCGTGAGCGTGCATGGCGAGCTGCCGAAACAGCCGATGCTGTGGGTCAGCAATCACGTGTCGTGGACCGACATTCCGCTGTTGGGCATGCTCACGCCGCTGTCGTTTCTGTCCAAGGCCGAAGTGCGCACCTGGCCGGTGGCCGGCTGGCTCGCAGCCAAGGCCGGCAGCCTGTTCATCCGCCGCGGATCGGGCGACAGCCAGTTGATCCGCAAGCAGATGACCCGCCATCTGCAAACCGAACATGCACTGCTGATGTTCCCTGAAGGCACCACCACCGATGGCCGTTCGCTGCGCACTTTTCATGGTCGCCTGCTCTCGGCGGCGATCGATTCCGAAGTGATGCTGCAACCGGTGGCGATTCGTTATCTGCGTGACGGCGAAATCGATACGCTGGCGCCGTTCATTGGCGACGATGACCTGCTCTCGCACTTGATGCGCCTGTTCAGCCACGACTGCGGCGATGTCGAGGTGCATCTGCTCAAGCCAATAGAGTGTCAGGGCCGCGAGCGTGCGGCGCTGGCGTTCGAAGCGCAGCAGGCGGTGCAGAAGGTGTTGTTTGGATCGATTCCGGAAACCCGACAATCGCCAATGCGCCCGGCAATCGCTGCCTGAAACACAAATCCCCAAATCACCTTGGTCCCCTGTGGGAGCGGGCTTGCCCGCGAAAGCGGTTGATCAATCAACATCAAAGTTGAATGTGCCGACGCTATCGCTGGCAAGCCAGCTCCCACAGGGATTCAGGTTGTATGTGATTGCACTGCAAAATCCTGCAGTTGCGGATAAAACAGGCTGAAGTCTTCACTCAGCGGCTCATACAACCGCCGCAACTCCGCCATGGCCCCGGCCAATTCCTCGGGCCTGGTCAACCGCCGCGAGATCCCACGCAGGACCTGCTCCAGCACCTCAAACTCGCGATACGAGCCCAGCCAGTCGTTGGCGACCATGTGCGGGGCGATCTTCGCCAGCCGTTCCGGCAACTGTCGTTCGCGGGACAGCACGTGATAGACGTCTGCGGTGAACTGCTCCAGCGGCCGGTCGGCATACAGCGTCCAGTCCCGCGCCAGGCAATGATCGAAAAACACATCGAGGACGATTCCGGCATAGCGCCGCCGCGTTTCGCTGAAGCGCCCCAAAGCAATGTCGACCAGTGGATGGCGATCGGTGAAGACGTCGATGCGCCGATGCAGCGCAATCGCCGCCTCCACTTCCGGGTCGAACTGGCCTTGCAGCCGACCTTTTACGAAGTCGCCATACAGGCTGCCGAGTAACTGACCGGGGCGCTGGCCGCCGAGATGCAAATGCGCGAGATAGTTCATGGGCGCAGCTTAGCACTGCGCTCGCTCCTCCAGCATCCTCGTATCGTTATAACCCGATATAGCGATTTATGCGGTCGTCAGACCGAATTCATATTGGTATATCGCGATCCAACGATTTAAAGTTCGCTCCATCGCGATATATCGCTACTGCCACCACGAGCCCAAGCCATGAACCTCGACCTCGACGAAATAATAAAAGCCCTGGCGCACCCAGTACGGCGAGACATCCTCAACTGGCTGAAAGACCCGAAAGGCGAATTCCCCGAGCAGTTGCACAACCACGAGTACGGCATCTGTGCCGGGCAGATCGATCAGCGTTGCGGCCTGTCGCAATCGACCGTTTCCGCGCATCTGGCGACGTTGCAACGGGCCGGGCTGATCAGCAGCCAGAAGGCCGGGCAGTGGCATTTTTTCAAACGTAACGAGGACGTCATCCAGGCGTTTCTCAGCACCCTCAGTAAAGAGCTCTGACCCTTAACGTCAGCCAGCCGACAAGGAAACCTGCATGCCCCTTTCGCTTCTCATCCTCGCCCTGAGCGCCTTCGCCATCGGCACCACCGAGTTCGTCATCATGGGCCTGCTGCCCGACGTGGCGGCGGACCTCGGCGTGTCGATTCCCGGCGCCGGCTGGCTGGTCACCGGTTACGCCCTGGGCGTGGCCATCGGTGCTCCGTTCATGGCGCTGGCCACCGCGAAGCTGCCGCGCAAGGCCGCGCTGGTGGCGTTGATGGGCATATTCATTGTTGGCAACCTGCTCTGCGCCATCGCCAGCGACTACAACGTGCTGATGTTTGCCCGGGTCGTCACCGCGCTGTGTCACGGCGCGTTCTTCGGCATCGGCTCGGTGGTGGCGGCCAATCTGGTCGCGCCGAACAAACGTGCCTCGGCGGTCGCCCTGATGTTCACCGGTCTGACCCTGGCCAACGTGCTCGGCGTACCGCTGGGCACCGCATTGGGACAGGAAGCCGGCTGGCGTTCGACCTTCTGGGCGGTAACCGTCATCGGTGTGATCGCGCTGATCGGCCTGATCCGCTTTCTGCCGGCCAAGCGTGACGAAGAGAAACTCGACATGCGCGCCGAACTGGCCGCCCTCAAAGGCGCCGGCATCTGGCTGTCGCTGAGCATGACCGCGCTGTTCGCCGCCTCGGTGTTTACCCTGTTCACCTACGTTGCCCCACTGCTTGGGGAAGTCACCGGTGTGTCGCCACGTGGCGTGACCTGGACCCTGATGCTCATCGGTCTGGGCCTGACGGTCGGCAACATCATCGGCGGCAAACTCGCCGACAAAGGCATGGCCGCCACGCTGATCGGTGTGTTCATCGCCATGGCCGTGGTGTCCACGGTGCTGAGCTGGACCAGCGTTGCGCTGATCCCGACTGAAATCACCCTGTTCCTCTGGGCCACCGCCTGTTTCGCCGCTGTGCCGGCGCTGCAAGTCAACGTGGTGACCTTCGGCAAGGCTGCGCCGAACCTGGTTTCGACCCTGAACATCGGCGCCTTCAACGTTGGCAACGCCCTCGGCGCCTGGGTCGGTGGCAGCGTCATCGCCCACGGCTACGGCCTGACCAGCGTGCCACTGGCCGCCGCCGCGCTGGCCGTACTTGCCCTGCTGGTGACCCTGATTACCTTCCGCCAGAACGGCAATGCCGAGCTGGCGCCTGCTTCCAACTGATCAACTTCCTTAATTAAAGAGGCTTTTAGACATGGCGACTATTTTCGACCCGATCAAACTCGGCGACATCGAGCTGAACAACCGCATCATCATGGCCCCGCTGACCCGCTGCCGCGCCGACGAAGGTCGTGTGCCGAACGCGCTGATGGCCGAATACTACGTACAACGCGCCTCGGCCGGCCTGATCCTCAGCGAAGCCACTTCGGTAACGCCGATGGGCGTCGGCTACCCGGACACCCCGGGCATCTGGTCCAACGATCAAGTGCGTGGCTGGGCCAACGTGACCAAGGCGATTCACGGCGCCGGCGGCAAGATCTTCCTGCAACTGTGGCACGTTGGCCGCATTTCCCACCCTTCGTACCTGAACGGTGAAGCACCGGTCGCGCCAAGCGCCATCCAGCCAAAGGGCCACGTCAGCCTGGTCCGCCCACTGGCCGACTACCCAACCCCGCGCGCCCTGGAAACTGCTGAAATCGCCGACATCGTCGACGCCTACCGCACTGGTGCCGAGAACGCCAAGGCCGCCGGTTTCGACGGTGTGGAAATCCACGGCGCCAACGGCTACCTGCTCGACCAGTTCCTGCAAAGCAGCACCAACCAGCGCACCGACCAGTACGGCGGCTCGCTGGAAAACCGTGCGCGCCTGCTGCTGGAAGTGACCGACGCCGCGATCGAAGTCTGGGGCGCTGGCCGCGTTGGTGTGCACCTGGCACCGCGTGCCGATTCCCACGACATGGGCGATGACAACCTCGCCGAAACCTTTACCTACGTCGCCCGTGAACTGGGCAAGCGTGGCATCGCGTTCATCTGCTCGCGCGAAAAAGAAGGCTCCGACAGCCTCGGCCCGCAATTGAAAGAAGCGTTCGGTGGCCCGTACATTGCCAACGAGAAGTTCACCAAGGAAAGCGCCAATGAGTGGCTGGCCAGCGGTAAGGCAGACGCGGTCGCGTTCGGCGTGCCGTTCATTGCCAACCCGGATCTGCCGGCCCGTTTGCAGGCCGATGCGCCGTTGAACGAGCCGCATCCGGAGACTTTCTACGGCAAGGGTCCGGTCGGTTATATCGACTATCCGACCTTGTAATCAGGCTGTAGCGCAGAAATGAAAAAGCCCCGGACTTGTGAGAGTCTGGGGCTTTTTGCTGTTGGCGCAGGGTAAGAGCCAGCGAACACCGTTTCACAACAGCGACACAATTTCCCTACAAAATCCACGACTCGCTACGTTTAAACTCCCCGCCGCGATCATCAGCCATGGCGGCTGATTGACATCCTGCCGGGCAATTGCGCATTTTGTTTCATTTGCGCAGGCTTGGGCTCAGGCGCAGCATGTCCAGCCCGGTGTCGACCCAGCGTTCAGCCTCGGCGTGCAGTTCGAAGCTGTCCGGGGCCAGCAGCCAGCCGTACAGCAGGCCGTCGATGTAGGCATGAATGCTGATGGCCGCGCGGGCAGTGTCGAGATCTTCCGGCAACTGGCCGCGATTCACCGCATTACGCAGGGTCAGGCCGATGCGCACGTTGCAATCGAGACTGGCCGTCCGGCGCTGCTGGCGCAGATCGCACATTTCATCGGTGAATTCGCACTTATGAAACAGAATTTCGTTGATGCGCCGGGTTTTCGGGTCCAGTGCAACTTGATGAAACAAATGAATCAGCAACTGCCGCATGCAGCCCAGCGGGTCCGGTTCGTCCTCGCTTTCGCTGGCCTTGGCCAGTTCATCCAGCGGTTCGTGCAGGCTGTCGAGCATGGCCTGGACCAGGTCGGCCTTATTGCTGAAATGCCAGTAGATGGCGCCACGCGTCACGCCGGCGAGGGTCGCGATGTCCGCCAGGGTGGTGCGGGCAACCCCCCTTTCATAGAAGGCTTTCTCGGCCGCTTCCAGGATCTGGCTGCGGGTTTCCTGAGCTTCCTCTTTGGTACGACGGACCATGGCAGTAAAACCTCAAACAGGATGTTTCAGGGATGGCTGAATATCCGCTGAATAAAGAGGGGGCGATCTCTCGTGAATCGGCTCCCCGGCCTACAATTTCAAACCTTGCGACGACTTTTGTATCAGGGTGGGTACGCGGCGCAGGTGTTTACAAACAACCATGAACGTAAGTATATTACTTAGCAAGCTACTTATCCACCCGGTGCCCGATTTTTACTCTTTCACACTTCTTGTGCGCTTCTTGCGCGCCTGACCCGAGGATCTTCATGCAATTCAAGCCAGCTGTTACCGCTCTGGTCACTGCCGTCGCCCTGGCATCGCTGCTCAGCGGATGTAAAAAGGAAGAAGCGGCCCCAGCCGCTCCGCCTCCTCAGGTCGGCGTCGTCACCCTGCAACCACAAGCCTTTACCCTGACCTCGGAACTTCCGGGCCGCACCAGTGCGTTCCGCATCGCGGAAGTTCGCCCGCAGGTCAACGGCATTATCCTCAAGCGTCTGTTCAAGGAAGGCGCCGACGTCAAAGCCGGCCAGCAGCTGTATCAGATCGATCCGTCGGTCTATGAAGCTACGCTGAAAAGCGCCGAAGCCGAGCTGCGTTCGACCAAGTCGATTTCCGACCGCTACAAGCAACTGGTCGACGAACAAGCCGTGAGCCGTCAGGAATACGACACCGCACTGGCCAACCGCCTGCAATCGGAAGCATCGTTGCAGAGCGCGCAGATCAACGTGCGCTACACCAAAGTCTACGCGCCGATTTCCGGCCGCATCGGCCGTTCTTCGGTCACCGAAGGCGCACTGGTCAGCAATGGTCAGGCCGATGCAATGGCAGTGATTCAGCAGCTCGACCCGATCTACGTCGACGTGACCCAGTCGTCGGTGGAACTGCTGGAACTGCGCCGCGAACTGGAAAGCGGCCGTCTGCAGAAGGCCGGCGACAACGCCGCTGCGGTCAAGCTGACCCTGGAAGACGGCAGCCAGTACAAGCTCGACGGCAAGCTGGAATTCTCCGAAGTTTCGGTTGACCAGACCACCGGCTCGGTGACCCTGCGCGCGGTGTTCCCGAACCCGGATCACACCCTGCTGCCAGGCATGTTCGTTCACGCCCAGCTGCAAGCCGGCGTCAACAGCGCAGCGATCCTCGCGCCGCAACAAGGCGTGACCCGCGACCTCAAAGGCACCCCGACCGCACTGGTCGTCGGCGCCGACAACAAGGTCGAGCTGCGTCAGCTCAAGGCCAGCCGCACCGTCGGCAGCCAGTGGCTGATCGAAGACGGCCTGAAAGCCGGCGATCGTCTGATCACCGAAGGACTGCAGTACGTCAAACCGGGCGTCGAGGTCAAAGCGACCGAAGCGACTAACGTCGGCACCAAGAACCCGGCCCCCGCACAGGCAGCTGACAAAGCCGCCGGCGGCAAAGGGGAGTAACCCATGTCAAAATTCTTCATCGACCGTCCGATTTTCGCCTGGGTAATCGCCCTGGTGATCATGCTGGTCGGGGCACTTTCGATCCTGAAATTGCCGATCAACCAATACCCGAGCATTGCGCCACCGGCCATTGCGATCCAGGTGACCTACCCAGGCGCGTCCGCACAAACCGTGCAGGACACCGTGGTGCAGGTCATCGAGCAACAGCTCAACGGTATCGACAACCTGCGTTATGTGTCTTCGGAAAGTAACTCCGACGGCAGCATGACCATCACCGCGACCTTCGAG
>Ga0308161_1001016_pt1 | contig 36998 bp, 55 predicted proteins | sample PhyFR2_FD_201034 | JGI IMG/M metagenome (GOLD analysis project Ga0308161, IMG submission 201034) | Phyllosphere microbial communities from UC Gill Tract Community Farm, Albany, California, United States - DLSLF.R2 | ecosystem: Host-associated > Plants > Phyllosphere > Unclassified | place: USA...
AAAAGTCACTGAAATGATTGAGTTTTTACCAAAGCAAGACTTAGCCTATATGGCCGAATCGCTTGTAAATTTAACTGCTTTTAAAAGAAAGGTTTCTAACGACAACGAAACAGTTGGCGGTCCAATTGATGTTGCTATAATATCTAAAGGCGATGGTTTTATTTGGGTCAAACGTAAACACTATTTCGAAAAAGACCTTAACCATCATTACTTTTCCAGAATCTCATAAGGTATTGACATGGCTGAGAATTTTTTGAAAAAAGAAACAGAACTTCGTGAATGGCAGCGAATGTTTAATCCCACTAAAGCTCAAGAGCAAAGCTCTGTGATTCTCAAAAAACGCGAGATTTCGTCTGAAAAAACGCAGCAAAAAAACTCGAGTAATTTCTCCTTTTCGTGGTAATTGAAGTCTTTACGATTACTTACTACGACGCCAGATTCTGCGCCTACTGCGCTAATAGCCCGCCACCGAGCGGGCTTTTTTGTGCCTATCTCCGCAGCAACCCCAATGCAAACTCAACAGCCAGGTCTGGCTCTCCATCTGAAAGCCTGATCACCGCATCAGCTATCGACTCTTTTGTTACCACCCCACCCTCTGCAATAACCTGAATCACCGCGTCGCCTATCACCTTCGCGACAGCGCCGTGCGCCTTTCCCATGTCCATATGCTCTACCTCAGCTTCGTCAATAAATCAAACCTGATCAATTAATCATCTATTTAAAATAAATCAACTTAAAAATCATGACGTAACGTATATTCTATGATTTTAGTATACATTTCGTATTGCATTATGTGGATACGTTTTGTATATTCTAACCCATCAGCACGACGCAGCCCACCGCAAAGTGCATGCTCTTTAACAATCAGGAATGGGGATGATTCGTCCCCGCCAAAGTGCAGTTGGCTTTGGGGTTCAGTTAACCAATATATCGCCAACACCAGGGCGGGTTGGCTGAACCACCTAAGCCAATTACCGGAGGTATTTATGAAGGCAAGAGAAATCAGGAAGCTGCAACGCGCTAAACAGCATCGCTCCAGGAACGCCGCAGAGAATCGTTTTGAGCAGAAGCTTGTAACAGCAATGTCTGGTTGCAGCAATCGAGTACTTAAAGCAGTAGCGAGTCCGAGCGTTCGCGAAGTGAAAGAGGTTGAGTTTGTTACTCGGGAGAATCCTGAGTACCGGAAGGTGAAGAACTCTTACGGCCAGCTTACTAACGCCAGGCAGAAAATGCGCGGGTGCTGCATTCCACTTATATGAGGTGAGACATGGAGAGTATAGGTAAATTAGTAGTATCGGTTAGCTTCGATACTACTGAATTAAGAAATCAGATTAATGATTTACGGCAGTTACTTAATTCATCGCTTGAATGCTTTCCTGACTATATCGTTGAGATGATTCTGCGCAGTCTTCCTGCTGTGCTCGAGGATATCGTCCTGTGTAATAACTCTCCCGCAACCGGCACAGGCCTTGATATTGTTCATAGTGTGAGGTTTGGCACGAAATACGAAAGACTCGCTGCCGCAATCAGGGCAAGAAAACTGAGCACGGATACTCTCTGACATAAACCATCCTTTTCGAATGACTGTGGACTCAGAAACATATCAGTTTCCTTTGACTGTGGAAAGCAGGGAAATCACGCGCCGGGCGTGGCTAAATATCCCGGCACACACATCATAAAGGTCGCGAAAGCGGCCTTTTTTATTACCTAAACTCAGGATAACAATATGAAACAGCTTATCGAGTTACTGAAAAAGAAAGGTGCTGACTTCACTGTTGATGGTGACAAGATCAGCGTCGGCGGCTACCTCGACCTGCGCGGCACCGGCATCACCCAGCTGCCGGATAACCTGAGCGTCGGCGGCTACCTCGACCTGGAAGGCACCGGCATCACCCAGCTGCCGGATAACCTGAGCGTCGGCGGCGGCCTCTACCTGCGCGGCACCGGCATCACCCAGCTGCCGGATAACCTGAGCGTCGGCGGCGGCCTCTACCTGCGCGGCACCGGCATCACCCAGCTGCCGGATAACCTGAGCGTCGGCGGCTACCTCGACCTGCGCGGCACCGGCATCACCCAGCTGCCGGATAACCTGAGCGTCGGCGGCGGCCTCTACCTGCGCGGCACCGGCATCACCCAGCTGCCGGATAGCTTCTCCTGTGATTCTCTCTATCTTGAACCGGAGAAAGTATCCAACGTCGCATACCGGTATAACTGCGGTTACAGCAGCAGAACAATTTTTGCTGTGTGGACTGGAAGCGAGTTTCGCATCGCAGCTGGTTGCTTCTTTGGTTCGATTGCTGATTTTGAGTCAGCAGTTGATGAAAAATACTCTGGTTCTGCTGCGGAGAAATACAAGCAGGCAGGTCGTGAGTGTGTTGAAGAGCTCACCGTGAAACTTAATAAGGCCGCTTAGTCGGCCTTTAACAGCGGCGCTGCCGCAGGAGTGAGAGATGGAAGACTACTGGTTTGGCGTCTGCGCTGGCTGGTTGCTGGGCGTTTGTGTAGCGAGGTGGCTGTATCGCGACCAGGTGAAGAGCCTTAGAGAGCACGTATCTGTCCTTGAGGAGCACATCAGAAGATTTACTTAACAGGCTGCCACATGGCGGCCTTTTTATTGAATGCAAGCAGTTGAGGAGATGGATATGAGCAAAGAAACAGGTGGGCCAGCGTTTCCTTATTCGGGTGTACATCATACGGAAGCGATGAATTACATCATCGACAGCCACGGTATGACGCTGCGAGATTACTTCGCAGGTCTGGCTATGCAGGCTATCTGCAAGGTTTCAAGTGGCCATCTCCCAGAGAGTGGCTCAGAGCAGGCTTATTCATGGGCTGATGCAATGCTGAAAGAACGTACTAAGGCAGAGGGCGACTCCATAGAAGTGTGGAAAAAACTATCAGAACAATAACTGCATTAAGGAGATAAGAATGGAGTGGATTAAGTACTCAGAAAAGAAACCGGATGCCGCAGGTGTTTATCTTTGGCGGATGGGGAGTCGTAAAGTCAAAGGATTGACTGTGATTGCGAGGTCTAAATTACGCCTTCGTGGGGCAGGTCACGAGAATGTTTTATCGCCTGAGTTCGATTACTGGAACGGATATTCCCTGGTTTTGCCTGGAGAACTTGAGTGGACAGAAGATGATGGATCTCTTGCTGATATAACCTTTGAGAATCTTCCATCCGCTAAACAGTGCCCTTTCTGCAAGAAGACTCCAATCATTAAAGCCTTTGAGTGGGATCGGGGTTGCCGTGCAAGCCCAGAGCCATACATTCTCAATCAGTTTCAACTCAAGTGCTGTGGCTGGATTGCAGCTGTCACTTTCGAAAGTCCAGTAACAGCAATCGAAAAATGGAATGAAAAGTTAGCTGAGTGACATCGCAAGCCGTATCCACTGAGTACGGCTGACGATGTTACTCACATCATCCATGAGACCTTTTGCCGCTCACGCCGAGCGGCTTTTTTATGCGCCATACCAAAGCGCCATTACTCAATGACGCTCCGTTATGCAAACCAATCAAATTAAGGAAACCACCCGTGATGAATTTAGCCATCGCAGGCGGCACCGTCATGGGTGCCAGTCTGAATATATCTCTCCTCGACATTATCACTAACCGCCTGCGTTCTGGCTGGCGTTCATTAATCGACATGCTGACACAGCCAGGGAAGCCATGAAACAAATCATCCTCGACGCTCGTCGCATGGCTCGATTGGCTCTGGCGACAAATGACAAAGTTATGTGGGCTGCTGCTCACAGTCTTATTAAGGGGTGCTATCGATGAACATACAACTTTCAGCATCAGACAAAATCGAAATAGAGAAGATTATCGACAGGATGTCAGAGGCCGACAAGGAACTCATCTATGAGCAGGTTAAGGCGATAGTCGAACCTATGCGTGTTAACCCGGCAGAGAGCGCCATGAGCGACTACTTGCCCCGCCATTTCGACTATCCGATTATCTCTCTCAGCCAGGAGGACTCTACCTCTCAGGAGTTGGCTCATCAGTTCGTATGGGATTACGTCACCCGTGCAGCTAAATGGGAGTACGCGGTGGAGGTATTCAAGGGCAAGCATTCATATCAGGAGGTGGCGTGATGGAATCCCTCACAAAGAATCTAAATATCTGGAATGAAGTTAAACAAACCGACCCTTCACACACCAAGGCATTTAGCCAAAACGGGGGAGGCACTTCAATTAATGGCACGTATATGGAAATGCGAGCTACGGAGATGTTTGGTCCAAAGGGAATTGGCTGGGGAGTAAATGTTCTTGAGGAACGATATGACCGAGGGCAGCCATTCATGCAGTCCGTTAAGGATGCATCAGGGCAGCCAATGCAGGCAATTATACCAGATGGCTCCGGTGGCTACCTGTGTTCTCTCGATCACGTTGTCCGCATTAAATTGTGGTATTTACATGAAGATAAGCGTGGAGAGATAGAGGCGTATGGATGCACCCCGTTCCTGTACAAGACAAAAAATGGATTTATGAATGACGGCGAGGCTCCCAAAAAGTCACTGACTGACGCAATGAAGAAAGCGCTCAGCGGATTAGGATTCTCCGCAGATATATTCCTGGGTCTTTATGACATCTCGTCTTATGTGGAGGAAACCAGAGCCACATTTGGCGCACAGAATGAAATGAAGGCAATTGAAGATAAGCAGAAAGTATTTGATGACTTCGTTACAAAAATAAGCAGCAACGCAGCAACTATCGCCACTTCGGTCACTAAGACCGAGGCGCAATCTGTAAGCAAAAAAGTGCTGCTGGAAATCAACACTAACTTACGTGTTTTTGGTAACGATGTTGAGAAGGCGGGAAAGCTTAATGCTCTGGGGGCAAGGGTAGTTCAAGTTACTGAAAGGCGCATTGCAGAACTCGCAGAAATGAAGGCTGCTAAACAGCAGAGAGCGGAGGCAACATATGGCGCAAACTCTTGATGCTGCTAAGCGTTTGGCTGAAATGCAGGCGCTGATCGAAAGTGAAGATATGACCGAGGAGGAGCTCGCTGACACGCTGGAAGGTGTTGAGATGGAGCTTACCGATAAAATTGACGCGATGTGCGCTCTTATAGGCGACTTTAAAGGAAACGCTCAGCAATGCAAAGATAAGTCTCAGTCTCTCCATGTCAGGCAAAAAATGTGGGAAAACAAAGCTGAGGGGATACGTCGATACCTGCTGATGTGCGTGCAGGCCGCCAATAGGAAATCTATCAAGACCGTATTCAATACAGTTTCACTTCGGAATGGCAAAGATAAATTGGTAATAAACATCGACGCCCTACCTGATGAGTTTAAGAGCGTCAAAGTGGTGGTATCTGCTGACCAGAAAAAAATTGATCAAGCCATTGCTGATGGAGTGTCGCTGGAAGGTGTAACAGTTGAGCCGGGTCAGCCCTATATCGCAATTCGTTAAGAGCGGTCAATTGGAAAAAAATGAATGAAAAAGATTGCCATGTATCGCCGCGGTCGTGGCTGCCCGAATGATGGCTTTAAGGAAAAAGTAACCTACCAGTTAAGCAAGAGGCCAATGACCGGCTCGGAACTGGCCTCAATACTTAAAATGTCACTTCGGGAATTCAACCACATCATCAGCCCTGAAATCAGGCGAACCAAAGTAGCAACAATAACCGCCAGTGAATGGACTACCGACAGCGAAGGGAATCGCGACCGAACCTACACCCTCACCTCCAGCCCCAAACGCATCGCGCCTAAAGTTACCCCTCAGAAAACCATTGTCGTCAGCTGGAAATCATTTGCTGAGGCGGGCGAAGAACAGCGCCAGAAAAACATTCTGGCCGCACAGCGTCGGGCGCGATTGATAAAGGCTGGATTATGGATAACGGAGCTATGAGATGACAGATAATTTTTACGCAGAGCGCGATGCCATGCAGCTTGATATTGATGGTGGCTACTATTCCCAGCACGTCAGTGCTATGACCAGTGAATCCCTGCATAGCAAAGGGGATGTCGCTGCTGAACTCGGCTTTCGGGATATGCAGATTGACCAATTGAAGAAGCAGGTTGAAGCGCTGGCGGCGGAGAATATTGCGTTGAAGCATGCTATGTCAGTGACACTTGAGCATGTCAGCGTAACTGATGCAGGTCAGGCAGGTGTTGCTGCGATGATTATGAACGATGCGCTTTACAACACTGAAACCCCAGCCACCGATGCCGCTATCCGTGAGATTGAAGCACGTGGAGTGGATAAGTTTGCCGATGACTGGCAAAGACCAACCCCATACAGTCGGATTTCCGAGATGGCTCGCGATTATGCAAACAAGTTACGTTCCGTGGAGATGCAGCCGTGAACAACGAATTAGCCAAACTGAAAGAGATGGAACCGGGCATCTGGGGAATGATGGCCGGCAGCACTCACCCGCGAACAGGAAAGATGATATTAGCGGAAGCCGAAATGCTTCAACTGCTCGAATTCGTTAATCTTGTCCCAGTTACTGTGGAAGCAGCAGAGGCTCGCATTGCTGAACAGAGCGCTGTCATTGATCAGCGTAACTCTGAATGCGTTCGCCTTATCAACGAAAAGTCAGCTCTCGAAGCCGAACTTGCCGCGATTAAGGGTGACCAGCAGCCGGTAAAGCAATTGAATATTGCCGGTGAGCACTGGATGGATGTCAGCGACCAAAAATACCGAGAGTTAAGCGAGGAACGTGCCACTGTACGCACTCTCTACACCCATCCGGCACCGGCAGTGCTGCCGCCTGAGATTGTCCGTGATGATGCTGATGGTTACTGGTTATACAAAGGTGGGCGCGTAAGCTCGGCAAATGCTGCTTACTACAACCAGGCATTGAGAGACGCCAAAGCGCTGGGTGCCAAGCCGCTGACGGTGATTGAGTTGCCTAAAAAGAACATCGGCTGGGATCGTGATGGCGAGGATGATTGCTGGAATAACGCAATTGATGCCTGCGCTAAAGCTATCCGCGCCGCTGGGCTGGGGGTTAAATCATGACAGAGCAAGAGCGCCTGGCTCTGATTGACGTGGCAAAACGCATAACCTCGTCCGATAAAATGGTGACACCACGGGGTGAAGTCATGTACCCACTCGCTCTGAGCACAGTGAAAAGTAAAGACATTTATGCCCTAGCGAATATAGCCCTTGCATCGCTACAGGATAAACCAGCAGTGCCAGATGGCTGGAAACTGGTGCCGATAGAGGCTACGCCCGACATGCTGAACGCGTCATGGGCTCATCACGGCATATATCACCCATCAGCATACAGAACCATGGTGGCGGTAGCACCTACTCCAGGAGGTGAGCTTGACTAAACGTATCTCATGGCTCACAGCATTCACCGCCAGCGGCCTTCTCTGGTCTCTCATCGCATACATAATTATCTATTAGCACACTAACCACCATCACCGAATAAATACCGCCGAGTGCGGTTTTTTTCGCCTAAATTCTGGAGTTACCTATGAACTATGCCGATCCAGTTGATGAAGCAGCAGCACTCGCAGAACTGCAAATAGAGATTGCACTCAGGAATAAGAAGCCAGTACAGCCGCCCTCGCCTGTTTGTTTGAATGGAGACTGCGGCGAGCCGTCTCAGCCCGGCACCAGCTATTGTTGCCCGGAGTGCTGCGCTGACCATCAGCGCGAAATGTGGGCTATTAGCCAGCGGAGAGTTGCGTAATGGAGTGAAGGAGCATGACGCCAGAACAGAGTAATGCCCTCCGCGCAGTAGCAAAGCAGTGCAATCAGGAAATCACATCGGCCATCAAGGCCAACCCCAAAGTTAACCGCGACGACATCAGCAGACCAATCATTCAGGCTCACTATAAGCGAATTAAACCGGCATACAGGCTGGTCGATTTGCTGTGGCAGATTGGCGTGTTGAATGGCGTTCTGAAGGAGAGATTATGAGTGAATACAGGTGTTGTCGCTGTAAAAGATATATAGATGAATTTGATGCTTATGATTATAGAGGTTTTTTCTCTTGCTCTGAACATTTCGATGAGGTGATCAGCCTTGTTGATGCAAAGCGTGCTGACCTGATTGAGCGAGAAAACTCCAAGTTAGCACCTCTAAAGGGGGTTGACATCCATCCTGATAGCATCATCGGAAAGATGAACTGTAAGTTGTTAGCTGGTGCTATAGAGGTTGCCAGTAAGGAGCACCCAATAGAAGTAGAGTATCGAGCTGGCATATTGTAATCACCCTTCCCCACCTTCTCATCGCAATAGCATTCGTAATCATCATCACCGGCTTATTCGCCAGACGATAAACAGAGGTCAATATGGAAAATGTAATCCAGCTCGTCCCGAGTGAGTGGGTCTCAGAGTCTCTACTGATGACGCTCACCGGAATGAAGAAGAACACAATAAAAACAGCAAGGGAGAAGTGCTGGATGGAGGGTAGAGAGTACAAGCATGTCTCTGCTGATGGTGAGCCAAAGGATAACAGCGCTTGTTTTTACCGACTGAGAGCCGTCGAAAAATGGATAGAAAATCAACCACCTGCTCTGCCGCGTGCAAAATCTGCTTAAATACCCTTCCCCTTATCAGATGAGAATCATATATGGCTGGCTATCCTACCGGGGTGGAGAACCATGGCGGCAATCTGCGCGTGTGGTTCATCTACCAGGGAGTTCGTGTCAGGGAATCCCTTGGGGTTCCCGACACACCAAAAAACAGGAAGATGGCTGGAGAACTCAGGTCATCCGTCTGCTACGAAGTAAAAACAGGCACATTCGATTATTCAAGGAGGTTCCCTCAGTCAGTTAACCTTGATAGGTTTGGCATATCACAAGCTAATCTATCCTTTGGTGAGCTGGCGGATAAGTGGCTCAGACTAAAATCGCTGACGCTGACCATTAACGCACACACCAGGTATGTTTCATCCATGAATGTCATGCGGATAATTATCGGTGACAAAACGCTCGTTTCAAGAATTAATAATGAAACGGTTCTGAATTGCAGAATGGAATTACTGACCGGTTATCACAAGCAAAGGGAAGATCAAACGCCACGCGCTCCAAAGAAAGGCAGAGCAGTACCGACGGTTAATTTCAGTATTGCCTGCCTGAATGAAATGCTCTCTTTCGCACAAAGCAATGGATATATCCCAACCAACCCGGCTGCAAGCGTTAAGCCGATGAAAAAGTCCAGGCCGGAACCTGACCCGATAACACATGAGGAATATACAAGACTCATGCAGGTAGAATGCCATGTTCAGATAAAAAACATCTGGACGCTGGCCTTATACACAGGAATGAGGCACGGGGAGATCATATCTCTCGCGTGGGAAGATATCGACACAACGGCATGGACGCTGAAGGTAACACGAAACCTGTCGGTTGCTGACCACTTCACCCCGCCTAAAACTGAGGCTGGAGTGAGAACCATACACCTGACCAAGCCCGCCATTGAAGCGCTGAAAAATCAGATGCTGACCACACGAATGGGAAAGCAGCATGAAATTGAGGTTCACCTCAGGGAAAAGGGGAAAATCCGTAGAGATTTGTGCACGTTCGTTTTCCAGCCAAAGCTATCACCGGGCGCAAGCACGGCGGGTGACTGGTATCAGAAAGGGTCGTTGTGGAATACCTGGAAGGCTCTGGTGCGCCGCGCGGGAATAAGATACCGGAAGCCTTATGAATCGCGCCATACTTATGCGTGCTGGGCGCTTTCCGCTGGCGCGAACCCTCTGTTTGTTGCGGAGCAGATGGGTCATGCTTCAGCACAGATGATTTTCAACGTATACGGAAAATGGATGAGTGATAAAAATAATGATCAGGTTGCGATTTTGAACGCTAATTTAGGAGGGAATGCCCCACTGATGCCCCACTGCAGTACAGGGTGAGTAATTAAATAATAGACTTCAATCAGTTACATGAGCCATCACTTATATGCATGATACGCACATCCATTTTTTGCAAGTGCGTTGCGTTAAGTGAGAATCGGGTTTAAAGCAATGCATTACCGCAAGTCAGCAAAAGCATTCGTGGTGCTTTAAGTTGCTTTGCGGTAATTTTTTGCCCCATACATGCCCCATGCTCAGATAATCGGCCTTTCCGGTTCGTGAATTTTCAGAATCTCCGCTGTCACCACGCCTACTACCTCCATCTCTTCAAGCACAGAGCCTTCATACGCTTCTCCATCAGGAGTGACCAGGCTCTTTCCCATCAGCTTTCCTACTCCGCACTCACCAAACAAATCGTAATAAATCATGCTGCCGCTTTTCGGTGGCACGCTGCGGTCAATAACCAGTATCCGATCCCCCACATCACAAATCATCGTTGAGGCCGGGTTCGGTACAACGAAGTCGTCAATCGTCAGGCGTTTCTCTATGTAATCGTTAGCCGGTGATGGAAATCCCATAGTTACCTCACGTTCGGGTTAAACAGCATGAATGTCCTGTCATCACCTTCCTGGGTGGAGATGTCCTTGAATTGGTCGACATGGTGCTCTATCCAGCGATTGGCCTCCGCGAGCGTCCAGTGCCAGTTCACTTTCGCCAGCTCTGTCGTAAAGTCTCTGGTGGTGACCGTCCGCCCGGTGCGCGGGTTGATTTTGACGGCCTGTTGAAACGCCGCGTCGATTTCGTATCGTCTTGCCATGATTTGTTAGCCTGATAATTACTGTATGCGTATACAGTATTATTGATCGATGGGAGTGATCAAGCGACTAAGGTAGAGGTTTTGCTATGAGGTTGAGATACGGGGGAATTTAGGTGGGATTGCCCGGCCTGAGCCGGGCTGTGAACTTTATCTAGCTGAATCGGTGTTTGCTTTCCGAATAATCCGCACTGAGAATATCAGCAGGAGTTAGGCCTGTGCCAACAAGATCATCCATTCTCACTCGGTACAGGCTGCCGCCCCATGCTTTGCTGAATGTGCCAGATGTCCCCACAATTCTTTGCACGGCGGCGACAGGAGCGGTTGATGCTACATTCCCCCACCCTGAGTTAAACACCGCCACTTTATCAATGTAAACAATGACTCTTTGCTGAGTGCCGGCATCGTTACGCTCATATTCAATTGCAAGCTGATGAACCGCCCCATCATACAAAGGGAACATTGTTGAGCCGGGAACATAAGAGACAGCGTTGACCCTCATCTGTACTTGTGAGACAGCGCCGGATGTTACAGTCTGAATAATGCCTAATACCGTACCAGCAGCGATATTGTTACCTGTTACTCCAATGTTAAGCGTCTGGTTATTAAATCCGGATGAACCTGGGTCTGTGATTTTCAGCCATGCGGTGAACAGCCAGTGTTTATCGGCGGGGTCTGGAACAGCAACTGATGGCAGTTCGAAATAATCTGTGGAAATACCCGCATAAACCATCCCGCCATTGCTGTAATTTTTAGCTTTGTTAAAAGTTCCTTCCGCTGTGTTCCAGGTTAACGTCTTAATCGCTGAACCGGCAATCAGATTTTTACCGCCTCCTGACCATGTCGGTTGCATATCAAAGAGCGCCCTCGTACCGAGATTAATAGACTCTTCGCGATAAAGTTTTTTTCCGGTATTCTTTTTAACACCGATAAGTCTTTCAAATCTTCCAGCCATCAGAGCACCCAACCTTTTAGTTTCATGAAGTTATATACAAATTCCGCGTTAATTTCAGCGCCTACCCCCAAAGCATATTCCGGCGCAAGAGAAACACCAGAAGCCCCTGCGGTTAATGTCTGTGCAGGGTGGAGATAGTCATATCTCAAGGTTGTTGGCGTTGCATCCTGCGCCATCAGTGTGGCGTCATTTTCATATGCTGGATTTCCGTGCGCGATAAAATTAGCTCTTAAATCTACGCCGCTTATTTCACAGTAAAACTCGGGAAACTCAGATTTTAATGCAGCGTTCAGTGCTGACATCTGAACATATCCAGTGGAGCCCGCAGGCTCAAGGCCGGAATTGAAATCAGGCAATATCACCACCCTTTTCCCGATATTCTTAAGGTAATTAACCATCCCGATTGCATTTTTAATAATGGTTTCAGTCTGATTAATATTGTTACGACCGAGCCAAAAAATATTTATAAACTCATCGTTTAATGGAACTTCCACATCTCCGGCTGAACTGTTCGTTACGCCCCGCGTCGTGAAAGGCCTGACATAAAGAGCTACCGGCTCAGGTACGTTTACCGCAGCGCCAGATGTTGTTCGTGTGAAGCTGGCTTGTGAGCCATCCCATGTGAAGGTTCCTTCAACGCCAGCAAGAACGGATGGTGGCACTGACAATGCCGTATTTCCAAAGTTAGCCGCTGGACCTGCGACGTTCGGCGTCAGGTTAACGGTGCCTGATGCTGGAATTACTCCCCCAACTGGCATGTAGAATGTCGGATCTCCACCTTGTCGGGCTGCAATCCCGGTGCTTCTCATAGATGACTTGCCGAAATTATAGGTAGTAAGACCGGTCAGCGCTGCAAGCTTATTCAAAAACGCAGCATTATCCATAAAGCTGTGTCCCCAGCCTGCAATCTTTGATCGTGCAATATATGAATGTTCCCTGAAGTCTGGATATGCAGCATAGAATAGACCGCCCGGCGCGTTATCAGCTCTGTCTGACCGCCACACTATTCTGTCTAAAGCGTCCGGCCTGACATCAGTCTCATTGCTCGATCCATTTGTAACGGCAGTCTCTTTGTTGTTATCAGTATTAATCACACGAACCTGAGATTTACCAGAAGTGTCAATCTGAGTGAACGGTGCCAAAGGGTTTGTCTTTTGCGGTTCTACATTTTTACTTTTCTCGTAAGCCTCATCCCAGCCCCTGGAGCGTTCATTATAATCACCAGCATCAAATATGATATTATACTCATCATCATAGACCACCCATACTTTAGGATTGAGTTCAAACTCATCTCCACCTGATGATATTTCAGTCGTATCGGTGAGAAGTTTTACGTTAGACCTCTCCATATCCTTGAGCTTTTCATTTATATATTCTTCAACATCAAAAAGAATATAACCATCTTCATCTGTTACTACCCATGGTTTGCTGTTCAATTCAAACTCACTTCCTACTTCACCTGATGAGAATACCGTTGAGTCATTCAGAGGCAGTAAATTCTTTACCGCTTCCATTCCAACTAGATTTGCTACGGGAGTAGCAGATCCGTTGTTATTGCGATAATAAATGAACGATGTTTTATTACTTACCCCTTGTGGCACGCGGAAATATTGACCGTTCGTTGTCCCGGCAATACCTTCTGCAATTGAGTTGAATGTAAAACTCGCCGTATCGAGAGAAGTGATAATATTATCAATCTCTGAAAGCTTTGATGCAGTATCCGCCTCAATTCCTGACCATGTCTTTCTTTGCTTTCCAAGGCGATCTGTGTAACTCAAGGAAGTTGAGTTAACAGCTTCATCCATTTTACCTGCGTTGAATTTCAGGTCGCGAGGGTCTTCACTAGGAACCGGCTTGTTTGTTGGTGTGGTCGCCATAATTTTTCCAATAAAAAAGCCAGCGCAAGGCTGGCTTGTGGTGGATAACTGGTGTTCAGGGGTAAATGAGGTTGCTGTACTCTGCGAGGCTTAACGCCGTGGTGCCGTCACTGCTTGGTTGTTTCTCACTAATAACCCACAGAGTAGCGTCAAGCTCTTCAGTCGTTGCGATCACATATCTCGAAGGTGACTGTGTATTGAAACCGTCATAGATATTTAGCGATATGCCAGGGATTGCAGCTGTAAATCCGAATTCCGTATCTGTGCGCGGGGTTGCAGCATATCTCGCTGTCGTGTTGCCTAAGCTATCCGTTACCACCACAAACATTGAACCAGCGAACTTAATACGTTCGTTGGTTTCAAAGTTATTTCCATTTCGCGACACGATGTAGCCAGCCTGCTGGTTGGTATCGTATGTGTCCGGTATCTGCACCATATCACCAACGTTAACCCACTCTCCGTCGGCCAGCGCTGTTATTGCGCTACTCATTCGCGAGTATATGAGCCTCCGACACTCTTTCTGCGCCCGATAATCTGCCGCAAACGTATCGCGGATATACATCATCTCGAACTTTTTGGCCTTTACTGGCTGCCCGAGTTCAATTGCTCCGTTCCTGACGCGATACCGGATGTAGTCCTGCTTGTTTGTATTGGGGTTTCGATACTGAACCTCAACGCCGTCATACCCGCCAGGCAGTGTCATTTCGTAGCTGAGCGAATAGCCATCGGCTTTCGTGTTTGAACGGTTGAATACCGTCACAGGCTTGGTGCGCTTTTCATCGAGAGTGAATGATAAAACGCCGTCATCCCAAAAGACACTTACGCTGGCAGCGTCACAGATTGTCTCCATCCGCGACCCCAGTGATATGTCCTCATCGTCAAATGTGTAATCACAGTAACCAAGCCGAACATCGCGGGAGTCTATTGCAGCCTGAATCTGATAAAGACCATAAATGTCGATTGTGTTTTCCGCTTCACCACCAACAACAAGCCAGTTAAACAAGGCAATGTCTGCAAATTTTCGCGATGGACGAAGCGTATAATCCACCGCCTGAGTCGCCATGTCATAACTGATGACATGGCGGTTTATCAAAGCGTTATATTTCCTGTCGCGTGAGCTTGTCGCCTGCTCCGTTGCCTGCGCGGTAATAGTGACAATGGTGTCATTTGGATAAGTGACATTCGTTCTTTTTCGCACGGTGTGAATCATTTCCACTTTCATTGTGGAGTGATCGTTGCTCGCGTTTGTGCGGGTAAGTTCGACTGCGTATCTTCCGGCTCCTGCGGCTGGCGTGAACTTAAAGGTGCCGTACATCGTGTCACTGAGTCCGGTGTAGTTCTCCTGCCTCTTTGTAAACGTCTCGGTCGTTCCAGGTATCTGAACGTTATCTTCATCCACCTTCCAGAAAGTGATTTCAGCAATGGCATAATCACCATCGCCAAGCTGGCTTTGCAGATGCACCCACAACTCCGATCCCTCTACTGGCGAGAAGAATGGACCAACAGTTAAAGGTTCATTGTCGTTAATGGTGAACAGAGTTGTATTGATTATGGCGTTAGCAGGGGTGTCGTTATAGTCCTGTCCGCTCAGATTTCCGAACGTGAAATTATAGAAATAATTCGGGTCTATCACCGCTCCATCATCGGTTTGCGTTGCGTTGATTAAGTCGCCGTAGATTGTGATGTCCCTTGTGACCGGACCATCTACAGTGCTGTAAGTGACGTTAACAACAAAAGAAACAGAGTGCGGTTTTGACAGGTCAAAGAAGTAGTTGAAGTCATTATTTTGTGGGATGGTTACCTTCGCCTGCCCCGCCAGGAAGCTCCCCGAAGTGACGTTATTAGTCGTGGCAGTTTCTGCCGGAAAATCCTCGCTTTCGTTCGGTCCAGGCAATGCCTGCCCGTCGATGTCATCAAAAGTGAATCCCTCATCGATTTGCGGGATTACCTCACCTGGCTGATAAATAGCATACGACGCACCCGCCAGCGCCCCGAGGTTAGACTCGGAGTAGCGGATAGAACTGACCTCATAGCGCCCAAGGCCGAAATTCATCCACTCAGTTACTTTCTTGTTATTATTGATGTATTCGAAAATAGATTGCTGAATCAAGTCAGGATATGACCGAACAAGACCGAAGTTATCCGGCCTGGCCTCACCATTTCGTGCAATGTTGGTTTGCCCTTTCAGGCTGTTGTTCGGGGAAGTCTTGCTGTTACTGCTGGCAACGTTCGCGTTAGGCTGTTTAATCAACCCGTTCATCACTTTCTGAACGAATTTTATGGGGTTGAGGTGCTCGAATGGGTTCAGAAGAGTACCAACAAGGCCACCGCTTTTGGGCTGGTCAAAGATAACGATGCGATCACTTTCATTTATCGGAAAACCGACCTCATCATCATCCTGTAGTTCTCTGCCGTTTATATTGACGCGCAGCTCTGCGTGTAGTGAAGAATCAGCCAGCCAGTCGCTGAATATCACTCCCGCTGGTACTTTTACACGCTCTTTCGGCAGGCCGGGAACCCGCTGAATCTCGATAATCGGCATAGGAGTAAAATTCCACTCTGGTGAATAGTTTCTGAATAGTACGGATGTGATCGGAACGTATGTGGCCGTTTTCACCGCGGCTATGAAGTGCGCGACCATCAACTACCAGCCCGACATGCACCGGCTGCGCTCCGTAGTAGGCTACGAACATGTCGTTTTCAGCGAAGACTTCACCTCGTTTCCAGAACAGAATTTCACTGAAGAAACAGGTGGCAAAGTCACTTTCCGCTTCGTAACCAGGCACATCATGTAACTCGATTTTCAGCACATGCCGGTAATAAAGCACTATGAGACCCCAGCAATCCGCACCTTCAAAACTACAGGCGCGATTACGCCAGGGCATACCTTCCACCCTTTCAAGAAATTCGTGTTTAAGCATTTTGTAGCCCTGGGAATTCTTCGATGTTATAGAGGCGGCCGACGTTGTTGTTCAGAGGGTTTTTCATTGTCAACGAGCATGTCACGTCATTCGCATCCATCGACACATCAGAGACATAAAGCGTCCATGGCTTCAGAGGTGTGTTCATGTCAGAGGAGTCAAATCTCTGGTACGTTGCTGAGATAGGCGTCAGCCGGCCATAAGATTTCCATTGTTTCAGCTTCTGCTTGAAGTCCTGAGCCATCCTGCTGAACTTAACCGTGCTGTTAATTACCGGCGTACTGCTCTGCTGGCTTTCGACAACCTCCATCCTGCATGGCGTGTAAATCTGTCCTGCGAATGTCTTCGGGTAAATCTGCTTATTCACAAGCCGGATGACACCAAAAGCAGGACTGCTGAATGTCATTGTGTCGTACAGTATCCGATTCGGTCGCTGGCTTTTTATTTCTCTGAAAGTCGGCATCTGTTAAACCCTGGGGATAATTTCTGTGACAACCTCATCAAGCCAGCTGCCCCATGGTGACGGAAGTTCAACAATGACGTCATCGAACTGGTCATCAGAGCTTTTAAGCTGCCGACAGATAACCGCGCCTGTCCATGTAAAAATGGAGCCGTTCTGGCTCCATGTGGGGTAGGCTGTAAAGTGTAATTCCTGCTCTTCAATTCCGGTCTCACCCATACCCGTATAAAGCCGCATGTTGAACCACTCATTAGCGTTATCGAGATAGTTCGGACTTCGTAGCCACTGGTAAAAGCGCCGGTGCTGCTCCTGAGTGAATATCCACGTCAGGTTAAACGTGGTTTTCAGGTCGTCAGTGAGCTTTTGATAGATTGGAGCACCAACTTGCGGCTGGTCAGTTCGGAAACCGGTATCTGTCGTCGGATTCTTATTCGACTTCTGAGCAAGTGGCAGCCCTTCCGGGTAATCAATCGCCATAGTTAACCTCTTGCCCTGCGGGGTGCTGAATGGTTTGAAGCGATGGCCTGACTCATTTGTCCACCCTGATCCATATCCATAATGAAAGCCTGAACAGTCAGAGCATTCCCGTTCTGGGTAGCCTGCGCATCAAATGTGTGGCTTCCAGACGAATAGTCATTGAACTGAATTGATACCTGAACTGGCGCGTTGCCGCCCTGCATATCCTTATTGCTTATCACGCGTCCATTATCGCCCGGTATCATGAACTGCTTGCCGCTGCTGGCCTGATAGATTTCAGGCATGCCGCCCTCGCCTACCTGGTACATAGAGCCAGCTGATACAGGACCACCGTTTTTGCGCTTGCCTGCCAGCCCACCCGACAGAGCCATTGCAGCGATGACAGCGCCGATACCTATTGCTGCCGCACCACCAAATGAACCTATCGAGGCAACAATTGCTGCTGGCGTCCACGCCGCTGTGGTTGCTGCTGCTGCCGTCGTGCTAGCTGCGGTAGTTGTTGCTGTACCCGCCACTGAGGCCGCTGTGGTAGCTGCGGTAGCTGATATTTGAGCGGTAGAACCCATGACTGCAGACTTAACCCACTCTGCACCCATCTGGACAAAAGAGTTAATCAGGCTATTCAGTGCGTTACTGGCAAGTGAGTGAACCGCCTCTCCTGCATCCATGCTTCCCGTCAAAATACCGGTGAATGCGTTAGAGGCATTGCCAGCAAGAGAATCAAAAGTTGCTGCCAGCGCCTCATTACCAACATTCTGATCACGGAACATCTGCCACATTGCAGCGGTTCTCTGCTGTTCATACTGAGTGTTTAGAGCATTTCTCAGCGCCAGACCCTGCTGCTCAGTAATGGTTTTGCTCTGCTCAAACTGCTGGATAAGTGAAAGTTTCCGGGCATTTTCATTCGCTAATGCCTGAACGGGATCGACTGTAGCGACGGCTTCTTGCTGTGCTGTTACAGCCTGGTCGGCGCGGATTTTCGCAAGATTAGCTTGGTGCTGCTGCTCAAGCTGCTCAGAAGTGGCGTTGTATTGCTCTTGACTGATTTTCTTCGAAGCAAGCGCAGCATTTAGATCCTTAACATCCTGGCTGTAGCTGGAATTTTCTCTGCTTTCTGGCAGGAGTTTCTCTGCAGCCGCCTGAGCGCGGATAGCATTACCTGTATCCCATTTGGCGGCTGCGTACTGGCCAGCAAGCTTGATGTCAGCATGAGTTGCGGCGCTACCAAGAGACTGCTGCGCCGTGAGGATGGCCTGCTCCCGGCTTAGTTCTCGCGTTGATTCTCCTGCTAGCTCTGATTGCTGCTTCAGATTTGCAAGTTTCTGTGCAATTGATTCAGCCTGCGTTTCCGCCTTCTTCCCTTCAGCAACATTTTCTTTGGTGGATTTTTTTTGTTCCTGAATTGCCTTTGTTGCATCAAATTCAGCACCAGCTCTTTGCCGGGCAAGCAACACATCCTGCTCAAGCCGCTCCTTACTCGCACCATCAGCACTGTCTTTCCCGGCAAGATTCCTTATATCTTGCTCTGCTTTAAGTTGCGCCCTTTTCCTGTCATTAAGCTCACTCTGTAGCGCGACTTGTTGCGCTTGATTATCAAGATAATCCTGAATATTTTGTGGGCGTTCGACCTTAATGCTGGACGTGTTGAATTTGTCTTTCTGCTGCGAGGCGAAGCTAATAGCGTTACCAAGTTGCTTCATGAGGCCAGCTGCCACTCCAGCCTGATCTCCATCCCGCTTCAGTAAATCGATACCCTGTGCAAAAGTTCCATTCATTTGCGCACGGAGGATTCCTGTCTTGCTTACCGTCTGGCTGAGCTTGTTTTGAGCTGTCTCGTTCTGCGCCAGCAGCTGCGTATGCTCACTCTGGGCATCTGAAAGTTCGGAGAGAGTCACCCTATACAGCAGGCTTCCTTCCTTAAGAAAGCTAAGCGTGCGGCGAAGGCGATACTGCTGCAGTTCGTTGGATTCAAGGCTGGACTCGTTATCCTTGATCGCATCTGCCTGCGCTTTGATGGATTTGGTAGCGTTGTCAATTTCAGCGGCAAGCTGAATCTGACTCATGCTCTTCATTTTGGCGATGACTCCATCAAGCTTGTCAGCGAAATCTATGCTCTCCTGACGTGCCTGCTGCATTTTCTGGTAAAAATAGAAGATGCCCGCAGCTGCTATAACAGCTAACCCTGCTGGTCCACCAATCAAAGCTAGGGCGTTTTTAGCCAAGCCTCCAATAGTGGTAGTTGCAGCAGCAGAAGCCGCCGCCGCTGTTCTTGTTGCTGCCGCCTCGGCCAGTTGCGCTTCCGCATATGCCGCTGATCGCTGAATAGCTAAAGATTTAACGGCGATCAGGTTTTCTAGCGCGAACGACTCGGCGGCCGTTCCTCTGGCAACATTATATTCTGTCTGCGCCAAGGCAAGATTAGATATTGCCTGCTCTTTATCGAGACCCGCTTTCAGTGCCGTTACCCGAGCAGCGTTGGCCGTAGCAGCTGCTGATTGCGCGGTAGCAGCTGTCTGTGCTTTGGCAGCCAATGAGTCGTCAATGCGTGATTTTGTTGCCAGAGCCAATGCTCCGGCAAAACGACCACCAAATATCACAGCAGCAACACCGATCGCATTGGCTACTACCTCAAGGTTCTGACTGAGGGAAATAACTCCCTCGTTAAAGACGCGAATCGTGGTTGATACGCTTGAGTTCTCACCGACGAACTTGGTGATGTTGTTAGTGGCGATCGTAAAAGCTTGCCCCATCGTGGTAACGGTATTGGCAAACTCTTTGGCGATCGGGGCGCTCTGCTTTAGCAGCCCATTCACCACAACCTCAGTCGTCAGCTTACCTTCAGCAGCCATCTTGCGAAGCTGCCCGATGGTCACACCAAGAGAATCAGCCAGCGCCACAGCAAGGCGGCTGCCATTCTCGGAAATAGAGTTAAATTCTTCACCTCGCAGAACGCCGGAAGCGAGCGCCTGAGAAAGCTGCGTCATGGTTGAGCTAGCTTCTTCGGTCGTTGCCCCAGAAACAGCTAAACCTTTGTTGATGGTTTCGGTCAGGGTGATTAGGTCTTTGGTGCTTGTGCCGGCGCTTCGCGTAGCACGCTCAAGGCGACCATACAGCGTGGCGGTAGCGCCAAGGCTGCTCATTGTATTCTGAGAAATATCGAAAACGCGCTGCGTTACTTCTGCCAGTTGCTCATTAGCTCTAACTGAGTTAGCCAGCTTGTTGTTAACGTTTACCCACTCATTGCCGTACTGAGTTACCTGCTGTACAGAAAGAGCTGCCATTATTCCTTTAGCCACGCCGCTGAGGCTGGACATTGTGCGTTCCATTGAGCCTACAGCCCGCTCGGTACGGTTGACGCTGGCCTCTAAGCGCCCCATGCTGCCACCCAATCCATTAAGTGCTGCATCTACTTCCCGGCGTGCGGCAAGCAGGCGGGCTGTGTCCATATCCACTTCATAAATGATACTGCCTGCGTTAACAACTCCTGCCATTTGCTTTTCTCCGGGCATAAAAAAACCCCGAAATATCGAGGTTTTTGCTGATGAATAATTCGGGTTAAATCACTTTGGTGTGAATTCAACCTTTACCATTGAAGATTCACTAGTTTTTTTGTACCCCTCTTCAGTCAGCCCCATTTCGATAGAGATCTTGGCAATCGTTGAACCTTCTATAAAGATAGATTCCCATCTACCGCAATTCTGATTGGTTATGCAGGGGATAAATCTGAAATCATCAGAGTAAACATGTTCATCAACCTTGCTAGGCTTACCGTACCGTTCTGCTAAATTGGATTTTAAGGCCTCATATTTTATCTTTGCCTTTTCACCTGTTAGATCGCTTGTTTCATCATAAGTATTGAACTCAATGCGATTGAGTTTTTTATTTTTATAAATAAACCTGTATCCCCCATCACCCAAACCGTCTTTGGGTACGGTGGTAACATAAATCATGTCTTCAGTATCAGAAAGTGGGACTAAATTAAAGGTCATAAGCCCTTCCTTAGGGAACTTATATATACTCGACCCCCAAACCATCCCAAATGGTGCCTTGGATTTATTATCACACGCGGTGACGATCATCAGAATAGAGAGCAAAAAAACTATTCTTTTCACTAGTCACTCCTTATTTATAAGCTGACTGAGTGACAACCTTCTTACCATCAGGCTCTGAACAGGAGACTAATATTGCGCCATCGTTTGTCCAAACCTTGACGACATAGAGTACCCCTGAGTCAACAACCTCTTTCGCAGGATAGTTTCCAACAACTTGGTTGTAAACGCCCCTCGCATTGTCCTTGCAGGTGTCAAAATCAACGTATTCAACACTTTTTGTAACTGGTGATTCTTGCTCAGGATACTGACCTGAGTCGTCCATACTATTCAGCTGTTCTTTTGTGTACGTCGTTGAAGCAGAAGCACCAAACATCACGAGCGTGGTTAGCAAGATTATTGTTTTTTTCACATCCCTATCCCCATTAGTAACAAGTCACCAAATCCTAACGGTGAACCGGCGCAATGGGAAGCAAGAAAACCCGCAGTTAAGCGGGTTGAGATGTGCAAAAGTTTGCGTGTATTAGCGGATTGTGCGCTCTATCAAGCTTATCTTATTGCGAACTTTTTCTAAGTGGTGCTGCAAAGAGAGAAGCTGGAACAGTGCGGCCTCAACCTCATAGCCCATCTGACGCATTTCACCGAGCATCTTACCGAGTGGATTTGGGTTGTCGCCGTTAGGAACAAGCATATCAGCCGGGTATCGCCATGGTGCGCTTAATGACCTTTCATCAATTCCACGCATCCAACTGTACTGCTCGTAGTAATTCATAGGGTATGAAAGTGGCAATTTAAGTTGACCCACTTCTTTGCTGAGTAACTCGCCCTCAAGAATAACTGTATGAACGAATTGCACCGCCGCTGGGATCTGCTCTGTGGTCAAATCCTCAATGCTGCGAACCTCGAACTGTTTGTGAATCAACGCATAGGCTTCCGGATACATCATGTGCTTTTTGCTTACCAGCATATTCACCGCATCGCGCAATGGAGTGCGTTCTTCAACGCTGGCCTTTTTGATAATCGCCTTAGGTTTCTCATAACCTCCATGCTTGCGAATAGCCGGAAGTACCTCAGCAGTTACCCACTTGCGGAAGGCGTGAGGCACTGAACCTTTATTAACAGCATCACGGCAGCGAAGAACCAATGTATACATTCCAGACTCAGAAATCACCGCAACCTCTTGATTTCCCTTGATGGTGTAACTTGAAGTTACACCCTTCTCATCTTCATCTAATGCGATGAGTGCCTTTCGCGAGTTTGTAAGCTGAAGTGCATCGCACACGTCTTTAGCGACGAACCATGGATCACCATTTTTATCAATAACGCGGATTTCGTTGTCACCGAACTTAAAGATAGTGAAAGCGGTGATCTTCTCTGCTAAAGTATTCTTCATATCAATTACCTTTTCGGGGTTGGTTGATTCAGAAGCTCCTGAGGTTGCCGCCAAGGGAGCTTCGTCGTTTTTACTACGCATTACTTCTTTCCTCACGCAGGCTTTTAGCCAAGCGCTGCACAATCGCAGAATTAATTGAAATTCCATCCATCTCTGCTATTCGGCGGATCTCTTCTTTCATCCGCTCTGGCAGGCGAAGCATGAACTTTTCACTTTTGGTTTGGGTATAAATCAACTCCATAAATTCTCCATACTGTCACTTTGATATCATGATGTCATTATGACTCCAATTTACACGATGTCAATATGACTCTACCCTATCATGTAAATTATTATCATCGCTTTAGAGGTATACCGTGTCAGATAAGCCAGTATCAGCTCAGGATAAATTCATGTTACGCATGCCAGATGGTATGCGTCATGCTATAGCTGAAAGGGCTAAGACTAATGGCAGATCAATGAATTCGGAGATCGTGCAGATAATTGAAGATGCTATAAATTCTGATGCTATCAAGAAAAGGGATGAAGAGCTTAACCAACTTTCTTTTAAGATAAGCTATCTTGAAACAGATATTTTTCAAAGCGAGAGGTATGGGAAAAATGTCGATGAAAAAAAAATGGCTCTTAGTGCCCTCCATGCAAGACGCGACGAGTTAAAGAGAGCGCAATCAGATACACCTAAAAGGGAATCTTTTGAAGATCAATTACAGCGAATTGAATATAAAATTGATGTGCTTATGTCATCGAAAACTAATAAAAAGCCCGCCTGAGTGGGCTATGCTGCTTTAGCCTGGCGGCGCTTCCTTCTCGCAAAGTATTCATCAGCGGTATTATCGTACTCTTCGCGTGTGTAGCCTTTTTGATCTGGATACTTAGCGGCCAGCATCATGGTGAATTCGGTCATACTGAGCTGCTGAGCCTCATCCCGGCTTATCCCGAAATGATTCCTCGCTGCGCTAATGTACTCAAAGGCGTTGAACTCTTTGGTCGCCTGTCCTGTCTCGTTGCGCTGCAGCTGACGAACCTTGGCCTTTCCGATAATGCCGTGAGTAATCAGAGCCTGGGCGATAAGCACCATTTCGAATGGAGGCATTGATCCTTTACGATAAACGAATGTCCACTTACCGGACTTGCCTGGAATAATTTCTCCGATGAGCTTTGTCAGGTCTCTGTCGCAGCAGGCTTGCATCACTGTCATGGCAGCCATGATTGCCGGTTTCGATATTTGCTGCCTGCTGATGTATTGATACAGCCACGCAGGAACTGAACCATAAGCATCAACAGCCCTCTGCAACATAGGCGTTACTTCATCGTTATGCAGGTCATAAAAAGCTTGCACAATCTCCTGCGGCTCACCGATGCGCGTCATTGCCAGGAATGATGGACGGAAGAAATACTCTTTCTCGCCATCGGTAATCAGGCACTCGCCAATCTCTTTAACTGGTGTCATTTATCCCCCATAAGCAAAATCAAGGGCAGCATTGCTACCCTTTGGTTTGATTATGCGGTAACGGTCACAGTGTGGGTTGCTGTGAAGTCACCATCTACTGATTTAACGGTGATAGTGGCAGTACCGGCAGTTGCGCCAGATGGAGCAGATACGGTCACTGTATTCCCTGCCGCCGCCGCAGTTGCACGCGCAGCATTGGAGGATGAGACGGTGAACGCTTTATTGTCAGCATCAGCAGGATTTACCGTCACAGTAAATGTGGTGCTGGCACCGGCTGCGATGGTGCTGGTAGTCGGCGCGGCAGTTACTCCAGTAACAGGGATGTCAGAGTCCGCCTCGATGATCTGGAAAGTGGTGCCGTCATTAAGCTTAAATTCGAAGCTGTATGTAACGATTTCCTTAACGCCACCGCCCTCACTTGCTCCCGATGGAACCATGTAACCAATATGGTAATAGTCACCCCACTGGAAACGCATCCATACGGTAGGCTGCCGGCGGGCGCGGATTTCATCTACGATGTACTTAGTGAACTGCTGAACGCCAAATTCATCAGTGCGATCTTTTACCCGGACTTCACCCTCGATTGAATAAGTAGGGTCTAGTCCAGAAATTTGAGTTGCAGAGAAGCCCCCGTTATCTGCATCAGAAGCCAAAGATTCAGGGCTTAAATCCCAGGTTGCAGAAGTTGGCAGTCCCATCAGCTTCCAGGCATCTTCTGCCGGAACCTGGTCGGGGCATCCATACGCCAGTTCCAGCGTCTTAGCGCGACCAATTAACTGGCCGTTATTAGTGGAGCAGCCTTGCATATTGCTTACCTCATTTCAGATAATAAAAAAGGCCGCTCCGGGCGACCTTGTTTGATTGGATATTGGTTACCCACCATAGAGGCAGGAAAATTGAAGTCGCCACACCAGGCGTCCTTCTGCTGTTGCTATTGGGGTTGGAATGCCGCCCATGTTGGATATTTGACCGAGACACGGGTTAAGCGGGTTGCGCTGAACATAGTCGATAATGGCCTGCACATCGTTTTCGGACTTGGCACTCTCGCCAGTTTTCTTCGCGGTGATTACGTCGACAAGCACGTAATGTTCAGATGCCATATCGCGGTCTACAGCGGTGCCGCCATTCGGACGAAACACCAGAAAGCGGTCGGATAAATTTCCGGTATCCGTCCACATCAGTGACTGAACTGTGTAGCTTTCCGTCAACCCGGCATCTACAAACATATTCCGCACCCGCTTGTGCATAGGAGGATTCATAGCGTCATTTCCCGTAAAACCACTGCATCAATAGTGCTGCGCTCTTCCTCGAAACCTTTGGTCAGAAACTCTTTCTTAGCCGTAGACCTACGGAAACGCTGAACTTTTTCAGGGTCATGGACTATCGCGGCATAATTAGCCGTGTATCCAACGCGACCGGTTATCCGCACCCCGTTGAAAATGACCTCCCTGAACTGGCTGTTAATCAGGTATGAGGTGTCGATGGGTGTGTAGAGGGCAGCCCGAGCGCCACCGATAATCATTGCGCTTGTCAGGGCGCGGACTACCCTTCTTTTTTCAATGTTGTCGATGGCGTTGTTAACGTTACGGGTGACCTGCTTGATGCCTTTTACTTTCACGCCCATATCAGACTCCAGTCAGTATCGCGAAATCGTCTGCGGCACGTTCAAATGTGTCCGCATAACGTATCGCCTGCATCACCTCATCAGCGCCAGCATTGATCGGGTCAGGGTTATCTGAAGCGCCGATAAGGATGTAATCACCCATCTCGGCCAGCGCATACTCAGTCCAGATTGTGTTTTTTACTACTCGCTCTGAGCCAATATCGCCAAGCCTCTTGGATAAACCACCCTGATAGTCAGCCATGATGACCAGAGGCGCAGACCAGCCCAACGAATCGCCGTACTCGTCGTTACCAACACGTTTCCAGATGGTGCATGGCGCTGTGTAACTCCACGAAGCAAGTGAGCTCAATTTACTCCCTCCAGCTAATGACAGTGGGGTTTTCCGCAGCAATGCGCGGGCAGTTAATGCGCCACTCTCCCGCAGCGTTCACATAAGCGGTCGTCTGCTTTCCGCTATCCGTTTTCACCCAGACGCGCTGGAATTTACGGGGTAGCCGTTCTGATGCCGGTAGCCATTCCATCAGCAGCCCCCTATCACATCGAAGAAGCCAACGCTTGTGCCAACGTCGATCGGCAAAAGTGCAGTGCATCCTGATGTATCCAGAGCTGCCAGAGTGTTGCGCATCGTCTTCACGTCGCCGCTATAATCGAATGAACGCGACGCCCCTGAAGGCGCTGACTGTGACTTAATGCGCTGGCTGTAGGCAGTGATAGCCATCAACGTCACGGCGTACACCTGAATCAGCATCAGATCGCATTCATCGTAGCCAGCCGCCTCCAGGCACATGCTTATGCTGCCCAACTTACAAAGGTAGGCATCAATCATGAAATCCGGGATGGAGTAACCCAGCGCAGATAACTGCTGTTTAACCTGCGCTGCTGTTATCTGCACTGCCATGGTTACTTGTCCTTTTTGGTTGCGGCTGTCAGCGCTGATTCAGCTTTATCTGCACGGTCATTTGCTGCAGCAATCTCGGTTGCGTGAGCTGTTTTCAGCTGCTCCAGAGCGGCGGCGTGCTCTTCGTCTTTCGCTTCGACTGCATCCTGAGCTGTTTTCAGCTGCTCCAGAGCCTCACTCAGTTTCGACTGCAACACGGATTTGTCAGTGATCACAGGCGCGGATGGGGTAGCCACTTCGAAGGTCAGCTTCTCGCCTTTCTTCTCGCTGGTTTTCTCAGCTTTACCAGTGGCGATCCACTTCTCCGCGACAAAATCATCAACGTCATAAACCTGACCAGCCTCCAGTTTCTGGAAGCTGGCACCGGCAAAGATATTTGCTGCTAATAATTTTACGAGTGCCATTTTATTTCCTTAGCTGGAAGCGTGGATAACTGAGAAGTGGCCGTTGATATCCTGCTTAACCATCAGGCCAGCAGCACCCCAGGTACGCCAGATGTAGTCAGAGTTATAGAACTGACGAGGGTCGGCAACGGTGCCGAATGCCTGACCTACGATTGGCGCGATGACGCCAGCAGCTAGCGGGATGATTACGATTTCGTTTCCGGACAGTTCAGAGTCTTCTTTGATTGCTGAGATACCAGCCAGCTTCGCAATTTCTTCCAGAACCGTGCGCAATGAGTTAACGTCGAAATACTGCTCCCAGTTCGACATAATTTCCGCAGATACATACCATGTCTGCTGGCCGTACTGCATGTTTTGCAGCTTCATTACGTCTCGAAGAGCAATCGCGGCAGCACGCATGGCTTTTACGTCAGTGCTGGTAGCGAAGTTGACGGTAAGTGTCACCTGAGCAACGCGCTCATCGTGGCGCAATCCCTTCCACGTTTTACCGTCGAAGTTGATGTAGTTGCCTGCAGCGTCGCGGAATCCCTCCCAGATGTAATCAACGTACTGGCGGCGAACATCATTCACAGAGCCAGCCTGCGCATCTGCCAGCGAAGATAGAGCGGAGCCTTTGTTGAACACCGGGTCGCGCCAGTTGAACTTGAATCCGGAGTCATGGATGGGAACCATGGTTCCGTCAAATGTGTAGCTCTTGGCATCCAGAGCCGCACCAATCTGTCCAGACATGGAAGTGTGCGCCCAACCACGGCCGCCAGTGCGAGCGTACTCATACACGGACTCTTCCAGGCGTACTGAGCGAGACAAAGGCATCAGGTCGTTCAGTAGAGTGAACTCTGTGTTCGGCTCAAACTCTGCCAGCACGGTCTGGTCATAGGCTTTATACAGGCGACGAATATCTTCGACTGCGTTAACAGCATCCAGAACTGGAGCGTTGGCAGCCTCGCCGCGCACGCGTGTACGGGCGATGAAATCAGCGACTGCCTGAGCGCTGGAATTACGGGCGAACTGGAGCTCCTGGAACTGAGCGGCGTTAGCCTCAAGGTTCCGGGTCTCGGTCGCCTTCTTAACGGAAAATGCAAACATTCAGTTGCTCCTTACTTAATAACAACGCGCAGGAGGTCGCCTGCAGTCGCGATGGTGTATGGACGGTCTTCTTCCACGTAAGCGCGGACAGACTCGTCGGTTGCAACAGCTTTCACGCGACCATTGGCGATCGAGAGCGGCTGACCTTTTGTGTAGGTGCCAGTTGCAGCTGGTACGTTGAAGAACACGCCCGGCGTTGGGTGCATCGCTACAACCCACTCGCCAGCCAGAATGGTGTCATCGACTGTTTTGCAACGCAGATAGTCATAGTTGGCGACATACAGGATTGCCGCTTCATTGCCGTCAACCGATGCGGTGAATTTCTTCGTGGTGTTATCGAAAAAGCCAATGGTTCCGGCCTTGGTATCAGCCGCTGCCGCACCTTCTCGATGGAGTTGCGGATTGGCAAAGATGCCGCCCGCGTGGATTACGTGCTTACCGTCTTTAGCCATTATTTACTCCGGCATTTCGCTGACTGATTGATTGGTAGTGGTCTGACGGAATGCGCCGTTCAGGCCGATGGTTGTCTGGCATTGAGCAAACAGCTCATTCAATGGTTCGCCGTCCAGCGCGTTAACCGCGATGTCAGACATGCCAAATTTAGCTTTAACCGCCGCACGCTTTTCTACTTTCTCTTTGTCAGAGTTGGCAGTGAACTGGCTGTTTAGTGCCGATACCTGCTCAGTGAGCGACTTCGCCCAGGCTGGCATTTCCTCGCTGTTGGTGGCGGCTTCTTTCGCTTTCTTCTCGTCCGCTTCTTTCTTTTCGCGGGCGGCTTTCTCTTCCGGTGATTCGGATTTACCGGCAGCCTTTTCGGCAGCCATCTGGTTGTATGCATCCATCAGCTCTGCATCGGATTTGCCTTCAGTCGGCTTACCAGCTGCTTTTAGCGCATTAACGATTAGGTCTTTCATCGGATCATCTTCTCCGTTAGTTTTAATTTCGTACTCAGTAGGTTTGCGCACGACTTCCACAGGTTCGCCGACGAATACGGCCTTGCCGTCATCATCGATGAGGTACTTCTGTTTGAAATAGCTGGCATCATCTCGGTAGATGAATGAGTCAGGCCAGACGCTTTCAGCCCACGTCCATTTATCTTCGCTGCGACCTTCGCGAAGCTTGTCGCTGATGGCTCGGTTAATATCGTCGAATGAGTAATTTGAGGCGTTGGTGAAAAAGAATTTTGCTTTGTTTAATAGGCCTTCACGGGTGAGGTCGGCGGCATCTGAGAGACTGGCAATTTCAACCTCCTGCTCATCACCTTCAGCGTTTACGAATATACCGACTCCATCTCCCGGAGTGCCTGCGCCCGGCTCATCAAGCAGCACTGCCACATGGTCGAACATCATGTTGGTGGCGATTTCGTTGTACTTTTTACCCTTAGACTCGCCATTCGCGGCAATTCCGGAATAAAGCAATCCCGTTGAGATGTGGATTGGCTCCGCGTTCTTGCCTGACGCCATCTCATCCAGCCGGTTGACCAGGCGCTTGCCCTTTTCGCTACTTTCAGCGTACTGGCGGTCGACGTACATATCGCCATCAACCTTTCCGTCTTTATGGCTGACGTTCTGTAGCCATGCGCCGACGTGGTAGTTGTTTACAGCGCGGACATCCCGAGCTGAGACGTGCTTGCCGTCCACCTTTGGGTGACCAAGCGGCATAGGGTTTCGCTCTAGGGTGTTGTATGCCTTTCCGATTTCTGCTGCCGGGTACAACTTCCGGTTCATCACAATGTCGTCGACAACAGGCGTGATGCCGCGAACCACGATGTGTGGTTTACCGTCGATGGTTTCAGTGGTGATGTTTGAAGCGGAGTTGACGACGGTCAGCACGTTAACGCGATTGCGTTTCATGCTGTGTCCTCATTGATGGATTACAAACAAAAAAATCCGCCGCGGCGGATCTTTAAGATATGTCACAGAATTACGTTATTCCGATAAGTTGATGCATTGCACTTCAACATAGTTTCTCATGGCGCTTTTTACGCTTCCCGCAGCTTTTCCTGCAGCCGCGCCAAATTCGCCATCTCTGTCGTTATAAAGCTCAGCTATTTTATTATTAGCTACCTCTTGAATTCTCTCGCAGGTAGCATTTTTTTGTAATCCAGAGACAATAAACTTATCAAGGGCTGTTGAAACCTCTTGCGCTGCATTGGCTCCAGCTATAAGTGGTGACTGCATGCCTTTATCAGTAAAAGAGTTAGTCAAGATGCCTAATTTTGTTATAGCGTCTCCTAAATCAAAACGCGCTTTCATGACCTTCACGTTTTCAGCACGTACTGTTACAGAGAGCATCATAACCAACGCCGGTATGATAATTTTCATGGCAGTCTGCATGCGCATATTTATCCCTTTTTAAACTCACTCGTTTCGAGTGGATAATTAGATTTATTAGAGATTAATGCTGCCATTCTTTTCTTTCCTTATCCAGACTTTCAACCAAGCCTTTATTCACTACCTGACCATCATCATCAAGCAACACCGGAATGTTGGCGCAATAGCAGTGATAGCGATTGCCTCGCTCAGCATAGAACGCCTCACATTCTTCAGTCGTATAAGTCTTCCCATGCCTTGCTGCATGCCACGAGCGCGTGGTGGGCTTAAGTGCTGACATCCAGAGCACCGCGGTATTTAGCCCCAATCTTTCTCGCGTCCAGTCAATTTCAAGCCTCTGTGCTTTGCGTAGCGCTCCAACCTGCTCGGTCTGAGCGATGTTCTTGGCCTGCGCCATCGATACATCAAGCCGCTTGCTAATGATTCCTGCCGTCTCGCGCGGGTTTACTCCGCGCCCAATAGAATCAGATATCACGTTAGCAAGGTCGGCACGGGTTGAGTCACTGATTCCTTTCCAGTCGCTATAGGTGGAAACGTAAGCCGCGGCGATCTGGTTCTGATATGCCGGGCTGCTAAGCAATTGCGAGAGTGTGGTCTGCTGCTCATAGATGGGTGACTGCACCGACAGGTTAGTAAACGCCTGGTGAGTGCCGCGCTCATATTCAGCCGCAACGTAACTCAGCGCCCACAGATTTTGACTGCCACCATCCAGCAAAGAGTCATCCAGAATCAGCTGCACCCTCTGCAACAGGTCGGCTAGCTGCGCCGCTGTCATGTCATAGATGTAAGTTCCTGCATTTACCTGGTAAAGCGTAGCTGGCTCATCTTCGTTATTGCATAGCAGATAGCTTTCCTGGCTATTTCCCTCGCGCACACGGCCAGTCAGACGCTGGTCAAAGAGAGCTTTCAAGTTGCTCTTAATGTCGATGTAGCGCGACTCAATGTCTCGAAACATCCGGCCAACCTGCCGGGCTGATTGTGTTGGATCGACTTTATTGCGGGGAATTATCGGCGTTCCGATTCGGGTTTTGGCTGTCATCTGTCAGCGGGTCCTTATCGGTTAGCTTCTTGTTGGGGTCGGGGGTGACTGTCGTTTTTCGTGGCTCAAGCTCACCCACGGTACGCACCTCGTTTTCATCAACTGCTGGCGTGCCAAATGCCTGCTGCGTGTCTTTCGCTACAGTAGCCATTGCCTGCATGTTGGCGATCTTCTCTTTCTCGCTTGGTGCGAGCAAGTCAGACCATGCCAAAGTGACTTCGCCAGATGCTGGGGCATCAATAGCACCAAGATTCCAGAGCCGCTCAAGCAACATTTGCACGACTGCCGTCTGGAATCCCCAGCGGCGACCGTTGCAGCGCTTAGCCCAGTCTGCTTTATCCTCATCCGAGGCTAGACGTCCGGTCTGCTGACCAAACAGTATGGTGAACGGGCACTGAATTGATGATGAGAACTCATTGGCCGTGACCGTCCAGCTTGGTGCAGGGTCGGCAGCGGCAACTGACAGCACCGAAGTGGTGCCTGACTGAGTGACCAAAGCCGAATCAGTACCGCGATTCAGCTTCATCATCTTGTCGTTCATCGCTTCGCCGAGGTTTTCGTAACCGGCTTCTTTCGCCATATTAGCGATCGCCACCATGTCCGTCTGCGCATCAAAGCTGATACCCAGCTGACGGCTGGCGTTCTTCAGAAATCCTTCAGCACTACCACCGGATATCTTTTCGAGGTCCAGCAGCTTGTTGTAGCCAGCGCGGAGGAAAGGCACTCCGGACAGCATGTTTTCATCTTCTGAGCCTTCGCACAGGATGATGACGCGATCTGGGTGAACCATAACGCTGCGCACCGGGCCATAAGTGCCGTCGTCGCCCACTGGCTGCTCGTTAAACTGGTAGCTAACAGGCTCGCCGTAGGTTTCCGACATGGTGTCTGTGTCGAAATTACCAGGCTTAATCTGCGACTCCCAAACCGGGATGAGTTTGACGACCGCCTTATCACGCAACCGCTTTACAGCGGCGGTGTCTACCGCCTCTTTCCACTCGCGTCCGTCCTTAAACTGGATGAGAAGCGCCGAATACCGGCCAACAAGATTGCGGCGGTCAGCATCTTTGATTTTCGCCCAGTGCTTGCTCAGCAATTTGGTTGCCGTCTTCTCCCACGGCGTGGTTTGGGTCGATTCCTTGTTCTCGTCACCGTCGATAATCGTAGGCCTATCCGTCCAGCATGATTCCAGCAGCTTATGCACGGCGGCATATGCCACAGGGTTACGCTCATAGGCGCGGTAATACTGGTCGAATCCAAGTTCGTCGGGATAGCCGAACTCCTCATACAGCTTTGTGCGCTTGGTGTTGCCATTTCTGGTGCCATACATCATGCGCTGGCGGCCCACAGCATCAGCGAGGGCGTTCACAAGGAATTGCTCCCCGTTGCTTAGTTCACTCACTGATGAGCTCCTTAGAAGAATATTGCGCCGGTCTGTTTGTGATTAGTCTTCGCTACAGCAAAGTATCGGAACGCATCAGCACCGTGCGATGTGAAGTCGTGCAGTGGTTTATCTTTCCAGCAGCCGCGCTTGTCGTCCCACTCCTTGCGGTACCCCTCAAGGTGAGAGATTCCCAACTCGCATTTAGCAGAGTCGAAGGCACATTTGGGGAGGATTTCACGCACTGAATCGATGCCAGTATCAACGCCGAGTTTTGGCGCGACCTTAAAGCGGATTGAATAAACCTGTCCGTCGATTTCGAAACCTTCAGCCGCTATCTGCTTACGGCTTTTGCCGTCGCCTGCAAATTCACGGTTATCGATATCGTGTGGAGCCCAGTGATCTGCATACTCATAGTCGCGGTCTTTCAGCACCTTCATGTAATGTCGCAGGCCTTCACCACTGTTTTCGTAGTAGTCGATGACGTGGAATTCATCGCCAACCTCACGAACGAACCAGATAGCGGTGGAGTCGCCCACGCCGATATCCCAGAACGTGTGAACGAGCTGATGTGAATTGTTCGGCAATTCACCTACGCGCTTGTTGGTGTAGAGCCAGCGGAACTGTTTAGCGTAGTAAGCACCCTCGACAGATTGTTCAAACGCCTCAGCTGGTATCGATGGATACTCGCGCTTCATGTCGTCGCCGAGCGTCTTCTCTTTGGCGTAGTACCAAGCCTTCTGGCGCTCGTTCAGGTTAATACCTTGCTTCGCCTCAATATCGTCAAAATAATCGCTCAGGCGCTGCGGCAGTTGCTCTACCGGGTCGATGGAATAGAGTGGATTCTTCCACCACGAGAAGAAGAAAAACTTCCAGTCGAGGTTAGATAACTGCTTACCCTGCAACTGAGCTTTCTCGGCGGTCTGGCAGTAGTCGAAAAAGTAACTCGCGCGACCTTCAGCTGTGCTCTCGATGGTGGTGTAGCAATCGCTTGACACAGCTTCGAACGCACCAGTGACAATCTCACGCGCTTTATCAGGAAACTTGGCACATATCTTCCCGAACTCGGAAACGTGCAGGAAACGCAGCGTGCCGCCACGGAATGACGTGCTGACGTAAAGTGAGCCACCCTTTTTGAATACCAGTTCACCCGCTGAATCATTGCTTGCCGGGTTGGCCGCTCTGATTTCTGCCGGCAACCGGTCATAGGCGTATTTCACCTTTTCGCGGAACAGTCTTTTGGCATCGTTGAGGGTGTGGGCTATCAGGGCGCACTTCGCAGCCTCGAACAACGCCGCATCCAGCTGAATAATGCATACCTCAGTCGTGAACCCGAGCTGACGCGCTTTCAGGATGATGTTGCGGGTGTGCATGCCTTCGAAGTATTCGAGCTGTTCAGGCGTCATCTTGAAGCGTACTGGCTTACCTTCTTTGTCGGTAATCCAGTAGAGAGAGTTCAATCGCCAGAGCTTGTCACGCAGAAGCGCGATGTGTTCTGGCTTCATGATTACCCCTTGGCTAAATCATCCATTAAATCGGAAAGTTTTTTCGTTGATTCGTCGCCGGTAGCTCCGTCGATATCGTATGCCTGACGCTCAAGGCCAATCAGCGTTTTTAGGGTGTCGGATAAATCCTTCATCGACTTCACTCGCCCCGGCATGCTGATCACCTTGTGGTAAATTTCGTTGAGCTTGTCATAGCCATTATCGTCAGGATCATGCATGAGCTCGCCCAGCTGTTGAAGTGCCGTTACATCCGCGCATTCAGCTTCAAGCTCGCCAAAGAGAGAGCTGGCAATGTTACGTGCGCGGCGGATGTCGCCACGATGTTCCATGCGGACGTTGGCGATCACCTCGGCGTTGGCCTCAATCAGTATCCGCTCATTGGTAGCCGTTTCGGTGGATACCTGCCTGGATACTTCGCGTTTGGATACCAGCGCATCGGCCTTGGCTTTTATCTTCGCCTTGAGGTCGCGCTCCCATCCGTCACGCTTTGCACGCTTGTTTACAGCGCCATGAGTAATGCCATGTTGTGAAGCTATTTCTCGGATAGACATCAAGCCAGCCCGGTAAGCCGATTCGATAGCCTCCCAGTCAGGTGATGCCATTTTAATACTCCCAAATAACCGCCCGAAGGCGGCCATGATTAACTTGAAATCTCCGCCTCTTGCCCTTCGACAAGTACCTCGCACTTGAAACATTTGTCAGTCAACCAGCACCAGCCAGTGAATGCCGCGAGAATCAATAAGGGTTTCATGTAGGGGCGTAGTGTGACTTTGCAGACGAGAATTGCAGTTGCCATTTCTCAATCCTCTTTACTCTGCTGTAGCTTTGCCTTCAATTACCGCCAGCGCTTCAACTGATTCCTGAACGGCTTTGATTGTGCGGGCTACATTATCGCTTTCGCTAAATACCCGGTTGTATTGCTGAAGGAACAGCTGATGCTTAAACGGGTCGTCCTGAATAAACTCTTTCGCTTCTTTCAGGGCTGCGGTGTCGTAATTCAGTGAGGAAAGGAGGGTAAGCTGGTTTTTCTGTACGGTAGTCAGTTCGGTGTCTGCCATGTAAACCTCAGATAAGTGGTGGTAGTTGATAACCATTAGCAGGCACACTCGAAAATGCGCCTAGTGATGGTTAAGGTCAGACTTCGCGACGCTTCTCAGCGTGACTTGTCTTATCCTTGTCGGAGGATTCTTTATTTCAGTAGGTGCGAAGCGTACTCAATAAGATAAAGCTTCGGTGCCAGCCAGATTTTTAACCAGTCCAAATCAACCCAACTCAAGGGAATCAAAGTAAGGAGCCATAAGCCAGTCAATATGATTACTTCGGGGTGCTCGAGCAAATCATCACCTTCCCACTTCTTATGCAGATACTTAATTCCACGCCACGCGCCATACTGAGCTGCTACAAACATCACTACCCCCGACAGGCTAAAAATGATGCTTACAGCAAAGTTCCATACCAGCAACTGGTGAACAACATCAGGTACTTGCGCCTGACTGAACGATACCGCGGCATCGATACCGTTACTGGCCTTTTGAAGGAGGTCTGTAAGAATTTTATTGGCCTGTTCGTTCATCGTATTGCTCCTTGCATAATTGACACCATGTCTGGATTAGCCAAGCGGTTTATGTGTTCTTCTTCTACAGCCAGAACCCGTTTTTCTTTCTTGCGCTCATTCATCAGTCGGCTGCCGATGGTGCCTTTCAGCTTTGATCGTGTTTCTTTGATAGCAAATCGGTGCTGTGCTTCCTCACCCATTGCGATCCGTTGACTAAGCCGCGTAGCCATCCAGTTGAAGGCAGAGATGTAACTTTCTTTGATGGCAGCTGCAGCATGACCTGTGAACCCCATAATCAGGAACATGCACCCATCGCGGGTAATGTTCATCATTGGCTGAACGTCACCATTTTTATCAATGAAATCAGCAGGCTCAAAATTGAGCCGGTTGAATTCTGCCGAACAGTCCAGATTCCTTATCGCCCTCAATACGTTCTTGTGTGCTTTACCAAAGTACGCCGCAATCTTGACTGAGGTGGTAATAACTTCCTCGCCCTTTGGCTGAACCATGTCGTGGTAGTTGAAAGCGGGAATAACTGACGGATTATTCATAGCGTTTTACCTTTCTTTGAGATGAACCTTTGCCGCACAGGAAATCAGCCCATCGAAGGCTCGCCAGCACTAACTGACTTCCTCAAAGGCTCATTTCAAAGGGTTCGGATTCGATGTGGTTAGATGCGCTGCGGGCGCTGAGGTTTGTTGCGGGTACAAAAAAGCCCCGCTATTGCGAGGCTTGGTTAATTCAGGCATTGCTCCCTGATGTACTGCTGCAATCCGGCGATCATCTTACTGCTGGTTTCGATTCGCTCTCGGAGGGTGAAATAATCCCGTTGAGCGGAGTCAGTAAGTCCGGGGCTGGCTGCATCAACCAGGCTGGAGGAGCCGGAGGCAGATTGCTTTTTGCAGGTGGCGTTGAGCTGCAGCCGCTTACGGCCAGCAACAACATCAGACTGGAGCTCGTCAATACTGGCTTTAGCATCGGCCAACTCCTTTGTGTATTTGGCATCGAGGGCAGCAACATC
>Ga0308161_1001019_pt1 | contig 36952 bp, 58 predicted proteins | sample PhyFR2_FD_201034 | JGI IMG/M metagenome (GOLD analysis project Ga0308161, IMG submission 201034) | Phyllosphere microbial communities from UC Gill Tract Community Farm, Albany, California, United States - DLSLF.R2 | ecosystem: Host-associated > Plants > Phyllosphere > Unclassified | place: USA...
CCGAAGTTGCGAGCAAAGGCTCCGACCAGGAACTGAGGCGAACCGCTGATGAGCACCACGTCGTGGCCATCGGAGTGAGCTTTCTTGAGCCGGTCGAGAGCGCTGTAGAATTTGCCCTCCGTGGCCACGAGCATCTTCACGAACTCGTGGACCTGAAGATCCTTGAGTGACTTCCCTCGTATAGCCTCACGATAAGCCTCGGCAAGCTCCACCATGATGAGCTCGTTCTTCTGATCGGCGAGCCACTTCTCCGGAGTCTCACCGAGCGAAAGCGTGCCGCTCGTGTGGAGCCAGACGGCGTGGTCCAGCACCAGGGAGCCGCGCACCAACGTGCCGTCCACATCGGAGAGGACGATGGTGCGGTTGCGTGAAGCTGTCACGGAGGCTCCTTCAGATCGAGCTCGGAGATAAGACTTGAGATTGGGCTTCCGGAGAGCGACACGCTCAGTCACGGTGAGCCGGTTTTCGAAGGCGCTTACGGCGTCCTTCATGCGGACAAAGTGATCCGCTGAGGCTGCGGCGCAGGGACGCACTACAGCGCGACAGCGCCGTGGCCCTGCTTCAGTAAGATGATACATAGGAACAAGCCTATCATACCTTGATGCTTTACGCAACCTCGATATGACTTCTGTGGCGTATTCTCAGTTATCCATCGATCTCCTTGACCCGTACAGTCAGCGACTTGAGCTCATTCAAGAGCTTCTTCACGAGGAGTTTGCTTCGAACGAGGCGCAAAAGCTAGCTGCACGGATCGAAAAGGTGCGTGAGGTAGCATCTTTAGCAGGACGAGTCCAAGCTTTTGTTCAGCTCGTCGTGCCTCTTCAAAGTTTAGCCTTAAGCGTAACGGTGCCGCTTCGTCACAGAGTGCGTTTATCGGTGCTTCGTGAGGAGGCTTTATATCTTGCTGAAGCCTCAACAGCTCGTCTTTGCGAGCTCAACACAAAGCTCTACGACCGTGCGGTGCTGCTCGATGATCGCGCTCAGGTTCTACGCCTAGCGGAGCTTCGGAATCGCTGCTTTAGCGCTCCGGAGCTTCTTGACGAGCTTGAGCTAGCTATTCAAGTTTAGTTCGTTGCTATTTGTAGTTTAGCCGTGTAGCATCGTGTCCATGGATGCTTTTGAGATGGACGCGGCGGTACACGCCGCACGTAAGGGCGAGGATGCAGCTCGTAAGGCCTACGACGAGTTCATGGCTCCGATCACGCCGGAGATGAAGCGACTCAGCGACGAGATCAACGTCGGAGCCGCGGCTGCCCGTACGAAGCTTACGGAGCTCTTCGCACAGACAACTTACGAAGACCTTACCGACGAGCTCAAGGCGTCTGTGATCTACGAGATCGCTTGGAACGGCGGCAACACTGTCTCGCACCTGGACGAGAAGGCCGGCGAGCTCTTCCCGGAGACCTACGTTCGCGCATACACCTCGTTCTACGGACGCAACGACCGTGAGTTCGATGCGAACTGCATGCTGTGCTTCATCGTCGCGCTTCCTCCGGAGAAGGATGAGGAGAAGCTCAAGCGTACCGCCGAACTTCTGGAGCCGGTGCTTCGTATCCAGGCGAAGATCTCCGAGGCCGCTCGTCTGAGCATCTTCGAAGACAGCTACTCTTCGCGAGGCAGCTACTCCATCGTCTGGGATGAGGAGCAGGAGTTGTGGGCTCTTCACCGCGGCAGCTACGAGGAGTTTGCCTCCGCGGAGCTCATCGAGGTCCTCAAGCGGGCACCGGTCATGTCGTCGTAGTCGATCGATCACTTACAGCCCGACAGAAGCCGGGCTGTAAGTGTAAGAGCCATGATATAAGAGCCGTATGGACACCTCACGAAAGCGCTCCGTAGTCTACGGAGTCTGGCTTCTTATCGCGGCAGGCCTTGGCCTTCTCGCCGCGTTCACACTGACCCTCGACAAGCTTCAGTCACTTGTCAAGCCAGATACGGCCGCATCGTGCGACTTCTCAGTCATCGTTCAGTGCTCGGCGAACCTCGCGTCGGCACAAGGATCAGTCTTCGGGTTCCCGAATCCGCTCATCGGGCTCATGGCCTGGCCATTTGTGCTTCTCACCGGTGTCCTGGTGCTAGCAAACGTAAATCTTCCTAAGTTCTACTGGGCGGTGTTCCTCTCCGGCACCGTTCTCGGCACAGTCTTCGTCGGCTGGCTCATCACACAGAGCATCTTCTTCATCGGAACGCTCTGCCCCTGGTGCATGGTCACCTGGTTCGCCATGATCCCGACGTTCCTCTCCACGCTCGCTCACGCTGGACAGCAGGAGCTCTTTGGAGATAAGGCCGGGAGGTTCTTCGCCGCCGCTAAGAGCTACATCCCGGTGACAGCTTTCGCTATCTTCGTCGCCATCGCGCTCATGGCGCAGATCCGTTTGGACTGGATCGCTACGCTTTAACTTCCGGTGGCTCCGGTGACCCAGTCGTGTACGAAGTTGAACGTGCCGGCTCCAGCCTCGCCGTATTCGGCCCAGTTCACCTTTCGCTCCTGGCCCTCGCGAGTCTTCGTAAGGTGGCTCGTGAAGGTGTAGCCATCGTTGGTCATGGAGCCACTCGAATAGACCTTGTCTACGCCGTGATGTGCGGCAAGTTCTTTGAGAAGCTTCGTCATGTAGCCCTGGTGACGATACTCCTGGCGAGTTTCGATGCTGTGTAGGTGCGGCAGTCCGTCGTCCTCGATCTTGTAGTGAACAGCCGCTACTCGAACCTGATCGACGGAGAGGAATCGAGTCTTTGTGCCGTTAAGCCAGTGCGTAGTCTCCTCCTCCATCACAGCTTTCTCGAGGAGTGGGTTTGGGCTACCAGCGGGATAGACAGCGATACTTAGGCTTCGCGGGTCGATGGGGTCCGGTTCTTTCTCCGGCGCTCCTAGGACAGATGCTCGATCTACCTCTTTACGCCAGTCCTCAAGCTTTCCGATGTAGGGCCAGTCCGCGTTGGGGTCTACCTCAGCGAAGCCGTAATCGATGACGTAAACGCCGTCGGGATAGACCACAGTGTTTGCGTGGTGCTCTTTCAGGAGTGCACCCACCGGTTCGTGAGAGATGACGCCGTAGGTCTGCCAGCCGTCTGCTCGACGCTCCTCCTCGTCAGTGAAGTAGTTCACGAAGTCAGCGATACCTTTCGAGTTTCCGTTAGCGTTCTCTGGGTAGCGGAACACGTCCATGTGTGGACGATCTTCGTCGCCGATCACCGCGTTCATGCCGTCTCGAATCGCGTCGTTCATGTTGATGAGATCCTCGAGAGCGTCCATAGCAAGCTCTTTCTCCTCACTCGTACGCTCTTTACGCTCGTAGCTCGCCGCGTCCTCAAAGCCTTTACGAGCCGAGTCAACATCTTCAAAGTGCTTGCCGAAGGGGCATTTCCCTTGAGTCGCCTTGCAGACTCCTGGATCGCCGTCCGCGTTAAGATGCCACCGTGTCATGAGTACCTCCGAATAGCTCTCTATCTGAGTGACTTGATGTATGATGAGTAGGTTATGAGTACCTATCGAGCCGAACTGAAGACACCGGTGCTTTTCAATCGAGCAGCTCAAGTGGCCCGTAAGTACGTTTCGGATTCGTACACCTCATGGCCTAGCCCACGACTTACCCGTGTTTCTCCGACTAACCTTCGACAGACTCAAGCTCTCGATTCGCCTGAGCTTTTTCGTAGGTTCATTGCAGAGAACACTACAGCGACCGTATCAGAGCAGCTTATACGCGACATCGCTCAACTAGAAGCTTGCGCACGCAACGTGAGTTCTTTCTATTTAGCCGCTATAGGCTTGCTTGAGTACACGGAAAACATACTCTATGCGTCCCAACTTGTAGAGACCTCAACCGCAAACTCACATCTTCGTCACGAGCTTAAGCGAGCGATTCACGAGGTGTCCTACGACCTCGACGCGCTTCTACACACTGACGACGGTGCCCCATCGCAGACGCTCGTAGATCAGCTTAGCCGCATCACCTACAAGCTGCGCGAACTACAGCTCCCCACCCCTGAATCTGCAAACTACGCGAGGTATCTCCACGGCTACGGAGAAGCGGAGCTTAAGCTTGAGGTCGAACTCATGACGGTGACGCTATGAAGCTTCGGGACACTATCATGAGCGCTCACGCGGCTACGCTCGAAGCTCGACTTCACAGTAACGAAGATTTCGCTCGATTCCACACGGTGGTGACTCGTGTGGCCGATCAACCGTACATTCTTCCGAGCTACGACGATGTGAATGCGGCGATCGCTTTTCTCAGAACTCTCTCTGTAGATTCATCGCCAGTGAGGGCTTACCTTCCTGAGCTTCAACGTAGCCTGAGCCGGTACACGTCTTTCTGTGGTGAAGCCCAGAACGCCATCCTCGTTGCTGAACATCTTGCGAAGCTTGCGTCGGCTGCTAACCTCTTCGGTGTCACCGGCAAGTACACCATGCCTTGGCGAGAAGTTAAGGTCGCTCTAGGCCACGCCTCAAGCTCTTTAGATGCGTATCTTCACGGAGAGTCAACAGCTCTTTCGATCTTCGCATCTCATATGGAGGATGTGTTTGAGCTTGCGCTGGCTTGCTCAAAGGACTCGCAGTCCGATTTCTACGCCGGCGATGAGGCGGTGGCGGAGCTTCTTAGAGTTCGTGACTCACTCTTTGTCAAGGTGCTCCTCGAAGAGAGCTAACTACTCCACCGGCTCCAGGTTGTACTCAGTGACCAGCTGCAGGCAGAGCAGGAGTAGTCGCAGCTCACTGAGGCTGATGTTCCCGCTCCAGATCATCTTCTTGAGCTTCTTGCGGCTGCGGCGAGTGGTCTCGTCGAGCGCCTTGTTCATCTCTTCGTCGGCGTTGTCGATGTAGCCGACAAGGGTGCGAGCGAAGCGCTCGTGGCTGAGGAGGTTCGCCTTAGCTGATCGGATCTCCTGAGAGGTGATCGGATAGTCCTCGGGATTGAAGATCAGGCTGTCAGCGTAGAGCTGAGCGTACTCCGGATTGTCCTTGCTGCTGACGAGCATCTCAACCGACTCTTTGAACGAGTAGCCAAGGTGTGGATGCACCATTTTGAAGTTGGGATGGCGTAGACGCTTCAGGAGGCTCTTGGAGTCACGGACAAGCTCATCGAAATTTGCCAGACCAACCAGACTGCGAAGAGCGATGAGCTCTTCTTCCGGGACCGCCGTCTTCGTCTTCGAAGGGGCTTCCTCACGGAGAATCTCGAGCACAGCGATCAGGAAAGCCACCGGGCCGCGTGCTTGCCAGGCCACCGACTCTTCCTTCGTCATCTGACGTCCTTCTTCTTCCATAGAACACATGGTACAAGGAAGCTCTAAAACTTCAACGTTGCGTCTCGCGCACGCGGTGATACTATAAGCTCATGGCTTCCCTCGCATACCAGCTCATGACCACCTACGATGACCTCAACCGTAAGGCTCTGCAGGCTGAGTCCTACGACGCTGCGTTCGCGTGGAGCACCTGTGAGTCCTCCGTGAACAACATCCACCACGGTCGCTCCCCGCACGACTGGATCCCGCAGCTCAAGCGCATGCTCACCGAGCTCGCCGCAGAGGCTGACTCGGCTGAGGCAAAGGCTGTCTACATCGAGGCTCAGGACTACGCAGACATCGCTCTGGCCGAGGTCTCCTAGTCGGTAAGATGGCTGTGTGAGCAACGAGCTAGAGATCCCCACCCACCAAGGTTTGACGGTGGGCGACCTCGTGCAGCGCCGAGACGGTTCTGAGGCCGAAGGTGAGTTGCTCGCCATCACACGCTCACGGCCTGGCGCTCGCTTCTCATACATGGTTCAGTGGCCGGACGGACTTGAGGGGCACATCGTCCCGAACACTGTGCAGAAGACTCGGCTTTCGAGCTTCCCAGCCTATGAGTCACCGGAGGCTCAAGCTCAAACCTGGTCACCGGGAGACAGCCATTTCTGGATCGACACGGGGCTTGGGCTTACGCCAGGCTCGTGTCTCTTCTGCGGCCGTATGCGAGGCAAGGTGGCAGCCCGAGTCTACGGCGAGTGCAACGGTCCAGCACGAATTAGCTTACGATAGGAGAAAGCCATGGGATCAGACAGTTTGCTACGAGTAGAAGCGCGTCTCATCGCCAAGAAGCCGGCGTTACCGGATCCGGAGATAATCTGGCTTCAGGAGGAGGCCGAAAAGCGAGGGTTCCGTGTGGAGCCGATCGATAAGCCTCAGTCGCCGGTAGACGCTGTGAAGAATTATCTCTCAGCTCGGCGAGCTGATTTTGCCGGTTACTTCATTACGGTCGCTTCAAACATCGATAGCACTGACGAGCTCATTTATCTCGACAGTGTGGGTGAAGACGGCAAGTGCTACTCTTTAGTTCAAGATCTCGCCGTATTTGCTCGCGACATGGACGAGCTCGGGTTTACGCTCGACGGCAATTTTTACCGTGAAGGCTCCACAATCGGCGATCTCGAGAGAGTTCGCGTAAAGCTAGGCGTTGTAAGTAACTCAGACAAGGCAAAGCTTGTCTTTGACGATGGAGAGGTATATAAGTGATCAAGATCCGAATCAACGAAACCGCAGAGGATCTTCTCGCCGGTTCGTCCACTGATCCGAACGAACTGTCTGAAGAGCTCGAAGAAGCTCTCAACGGCTTCTACCATGTGCCGCTGGAGGAGCTCGGCGAGATCGAGCTTGGAAACGTCATCACCGACGACGGTGATGAGCTCGCTGACTTCTCGTTCACGCCTCAGGCGCGTTACCGTCGTGATGGAGTAGCCTATCTCTCCGGGGCCGGCTTTGAGTTCGACCTGTCGCACTTTGAGCGTGAGCTTCGCGAGGCCGCCGGCGCTGCGATCTACGGTGATAGCGAAGCCTGAGCCGTTTCTAAGCGTGCTAACCGTTCGAGTCGTACAACTCGACAGAACTGACGCCTACGCTGTAAGAACCTCCTAGACAGCCGTTAAGATACCCAGTACTCCCTACTGGCTATTGGGTACTTTGTCTCCGCAAGCATAGCGCTGTTCTAAGCTTTCTGAGAAAAGCTAGTTCACCTACTTCTAGCCCCTCCTAGAGCAACTCTTTCAAGAGTGACCTCGGGGGGCTAGATTTGCTTAGAGACCGCGAGCCTCTACGGCGCCGATCACCTCTACAGCGTGGTGCAGGCCTCTACGTAACGGAGTGGTGGGTTCAGCAGCTCCTCCGAAGTAAGTGAGGAGTGTGAACTTGCCGCCCGCGTCTACAAGAAGCTTGAGCTGTAGGACAAAGTCATCGTGGCTTCGATCTACAGATCGCGCGATTAGCCGTTCCTTAGAGCATGAGACGATGTCGCGAGCGAGTTTCTGTCGAGCCAGGACGAGAAGCGATTTCACGAGCTTGTCTCGATCGGGCTGTTCGAGGTCTTCTAAGATGTCGTTGTTGAGCGCCAAAGTGGCGTAGCCGTTCGCGTGTTCAGTAACGATGGCGGCTTCGAGTGCAACGGTAGGCATGAGATTCTCCGAAGCTTTACGACAGCCGAGGCTTGCGTGAAGCTACGCTTAGAAGTGGGAGCGCGGCGGCGGTACGTGCGTTGAAAGCCATTGATGCTTCTTTCTGTTTCGGTACGGCGACGATTGATGCTGAATATCGACAGGTGTTCAGGCTAGCTGAGGAGCTCACTTTGTGCAGCGAGTGTTGATGACCTGCTGTAGAGCAGCCTTTTCAGCGTTGTCTACCTTGAGGTCGTACTTCCCCTTAACGTCGATTTGTGCTACGACGTACCGGCACTGTGAAGGCTCGTAGGAAGGCAAGAACTCAGCAGCGTCTTTGTCGCTCTTAGCGCGGTTGACACTACTGCCGACGTAGATCAAGTTGTCGAGATTGTTCGCGTACTCAACACGCTGCTCCTGAGTCCAGTTACTCGCTCCTGAATCCCAGATCTCCTTGAGCGGCACAATGTGATCGATGTCAGCGTCTGCTTGAGCACCACCGATGACGTGGACATCCTGTCCGGTGTACGGATCAGTGAAGTGACCGTCTGATACGCGAGCCTGAGGTGAAGAGTTACGGAACTGCGCGGTAGGTACGTCACGGTGCTCAATAGCACCCGCGATACCGGTCTTAAAACCACGACCGAACTGAGCCGCACGGTCGTAGGCTGAAGAGCTTCCCTCCGGAGCCACCACGAGTGAGTTAAGTGTAGCCTGAGCTTCTGCAACCTCTGCCGGCGTCGGAGTCAAGTTCTTGCCCTGCCAGTAAACGTTAGCCGGATCGACAGCGCTCGAAGTAGGGCCTGCACCGGTGCCGGTTTCAGAGCTGTACTTATCCCAAAGCTCTTTCGCCTTGTCCTTGATGCCGGGGCCGTTCTTCTCTACCCAGTCCTTACCCTTACCGTAGGCCTCGTCAAGCTTCTGACGAGCCTCGGCTCCGGCCGTGCTTGAAGAGGTTGGCTCCGCGGTCGGTGTCGCTTCCTCGCTAGCTGAGGACGAAGGAGTGGGGCTAGCTGTATCTGTGTAGCCTACTGAGATTGAAGAGCAACCGGCGAGCGAAACAGCAGCCACAGTCATGGAGCCTACAACCATCGCACGCTTGAAGAAACGGTTCGTACGAAGACGAGTTAGCACTCCACTAGCGTTCTTAGCCTCGTACGCGTCACGTGCTTCTTCAGCGGTGGCGTAGTGATCAGCCTCTCCGCCGAAGGGGCATCCGCCGTTCTCGGCTTTGCAGGGACCGGCCTCGCCGGCGGCGTTGATGTGGAACTTGCTCATGGTGCTCATATCGTTAGACCTCAGTTTAGACTCCGTATGATTTCTAACGCTACTGTCCAGCTACGGTTGCGCTACCGAGACTCTCACAGGTAAGATACCTGTATAAGTAGTGTGACTATAGCGAAGGAAGTAGCCATGGCGGAAGACGACGAGCGATTCACCACCGATGAAGAGTTTCGCGCACTAGCTGAGAGCATCAAGGTCAAGCGCTCCTTCGTGCTCGATACTCAGAAGCTTGTAGCAACCGAGGGTGACATCTTCGAGCGTGAGCGGGACTGGATGCAGTTCGGCGGCCTTCCTTGGGTGATCGGCTCACCGATTCCGGGAAATCTGAACTCCGGCTTCTTTTGGGACGATGACACCCCGCTTGAGGAGAAGCTTCGAAGCCAGCTCAAGCTTTCCACCGCCTCCGCCGGCGCGATTGCGACCACGGTGGAGCTCGAGTACTACGCTGTTACTCCGGAGACTCCTGAGGAAGCCGAGGTACTCTTCCAGGAGACAGCTATCGGGACTCACCTGACTCTCGATGAGTTCGTGGAGGACATGGAGAACGGAGCTAGCTGGATCTACGATGTCTTTGCTACGGCGACGATCTACGATCTGTTCTTCGCCGTCGCTGAGTCTGGTTTCGATCCTAACTTCCAAGAGATGGAGCCTCCGATCAACTTGAAGCCGATCGAGTTTGAAGAGGCCGGTCGAAAGCTTGAGCTGTACGTACTCGAGCTCCAGGATTAATTCTTGACCGCATTTGCTGCGTGGCCTTCACAGGCTGCGCAGCAGTGTGTTAGAGTGGGATTGTGATGAGCGAGCTGATCTACCTCAACGAGGCTATGGATCCGGTGAGCGAGCCCGCCGCGCGGTACTCTATAGACCGGCGAGAGCACGTGCTCATCTTCTCTACTAGGGGAAGTGACGGTAGCTGGCGCAGCGCTAACCCTTACGCTTTCGGAGCTTCGTTCTGGGGAAAGAAGCCGTTCAAAACCGATGTCGTTCTCAAGCTTCTGCAGTACACGCTCCCGCCAAACCCTGAGAACGCTGACTTCCCTCGGGCGAAACAGATAGCCGCCATTAAGGTCTACGGGCCTAGCGAGCTCGATGTGAAGATCTCAGCCAAGGTGGCAGAAGCTTTCATCGAGCTCTACCTGAGCTGCTTCCCAGTGTTCTGGCGCTACGCGGTGACGGAAGAATCGTGCATTGTCTACGACGGATTCTATGGGCGCTACCTCGCCACTCGTGAGGAGGAGTATCACTACTCCACGAGCTATCGAGAGCTGGTTGAGGACGTCACCGGCGTAGCTCGCAAGGACACCCTTCGAGAGTTCCGAGAGCTCAACGAGGATCAGGTGGCTTTGCTTAGTGTGTTCCGAGGTCTTCTACCCCCGGAGACGATGCTTGCTTCGCTTAAGCGGCTTCCAAGCCGTTTCTTCGACTTCCTCGTAGAGCCGTCACGCTATCTTGTCCTCCAGCGGCTAAGCCAGACTGTACGACTGCGACTCTTCGAGGACACTATCCTCTCGCGCGTCTGCGATCCTGGGCTCATGAACGATGCTTTGACCATGCTCGAAGACATGGAAGACGGCGAGCTTAAGCGTCTCAAAGGCGTCCGTAGCTGGATGGATCTCCACAATCGAGTTATGCGGCTAACTGCTCTCGACGGAGACGAAGAGATTGTGCTCAAGACACCGCCGGAGCTCATGAAGCTTTCAGAGTCTACTCGTAACGAGGACATGCAGCTGGTGCCGCTCATGCGCGCCTCGGAGTTCCTTCATGTTGGGCAAGTGCTTGATATCTGCATCGGCACGCACTCATACTTCTCAAGAGCTCGTAACGGAGAGAGCTACTGCCTCACCGGGCTTCGCGAAGGCAAGCCGGCCACCGCCGTCGAAGTGGCCTTCCAGAACGAGCGATGGAAGGTGCTTCAGTATCGCGGCTTCGCGAACGAGCTCCCCGAGGGTCACCGTGAAGTAGTAGCCGATTGGGAGGCTCGTCTCAAGAGTTTTACGGTAAACGTTGCACAGGTTCCGTTGTCCTGATACTGTTGTGCTTACACAAACGAGGAACTCTTCCTCACCACTTCGAATCTCGGAGGACACCATGTCAGATAACCTCAACGACACCATCTACCGCAAGTACCGTTCCATCATCCGTAATCTGCGTAAGGCTCAGAACGGTGGCGGTCGCACGGCGGAGCGTAAGCAGACCGCGCTCAAGCAGGTTGCTGACACCTTCGGCATCCGCATCGGTGAGATCAAGAACATCGTCCGCGCCATGGACGCCAAGAACGGCGTCACGCACGAGCACCCGGAGCCGTACCGCCTGGAGCGTCAGTTCGAGGACCTCTTCGAAGAGGCTCGTCTTCGCCTCGGTCACGTGCCGTGCGAGGTCTGCGCACTCAGCCCGGAGGACAACCTGGTTCGCCCGCGGCTCACTGATCGTCTCGACCCGGCCGAGAGCCACATGCGGGACTTTCTCGCGAAGGACGTTCGACTCCCCCTCTTCACCGCCGACATCTCGGCTGACGACTTCCACCAGCTTTGCTACCTCTGCAAGCTGAAGATGGTCGGCTACCGGCCGAAGGCCCAGACCGTTTAACTGTCAAAGTTGTGGTGTGATCCACAACCTGATATAATGATCTTAACTTAATACATGAGGTTCCGCTTCGGCGTCACGCTCTATGATCTCTTTAATCGCGCACCTGACGGTGTGGCGATTAGAGGGCTTAGAACCGAAACGAAGATAAGGATAAACCTCATGCGATTCTCTCGCCTCAAGTCGACGCTCGCCGTCGCGTTTCTAGCCGCTGCTCTCGTCGCCGGCTCCGCCGTTCCTGCAAGCGCTGCTCCGGCCGGTAACCAGTACAACGCTCCTAAGGAGCCGACCTGCACCGGTCTGGTGATTAAGAACTGTCAGGCCCGCGACCAGTGGCGCAAGCTCCGTACTCAGGCCGTCAATCTGAAGAATGTTCAGAGCCTCCTGGTGACCGCTTACGTACCGCTGTTCACTCCGGCACCGGGTAAGAAGGCCTCTGGAGCTCAGACTAACCTTCGGGCAGCTTACAACGGCGCCTACGACCGTCTGCGGGCTAACCCGACGCAGCAGAAGCTCAACCGTGCCAAGAACCTGGCGCTCTACCAGATGACGCTCAACGCTGACCAGGACAAGAAGTTTTCGAGCGTTCGAACGTTCACCTACATCGCTAACCTGGACGGTGTGGCCGGAAGCCGAAACCCGGCTAAGAAGGCTACTGAACTCGCCATCAACTACGTCCGTGGAGCGCAGGGTAAGCGTGTCGGTGTAGACTGGACAGCTGTCACCGCTCTTGGGCTCAAGAGCATCCGCTACAACGCCATGTGCGCGGAGTTCCTCTACATCGAGAGCTAAAGCCTGGCTCGCAGTCTAACAGACAAAGCCCGCCGTTCTGCATCATCGAACGGCGGGCTTTGTCTAGTCGCTTAGAGAGCTGTCCACAGCATAGTTGCCGGCTTCTGTTTTGAGGTGTATGGTGAGCTCATCGACTAGGAGGCCCTCAATGGCTACGCTTCAGGATGATCTCGAGAAGGCGATCCATGCGTTCAACCGCGCTTACGGCAAGCACGAGCGTGACGATGCTTTCGAGCTCTTGTTGGAGCTCGACCTTTCGCCGGCTGCTGAGGATATCGTGGAGGCCATCATCAATCACGCCTTCGACCACGACGCCTCCGCGGGTTTTGTCCGCTACGACGGCATCATCAGCCGGCTGCAGGTGAACGTGGTGCGTCTCAACACCGGTGTCCCGCTTTCGATTTGACACTTTGCGTTACGTTGATGTAGGATTGTCTTACACTTACGCCTGAGGAGGCACATCGTGACCAAGGACAGCGTCGCCTGCGACCTGGAGCGCTCGTACTACAAGTTCAGCCGCCAGATCGGCACCATGCCTCGCCACGACGTGCAGTTCATCATCACCGAGATGCTCCATCTCGAAGGTGTTTCGCGTCGTCTCGTGGAGATGTTCGTGGATCAGACGTTCAAGACGGAGTCCACGAACCGTCAGATCCGAACCGACGGTAAGCTCATCGAGCTGATCAAGGACGAGCTCGAGCGCCGCGGCGGTCGAGTGGTTCCGAAGTCCGACTAAGCAAGGAAGCGACAACTATGAGTGACTTCGAAAAGCTTAAGCAGGAGTGGGCCGAGAAGTATCGTGTCCCGGTCACCTCGAGCATGTTCTCATCTACCTACTACGTGGCCACCCTCGTGGTTCCGCAGGCCGGAGTAGATGAGAGGCTTCCGTGGAAGCCGGAGACGCCTACTGAAGAGGATGCAGCTCTCCTGAGCAAGTACATCGAGTACCGCGTCAACAGCTGGTATGGTCGACCCACCATGGACGACCGAGAGCTGGACATCGATCCCGGCGTGAACACCACACACTTCATGAAGACTTCGGTCGGCTGGCACTACTCGCAGCGAAGCTGGCGTTCCGGCCCGATGTTCATCCCCACCATCCAGGCTGAGAAGCAGTTCTCGACGCTTCTCGCCATCATCGATCACGAACGGTCCTTCGGCGGAGAGCCGAGTGCTCCGTGGGAGCGCTTTAAGACAGAGAACGGAATCAGCTAATGGACGAAGCAATCGTCACCGACATTCTGGATGCTCCGATCGAGGTAGGTGATCAGGCTGTCTACGTCGCCACAGGTCGCTACGCTGAGCGTGGCGTCGTCCAGGTGGTCCAAGTCAAGAAGCGGGTTCAGGTGGTCTGGCTTCGCCGCGACCGCACCTCCTACGGCGAGAACAAGCCGTTCTGGGTCGAGCCTGCCGCAATCTTCGTGGTGCGAGAATTCAAGGGTCAGGCACCGGCGCCGCTGGAGGGCTAACACGATGAAGCTGCTCACTCGTTCACAGTACAGCGAGCTCGTGCTCGCTCGCTCCGGCGGCGCTTGCTGCGTCCCTGACTGTGGCGAGCGAGCGGTTGACGCACACCACATCCTCAACCGGAACCTTTTCGTGGCACCGGAGGAGTTCGGCGGTTACTTCTATGCGAACGGTGCACAGCTCTGTTCAGACCACCATTACCAGGCGGAGCTCACCAAGATCACCACAGAAGAGCTCTGGAGCTGGTGCGATGTCACACCGCTCTATCCTGCCGGCTGGGACACCACGAAGAGCTACGACACTTGGGGTAACGAGGTGGTGTCTGAATGGGAGCGTCGTCCAGGCCCGCTCTTTCACGACGGAGGCTTCCAGAAGGTGATGAAGCTCGCACAAATCGGCTGGCAGTTCCCGCCGGTTGTGAACTAAGGAGAACGTAGTGAGTCCGTACGAGAAGCTCAAGGCAACCACAGAGCGCTGGGGCGAGGTTCAGACAGAGAACCTGGCCGACAAGGGACGAGTCACTCCGAAGGAGTGGGGCCAGTGGGATGAGCTCAACAAGACCACCACGAAGCGTCTTGCCGAGATCCTCGAGGAGTATCAGAACTCTCGCGGTGTCTTGACCGATGAGTCGATCGACTTCCTCGACGGTCTACTTCGTAAGATCGGCGGAGCTACACGGATGACGAGCCTTGAGCTTGAGCAACGTAACGAGGAGCGCATCCGCGAGTTCGAGCGAGGTTACTGAGTCGATTGCGTGTTGTTCTCTTACGGTGTATCGTTATTCGTAACTCATCCAAGGAGAAACTCATGGCAAAGCTCAAGCACGGTGACCGCGTGTTCGTTGTGGACTCGCTGCTCTACACCGGCCGCGTCGGTGTTCTCACCAAGAACTCCGGGCTCAAGGACGACCCGTGGAACTTCAACGTCGAGCTCGAGCCGCGTAATGGCGCCACTGCCCGCCCCGAGGGCGGCAGCATCGGTGTGAGCGACTTCCAGGTGGTTCGGACGAAGTTCTCTGCCATGCGACCGGCTGAACTCAACGACCTGATCGAGAAGCTAAACCACTCCGGTTTGATCCTCGCTGCTGACATGCTTCTGCTCGAGCTCGAGGCGGCGTTCATCAACACCTCGATCATCGAGACCAAGATGAAGCTTCAGTACGTGATCCAGGCTCTCTCGAAGCTGGATGCTTCCTTCGACAGCTTCTACCGTCGGAGCATTCGCCTTGGAGCCGATGGAACGCTTCGCAACTACATCTCTTACGCCGACAGCCTGCGTGCACACCTCAACCTCTACCTGTGATACTGTTTCACAGCTCACCGCCCAAATACTAGCGAAAGCTTTCTCATGCGCGAACCGAACGTCGGCGATCTTGTCATCGTGGTGAACACTCTTCACTACAACGATCGGATCGGTGTTCTTTCCCTCCCCTCCGGCACTCCAGAGGATCCGTGGGACTTCTACGTGGAGCTCGAGCCGGACGATCGCTTCAACATCAACCCGGCCGGGATCATCATCGGCGTTAACCAGGCTCAAGTTCGAGTCTGTAGCCTCGGCCGTCTCGGCGGATCCTCGGCGACTGAGACGTTCTCCAAGCTCGGTGTTCGAGGCCTGGTTTCGCTGACCGTGTCTCTCATGGTGAAGCTGGAGAACACCAACGTCACATTCGGTCGCTTCCTGGAGCTCCATCTCCTCCTGCAGCAGGTGCTCGAGTGCGCGGCTGAGCTCGACGAGAATTTCAAGCCGGTGTTCTCGAGCTGCCGGCGTCTGGCTCATCAGGGATCCATCGGAGCGTTTAACGACTTCTTCTCCGAACTTCGAGAGCTTCTCGCCGACTACCTGTGATACAGTTGGCACCATGATCCTCTTCGACATCGACGGCACGATCTCTCCGACACGTCCGGAGGAGGCTCCTGCAACCGTCGGAGTCACCGCTCGGGCGTTCGGCTTTCAGGTGATGATCCCGCAGCACATCCTGGATTTCCTGCGCTCGCGGGATGACATCGTGCTTCTTTCTACCTGGGGCAAGGCAGCTTTCGACATCCTGACTGCGTTCGGGATTAACGGTGGCGTTGTGGACATGGAAGACTTCACTGACAAGACCGGCCCTCAGGGTAAGTTCGAGGTGGTGAAGAAGCTTCAGCCGAACGGCTGGGCGGACGACCACATCAAGCCGGCTATGAAGAAGTACGCAGCCGAGCACGGCATCGCGGTGACTATCCCGAAGAAGGGCTACATCATGGAGCCTGATCTCAAGAAGTTCCAGGCGGCTGTCGAGGCCACCGCACCGCGCACCGTCACCACTTTCGATTCACTCATCCATACGGAGGATACTCGTGCACATCGCACCGGAGCCAACTAAGGCTAACGGCTTCGCTCACGGCCGTCCCGAAGAGCGTGAGCCTCACGCACTCGATTCGGTGATCGAGCGAGCCATCGCTAAGATCCCAGCCGCCACACGTCTCTACCCGGATGTCTACGCGTGGAAGGTCACCGACGCGGTGCTCAAGGAGCTCGCTAAGGAAGAGAAGAGCTGATGCCTCTTTATCAGACCATCGTCCTGGCTCTCGGCATCGTTCTCGCTGCCTCGGTCTGGATCGTCATCGGCTTTCGAACAGAGCTAATCGCCGGCATGAAGCGGACATCAACGCTCAGCAGCGCTCTGGTCACCTGGAACCGAAGATCTGGAACAACCATCTCAAGCTCCGAGAGCAGCGTATCCGTCGGATGAACAAGTTGGAGAAGTTCTTCACGCCGTACTTCTGGACCGCTAACGTCACCGGCGGAGGCTTGATCCTTCTCTGGGTGTTCCTTCGAGTGGTCGCCTCCTTCACTCACTAGTAGCACAGGCTCTTCACACTAAACTCTCCCCAGCCACCCGATATGCCTTACAGGCGAGGTGGCTGGGGAGAAGACTATGATCTGCAGGAGATACACAAACCCCGAGCTCATCCGTGAGCAGCTTAAGGCTCTACACGAGCTCGAGCTACGAGTAGAAGGCTCTCATCAACTTCTATCCGTTGACCCCGCTCTCGGCGCTCTTTGGGAGCTCGGGCAGGAAGATAAGTTCGCCTACGACCGGCTTACCTCAGAACAGATCACCGAGCTCGCACCGATGCTACAGCGGGTGGCGCTTGAGTCTTTTCGCGAGACGATACTGACGGACGGTGACGGTCAGGAAACTCTAGACTGGTACCGAAGAGCGTTCCTCGATATTCCGGAGCTTTCTGACTCCGGCGCCCCGCTCCGCGACAGCCATCTGGCTTTCCGACTACTCAGCGACGAGGAGGCCGACGCCTTCTGGGGAGAGCTACAGGAAAAGCTCGTCGCGGAAACGTCTGAGTCTGTTGACATCCTCGGCTGTCGCTTTGTTTCGTTCACCCCTCGCATCTGGGCTGGGCTTGACGAGAAAGCGAAGTACGCTGTAGCCGGAGTCACTCTCTATCACGCTTTCAAGAACTACGGAGTCGATCCAAGCGTGGTCTCTACAGCGGCTTCAAGTGGCACAGCTTACGTACGTGATCTTCTCTCGGTCGTTGTGGCGCCCCATGCTGAGCTTGAGCACGCGTTCAAAGTACAGGACGAGCTCTGGGCTCGAGTAGCCGTAAACGACGGACGGCTCGAAATGGTCTTCGAGGTCTTTGTTGAGCTCACGCCGAATGGGTTTAAGTATATGCTACGGCTAGTGGACGACCAAATAGACGAGCTTGACTAAGTTCTTAAGCGTTGTGTCTCCGTCGCTCTCACTGCTTCTAACAGCATGCCACGGCTGAGCCATACACGCCGTAGGATAAATCATCTAGACGCTTAGACAGCTGTAGAGCGAAGAGTTATCGTGTGACGAAAGTCGGTTGACAGAACTCCTTACGAGGCGTAGTGTTCACTTACACTGTTCCGCTTCTACTCAGGAGGAAACCATGGGTTACGTCCCCGCCTACGACTACAACGAACACGAGAAGTACGACATGGAGCCGATCGTCACCGATCTGGTCTCCTTGCCGGAGGCTGTCCAGGCTTCCGCTGTCGAGGTGATCCGTGAGATCGTCGCCGACGAGGGCTCTTACGATTTCAACGTCTCCGGTGGCCACGTCTTCGAGCGCAAGGGTGAGATCTCCAGCGATCAGCTGGCCGGCCACCGCAACTCGTCCTACGGCTCCGTCGGTGACGACGTGGTCTTGCAGATCACCGTCCGTGTTCGACCGGATCGTCCCAACGTCACGACGTTGCTGCAGGAGACCGCTCAGGCACGTATCGATGAGTTCGAGGCCGAGCAGCAGGCTAAGCGTCGCGAGGTGGAGGCGGAGCTCGCCGCTTTGGATGCTAAGCGAGCGGAGCTCGAGCAGCGCCGTGACGCTCTCACGAGTGGCCGTCGCTGATGACCAGCGACCTTTTCGACCGGCGTATGCCGGAGATCTTCGCCTTCATCAGTGACAAGCACGTCTTTCCGGCGAACCCCACCGTCGAGTCTCTCAAGGCTCTCCGAGCCGAGGTGAACGCTGATTTCGCTGCAGCCGTGACGGAGCGTGCACGCTTGGTAAAGCTCTGGGTTCGAGCTGAGCTCGAGCTTAGCCAGGCTCGCGGTCGCCACGTCAGCCCGCCGCCGAAGCGGATGCTCGAGCTCGAGAAGGCGGAGGCTTCTACCGGCAGCGAGGTGAGGGAGTTCAAGCGAACGATCCTCAGTCTGCGGCGCGCCGAGGAGCTCATGCGGGTTCTTCCGGAGGCGTTCGCCGGTGAGGAGGAGGCTCTTTACTGGCTCGACATCGTCCTCGCTCGAGTTGCGAAGTACACTCCAGGGCTTCCGGCGTAAGGCATCACTTCACCGCGGCTAGGCTTCTGCTTGGCCGCGGTGAAGTGTAAGAGCTATTGATTGCGGTCTTTCGATGTGATACTGTGAACCCATGAACATGAAGAAGCTCGCTCTCGCCTCTCTCGCCGCGATCGGTGTCGCTGTGACTCTCGCCGGCTGCAGCACCGCCACCATGGCCGAAGCTAAGACCAAGCCGTACTCCGTCGTGATGACCACCTCCGGTGGGCTCACCGGCGACCGTCAGTTCTCCTACTTCGACTCCGAGGGTGACCTTCAGAAGCTCGATCACTGTGGTCAGAAGAGCTTCTTCTCCAACCACATCTGCGCAACCGCCAACGATACGGTGATGTTCGAGTACGCCGTCGCTAAGGGCGGACGACTCACGAGCACCACCATCACCGTGGCCGGCGTGAAGCACAAGACCAACTGCACCGAAGACGGTGACGACTTCTGGAGCGACAAGAAGATCTGCGTTATCGGCGAGGTGAAGAACTGATGCGCGAGATCATCGCACCGGTGGCTGCTTTCTTCGTGGTACTGCTCGTCGTGGTTGGCATCGCCTTCGGGGTTGCTCAAGCCGCACCGCACGTGAGCTACGCTGAAGCCAAGGCTTCGCCGTACACCGTGATCTTTGAGCGAGCCGACGGCTTCAGTGCTCGGGAGGCGACCTTTGTGGACTCAGACCGCCAGCCCGAGAAGCTCCACATCTGTGAGGCTCCTCGCCTCTTCGAGAAGGGGAAGTGTGTCTCTGAGGATGGCAACGTTGTGGTCCGCTACGGGATCTACAAGAGTCGGCTGCGTCACGTTACCGTGGAGGTCGACGGGAAGCTGCACGAGCTCCACTGCGTGCATGTCTCTGACGGGAAGAACTCTCGTACTCGGGCCTGTATGCCGAACGACTAACCGGCGCGCAATCCGGTAAAGAGCTCGAGCGAATCGGCGTCTCTTGAAAGCCCATGAAGCTTTCGGAGGCGCCGAAGCTCTATGTAGCCAAGCTTTCTCAGCTGGTTCGAGCGCTTGAGTCTCCGCGCACCGGTGATTTGGAGTCGAAGTATCGTCTGAAGTCGACGCTCAGCTTTTGAAACCTCAGGAAAAGCTGGATAGCCCTTAGCGTCAAGGCTTGCATGTATCGAGCGCAGCGTAGAGCTGTCTTCTCCAGCAGGATAGCTTGATCTCGTGTGGACGCCCGTCCGGGTAGGGCTAAACGCCTGAGCGAGGCTCTCCTGCGCTCGTCGATCGTCCCACCAGGTACATACGAAGCCTTTGGCAACAGCTAGGCGATTAAGCCTAGCCTGCGCCTCTCGCGACAGTCCTTCTACGGCCGATTTGAGATCGCCGAAGCGTGGGTCAGGTACTGTGACGCTTTTGCTCCTAAAGAGTGAGCACACCATAACTCGAGTCATATCGCACTAGAGATCATCCGACACTCTATGGCTGTGGCTTATGCTCTCTCACACGAAAGGCCGCGGCTATTCTGAGCCGCGGCCTTTCGTGGATTGTTGTGTGTTAGTCAGCGAAGCCGTAGTTGTCCGCCTCGAGCTCGAGAAACTCAACAGCGAGCTCCTCGAACGCCTCGCGATGAGCCGGGCATCCGATGCCGTCGTGAAGGCTGTGCCCTCGCGGCTGTGCACCGTGGGACTCCAGGAAGTCACTGATCGCCTGGATCTTCTGTTCACGCGTAGCCATGCTTTGTCCTTGTTAGGTTTGAGATCTGCTTTAAGCAGCGAACTTTTACATTCAATCTACACGGTTTTAAGCTGCTGTCAACGCACTACTCCCTCGAAGCCACTGACAGCAGCTTCGAGGGAGTAGGTGATCAGCCTAAGCTGTTAGTTCACGCGAAGATACGACGACGCATGAAGTAGAGAACGCCACCGAGAGCGATGAGTACACCACCGACGATGCCAGGAACAGCGATCTCAGCACCGGTGTAGGCGAGGTCACGCTTCTCACCGGAGTCGCCGTTGGTCTCGCAAGCGATGCCGTCACCGTCTCCATCCAAGTTGCGGTTGGTCGACGGGAAGTTGGACTGACCAGCAGCCTCAGCCTCGGTGCAGTTAGCGAAGTCATTCTGCCCGTTTGGAGCAACCCCGCTACCATCACCGTTGTTCACGCCGTTACCGGTGCCGTCCTGCGGAGTACCGCCGTCGTTCGGGTTACTTCCGCCACCGTTACCGGTGCCGCCTTCGCCGTCAGTCGGGGTAGTGCCTCCACCGTTGTTTCCTCCACCGTTTGTCGGAGCAACATAGTTGAACCCGTCGCTAAGCTGAGCAGGCGAGGAGTTCGGGTTGGTGACAACCACATCTACAGCGCCGGCTGAACCAGGCGGCGTGGTGGCGGTGATTTCAGTGTCCGAAACAACGGTGACGTTGCTCGCCGGCTTCCCGTCAAAGAAGACGTTCGAGCCTGCGGTGAACCCACCGCCGATGATGGTTACGTTAGTACCACCTGCGGTTGAGCCGGTGTTCGGAGTTACGCTGGTGATGGTCGGGTCGACCACCGGAGCAACCGGAACATAGGTGTAGGCGATCGGAGAGTTGATGTCTCCGTTAGCGCCGGCCACAACGATCGGAACGACTCCAGTACCTGCAGGAGTCACCACAGTGATCTGAGTGTCAGAGTCAACGTTGTAGCTGATAGCGTCCTTACCACCGAAGGTGACCCCGGTAGCGTCGGTGAAACCGTTACCACCGATGGTGACGATGGTGAAACCGGTCTCCGGACCGACGGCCGGAGTAACAGACGTGATAGCAGGAGCAACGGTTCCAGCCGGTACGTAAGTGAAGTCAGTGGGGCTCTGAAGAGCTCCAGCTGGAGTGTTCACAGTTACAGTAACTGAGCCGGTTCCGGCAGGTGAGGTGGCTACGATCTCGTTATCCGAGATCACAGCGAACTCAGCGGCAGCAGTGTCGCCGAAGTCAACTCCGGTGGCGCCGGTGAAACCGGAGCCTGCGATGGTGACAGATGTACCGCCAGCTTCAGGCCCGGTAGTCGGGTTGATGCTGATGACCGAACCTTCGCCGGGGTTAGCGGCCGGCACATAGGTGAAAGCGTTAGTGAGCACACCGTCGGTTACGCCGGTCTTCTGTACTGCCACATCGACAACGCCGACTCCAGGGGGAGTTGAGGCGACGATTTCAGTGTCAGAAATCACGTTGAAGTTGATGGCGTCGTTACCGTCGAAGGTGACGCCGGTGGTGCCGGTGAAGCCTGAACCGGTGATTGTCACCTGGGTGCCTCCAGCCTCAGGCCCAGTAGTCGGGGTTAGGCTAGTAAGCGTAGGAGCGACTGCATCCGGAGTTGCAGCAACGTTCGGGCCGACAGCAGCCTGAGCGAGATTCAGTGCGAGAGCCTGACCGTCGGTCGGTGCGTTGAGCACCGAGAGACGAAGTGCGGTCTCGGTGAACTCGCCGTCAGCGTTCTCCTGGACATTAGCCTGGAGACGGACGAGGCTCGTAAGAACAGCGTCAAGCTCAGGGTAAGTGGCCGAAAGAGGTGCATCGATTGCGTTCGTATCGAGACGAGCGTTGAGCACGTTAAGAAGCGAGTTTGCAACGAGTGTGTTAAGAGGCGCAACGTCATAAGTCTCATCGGTAACAGTGATCGTCAACGGCTCGATACCGGCGATGATCTCAGCTACTGTGCCGTCAGCTGTCAGAACGAGAACCGGGTTCGCCGGGTCGCCTACTGTAGCGTTCACAGTCACATCGGTGGATGCAAGAGCTACGGTAACAGCATCCTGAACCTGGCCGAGGAGTCCGTTGACAAGCTCGTCCACGTCGGCGGTGATGAAGCCTACCACCTCGGTGTCGAGAATGTCCTCACCAGGAGCTAGATCGTTAAGATCGCGTCCGTTGGCTTCAAGAAGAGCCTGGATGTCTACGGTCACCTCACCGTTGGCCAGGTTAATCTGAACCGGACCATCAGCACCGAGTACCTGATTCTGCTGCAAAACGTTCTGAATCGTCGGGTTGAGATCGACAGTCGCGCCGGTTGAGGTCACGTTAGCGGCACCAAGCGTGCTTACAGCCGTGGTGATACCGGAGACGAGAGATCCGTCCGGGGCAAGGATGCCGTTAGCTGTAGCCTCTACGCCGTCGCCGGCCGTCTGGATTCGATCAGAGAGCCCAGCTAGAACCGGTGAGGTAAACGTGGTGGTGAGATCACCGATGCGGTAGTCTCCCACAGGGTCACCGGTAGCAGTCTTCGAAGCGCTAGCAGTGTTTGCGCCGGCAGAAACCTCGAGGTTTGCAACCGAGTCGGCAAGATCTGCTCCGATGAGATTGGAGAGATCGAGGGAAAGCTGCTGCGGTGCAGCATCCGTTCGGTCAACGTCAATAACGCCGTCATCAGTGATGAGACCGGCGGCGGCGTTAGACGAACCGTCCTCCGAAGCACTAGCGTATTGACCGAGTACACCGGCGTCAGTCACAGTAAGAGGAACAGTAACTCCATCACGAATCTGCAGGTTGAGAGTGTTCCCCAGCGCTGAAAGATCGAGGTTGCCGCTGTTTGTCACAGTGGGATCGGTCGTACCATCGGCTCGAGCAGTTTCACCGTTAACAGCGGCTACGTTGTCTAGATTGGTGCCGAGAAGACCACCGGATAGATAGCGAGCGGAAGCTTCGCTTGAGCCCGGAGCAGCGTTCGCAACGCCACCGGTGAAGAGAACTCCTGAGAGTCCAAGTGTGAGTACCGTGGCGCTAGCTAAGATCGGCTTCGCGTGAAGCTGCCTCGCCTTCTTATCTTTGTGACGGCCGCGTGGTACGGCGTCGCTGGTTATCGTCATCGATTCGTCCTCTGTTGAGACCCGCGCTTTCCCGCGGGAGTTTCATACTGACTCACTAAAGTTATCGGGTAACTTCAGTAAATGATATCAAGAACCTGAAAAGCACCTGTGGCCTCATACATTTTCAAGCCGTAGAACGCATGTGCAGGTTGCTAAGCACGGATCTATCGTGTAGTTTAAAGGGTGACGAACAGCAGTTTCCCCACTAATCAGAACCCTCGCCTTCCCATAGAGCAGTACTACTCAGGGATACCGACAGCATCGTGGCTCGGACGCTGCCATCCTTTCGCCTTCTGGAGCATTATAAGCTTTCAACGAATGCGTGAAACGCGACTGTTTCAGTTCTACGGTCTAGCAAATCAAGGTGCTCAGGCTCTTGCGATGGTTCCGGCAGAGGATGAACTTGATCTTAGGTTCTGGCTTTCTGTTACTCCCCAGACTAGCGTAAGGATGCGTGCGCTAGTCTCCGCTATGCAAGAGTTGGTGGACAACTCAGCTTACTCGCTAGTTCGAGACTCAGCCACCCGCTTCATCGACACCACAACTCGCAACCTCGACGTGCTTGAGCTAATGCGCCGGAACCTTACTCCGCTTGACGTGAAGCTTTCAGACCACTTCAACACTTTAGTGGGTCGTAAAGAGGGAATGCGAGTCTTGTCCCCGAAGACGATTAGCCGTGGCTGTTCTGAGCTTTCTCAGATTATAGACGATAGCGCTCGAACCTCGCCTACTCCACGGCGCTACAGTAGCTACCTGGAGTTCGCTCGTCAACCTATGGATGAAGAAGTGAAGTACGAGCTGTTTACGAACGGCGTGAAGCTTTACGATCACCAGCTTGATCTAGAGCAGAAGCTTATCGAACTAGAGCTTGCTATCGAGCTTCTCACTTGAGCTCTCATAAGAACAGCCGGGGTCTCAACATCTCCCCGGCTGTTCTCCCCATGCTACGCTAACTTACGACGTAGCTGGCTCTTTCTCATCGCTATCCGAGCTTTCGCCCGACGATGAAGCCTCTTTCCACTCCGTGGCTTCGTCTTTTCTAGCCGTGAGCGGAATCGAGACGAACGAGTCGTCCTGGCGCTTTTCCACCGGACTGAGCTCTACGTAGAGCACACCTGAGTCATATGAGACCGTCAGGTGCTCCGGAGTCATGTGTGGGCTAACCGCAATGGCGGTAGCAAACTTCTCTTCGCGGCCCCCACCGCTACGATCAGCGCGGATCACAACTTCGTGCAACGCCTTGTCGAGCTTCACCTCGATGTCGTCCTCGCGGAAGCCGGCGAGGTTGAACTCGAGCACACGAGTACCGTCTTCTTTCGCGTGTGAGCTCATCACTCGACTAGCACTATCCACCTGAGAGAATAGACGGTCAAAGAAACCGTCGAAGCCGAAGCTTCCTCTATCCAGTGGGGAGCCCCAAGGGCGCGAAGCAGCTGGATTGTTACGCATGAGCGAGTTCATAATAGCATCTCCTTACCGTTGTTCTGAGCCATCCCCTCCGATGGCGTCCTGGTCGTTGTAACAACTATCGGACTGAGTATATTGCATTTTAAGGTTCCTTGAACCTTCTCCAAAGGTTGCTTTGAGGTTGGGGAAAGAACGGGTTGGTCGCTCTCGCGGTAATATAGAGCTACTCATCACTCAAGAACGAAGAGGCCCATGAATCGTAAGCGTACCGCTGTACTCGCCGTAGCCGTCGCTTTGGCGAGCACGTTGACTTTCTCCGGCTGTTCCTCGAGCACCCCGTCGGGCTGCGCTACTCCGACACCGAAGCAGAAGACCTCCTACGAGACCACCGGCTTCGGCGTGCACATCTCGCCGCACTTCTCGGCTCCTCACACCGCACCACACACGGCTCCTCACACCGCTCCTCGACCGGTACCGAACACCAAGCCGTATAGCGGTCCGAAGAACCAGCCGCACATCGCTCCCCACGAGGAGCCTCAGCACGGTAAGACTTCCGGCGGTCGAGGTGGGATCTGGCCGTTCTACCTCTGGTCGCACGGCTCTAACACTTGCCGCTAGGCCTCAGGTAGAGCGCTGAAACAGTAATAGAGGAGCACCTAATGAAGGATCAGGCACAAAAGGACAAGGAACTTCTCGACTTCGTGAAGTTCGTGGCCACCAAGTTCCAGGATGACCGCGACGGATGGGTCTACAGCCGCGATCTCGGCGACCTGAAGCACATCCGTTACGAGAGCGACTACACCGGTAGTAACCACTGGACTCGACGAGTCAGGCGGGCGTTCGCTCCTCGTTATCTTTTCGGTCGAGACAGCTTAAGGCGGACTCTCGGCTTCGGACAAGGCGGGATCAAGCAGCGCGTGAGCGAGGCCGTCGCATGGATCAGCGTCGTTCTCCCAAAGGAGAAGAACCTGCCGGACGGGATCATCAACGGCATCCCCACCAACTGGGAAGAACACGGCGAGTACCTCATGGCCATGCAGCCGCGAGTCGGCGTAAAGATGATCGAGTTCCTACAGGCTGAACCAGACAATCCGCACGCTCAGGCTATCCTAGCCGAAATGCGAGCCTGCGTAGAGCTCTCCGGCTACGGTGACTCATCCGATGCTGAGGAGGAGCTAGAAGACGATCAGGACGAGGAGTCGCCAGTCACAGACGCTTGACTCTAGCTCTCACCGTCTTACAGATAGAACGAAGTACATGTTCCTTCCCCTTATCACTCCTGAAGAAGCCTCGAACCCGCGGGTCGTAACCGTTGAGGAAGAGCTTCATGAGGCTGTCAACGCCTTACTCTACTCACGATTCCGTGGGAAGCCGGTGAACATCTACCGCGAAGATGTGGCGGATCTCATCGGTCGCGACCGCTGGAATCTCGAGATTCATCCTAAGCTACTCGATCAGGTTGTCCTTCGCTATCGAGATTCCGGATGGGCTATTCAGGAGATAGCCAACGATCCACGCCATCGACGCTGGTCGTTCTCGGCCGCCTAACCCACAACTGCTGCGCAGCGACTTTTTCGTTGCGCAGCAGTTGTTTGTGTGATTGAATGGGCCTATCGCACACCGCGATTCACTTCAAACCGGAGGACACCATGACCGCCACCGACACCGCTCCCATCTCGGATGAAAAGCTCGAGAAGCTCACCGCGATCCTCGAGAAGGTCGGTCTCCCGAACCCGGATCACTACGGCTTCCAGTCGCACGTCCGCAAGCCGGAGAACTACACCGTCGGTCCGTTCGAGTGGACGGAGCACAGCGCCGGTACGCGCTTCTACATTTATGCGAGCCGTGTCACCGGTGAGATCAACCACGCTGAGGTGGTGGTAAAGGACGGCCGTAAGTCCTCCTTCACGCACTCCGAGGCTGAGATCGCCGCGGCCAACGCCGAGCTTCGCGCCCTCTTCGCCTAAGGTAAGAAGAACTGGAGAAACACATGGACTTCGTCTACGCTGTCTACGACATAGATGCCGATTCCTGGACCGGCACTATTCACCTCAAGTCGCTCCACGCCACCGAAGAGAGCGCTGTGGCCGCAATCCCCGACTCGCTCAAGAAGGAGTCGCTCATCCGAAAGCCTCACGGTGACTTCGTACGCGATTTCACCTACGAGGCCGTCCGCAAGATGCCGGTTCACCCGTAAGGAGTAACCATGTTCTTCAAGTCAATCTTTAAGCCGAAGGCTCAGGCTCCGGTCGAGCCGAAGCCGACTCCGCTCATGAGCGATGCTCAGTTCGAGCGCTTCGCCTCTGCTCTCGAGATGGTCGGGTTCCTCGACTACGCTGATCGTGAGCCTCTTCAGACGGCGGTCTCCTCGCGAGACTCCTACAAGCACGGCATGTTCGTGTGGGAAAACCCAGTAGCTGAGATCCGTGCGTACTTCCACTCGGACGGAGAGAAGCTCACGGCGATCACCCTCCAGGAGCTCGGCTCCGGCCGCTTCGCCGCTGCTCAGGCCGTCGGCGAGGTTAACCGACGCATGGAGTGGGTGCTCAACGGCATCCCCGGGACATCAAAGGCAGCTCGATGAGCTACGACGAGGCGCTTGACGACGAGCATAAGTACCGAGTCAAGGTAACCGACGGTAGAGTCGAGATCACTCGCTACGGTGATGAGTGGCTCACCAATCCGGAGGGTTCGAACGCCTGGATCGCGGCAGCTGATCAGCTCGAGAAACTTCGCGCGGAGAATGAGGAGCTCAAGCAGCTCCGAGCTCTAGCGGAGGAGGCTATTTCGGTACTTCGTGAGCTTAAGCCTCCAGCTACACCGCAGGAGTTCACGAAGTCTTACGTCTCCGGTCTCTCCATTCCCGATCTTCGAAATCTCTACCATCGAGGTGGGCTTGAGCGTCGTTTCAACGATCCTCACTACAAGCTAAACGGTGTGGTGTTTGTGGATGGAAAGACACCAACGATCATGCTCGAGGATCGCTTCGACGGCTCTATCTGGTCAATCTCTCTCGATGAGAACGCTCCAGAAGCGACTCAGACCTCTCCGTTCTAAACGGTTGTGGACTTCTGTGTTGAGGCGATATGGTTTCACTATGACCTCAGCCGCACGCACAGCCGCACCACGTCTCATCACCGGTACCTCGCCAGTCTTCAGCTGTTCGAGTACCGACGCTCTCATCAACTTCACGCTCTCTAGCAAGGATGCTGAGATCGCCGTGGAAGACGCAAACGGCGTTCCGTACATCGTCTCTCGCCACGAAGGAGAGCTCGTGTTCACGGCTGCGTGACAGCCAACGTCTCTAGGCCGCCGAAGCGGCCTAGAGACGTAAGAGCTTGAGATGTTGCGCCGTCACAGTGCAAATGATAATGTGGCTCTCATGGCGAACAAGAAGGCTAAGGCGATCACCCGCAAGCTCCACAACCGCAAGGCCAAGTGGGACTGCGTCGACTGCGACACCAACACCTCCTACGAGCACTACTTCGTCAAGAACGAGATCTGGCACGGTCTCGCAAAGATGACCGAGGTCGGTATGCTCTGCGTCGGCTGCATCGAGCTTCGAATCGGTCGCAAGCTCTCGCCGGAGGACTTCACCGACGCTCACATCAACAACCCGAAGACGCACCCCATGACGGAGCGTCTTCGCTCACGCATCCTCGGGCTTTCGTAGGAGTTGTGGTTATCGCTTGAGCGATGTACCATACCTCTACAACCATCTTGAAGGAGAACAAAATGGCCACCGTCGTACTCTTCGATGACGAACGAAGCTTCGTTCCTGGCTTCCGCGACAATGCGGTGATCCTTCGAACGGTTGAGGAGGCAGAGGAGTTCTTCTCCAACGCCGAAGTGATCGACGAGCTCTGGCTCGACTTCGTACTGCGGCCCGGCGACACCACCGACGCGCTCCACGCTCTCGCCGGCGTCGATGTGAAGAAGATCTACTTCCACAGTTCAGCTTTCGCTGCTAAGGGCCTCGTCGAGCTTCACCTTGCTCGCGCCGGCGTTTCCACTCCGGTGGAATTCCCGGATGACCCTCGAGTTCTAAAGCTCGACCGATGACCGAAGGCTTTCTCGTCACGGTGGAGCTTCTAAACGTTCACCATAAGTACCCGGACTTCCCTCTCTTGCCTGGCGATCTGATCATCAAGGACGAGGAAGGGAAGTTCACCAAGCTCGCACCGGGGCTTGGCGTCTTCGGCTTCGAGCTGTCGCCAGCACAGGAAGCCACTCTCAAGAGCACCGCGTTCATCCGTCGCGGACTCGAGTACGTGACCTCGGAGGTCTAACTATGGAAGCTAAGGACTGGATTCACGACGACGAGGCCGATCAGGTACGTGAGGTGCTTCGTAAGCGTACTCGCTACGCTGCGTGGGTGCTCATCGTCGGTGCTGTCTTCGCCTTTCTCTACGCTGTAGCGGGCCAGACCGCGCCACTCTTTCAGCAGATTACGCTTCGAGTTGCGGAGTTTGTTGTTCTAGGCTACGGCGTCACCGTTACCATCGGCGTTTACCGGAGGAAGCTGCTTCTAGCCGGTGCACTTTACGATCAGCAGGAAAAGCTCGAGGAAGAGGCTGACAAGGCTGCTGCGCAGTTCGAGGCCCTCCTCGGTGGAGAGGAGAAGAAGTGACTGAAGCTGAAGAACTCAAGGAGGAGGCGGCGGGCCAGCGCTCCTCTGCAGTAGTGACAGCAGGCCTCGGTATCCTGTTCGCGTTGATCGTTGGTAAGTTCATCTTTGCTCACACTGACACTCACAGCGGACCGACTTTCGGAAGTCTCGGTTGGTGGATGCTAGCGCTCGTCGGGTTAGCAGCGGTCTTCGTTAGCTTTGAACTCACACTCCAGCGGCTCGTACGAGCCAACTACTACAGCCGTCAGGCGAACGCTAAGGAGTTGAGCTAGTTGAACCCGTTAGACAGATTCGATCCCGATAGGGACAACCCTCGGGATTTCATCGAGCGTCTTCGAGCTAAGCAGCGTGAACATGAGCGCGAGCAGGAACGCCGCGAGGCAATCCGACGTAACGCGGCGATTGCTAAGATCCGGCAGGAGAAAGCTGCAGAAGCTGCTAGAGCAGTAAAGAAGCCGAAGAATCAGTCTCCTCCGATGGTCGGACCCAAGCATCAGCTCGGCGGCGGCGTAATCGGCTCAGGAAGCACGGTCTCAACGCCTATTCCAACGCCGAACACGGATCCGTTCGGTCTCGACACGCTTCGCTATCATCTTGCTGAAGCAAGGAAAGAGTCTCAGAAGCTGCGATCAGCCGTTGATGCGGTGCTGGCTATCCATACAAAGGTCGAGGACAAGCGCGAAGGGCGAGACTTCTACTGCGGTCACTGTAGCACCGCCTATCCTTGTGTCACAGTCGAAGCGCTCTTAGGAGATGACGAATGAACGAGGAGTACGAGTACTTCTATGACATGACCGGGCGTCGCATGGTCAGGCGTTCAGACGGCTTTTTGGAGACCTGGGAGTCCGCTGAGCGAAGACTCAGGGCGAGCAGTTCAGAAATAACTAGAGCCCAGCGAATCGCTCTCGACGCTCAGGAGTTCGAGCGGGATCCTGCGGATCAGAATGAGCGTGCGCGAGCAGCCAAGACCGCCGTACGAAACATCACCGGCGAATCGGGCGCGATCCCGCAAAAGCCCTCTAGAGACAACGTTGGGCCGAATAGTTTGGATGCCGCAAGCGTTTACATGAGTAGGATCGCTAAGGCCTTAGAAATCCATGCACCGGTGAACGATGAGCGACCCGGTAAGGATCGTTACTGCAGATATTGCAGCACCACCTATCCATGTGATACAGTTAACGCACTCACCGGTCAAGCTTAGGAGAATCACCATGACCACCACTGCTTCCGCTATCCTCGAAGAGCAGGCCACCACCCCGACGCAGGAGTACCACGGCGAGCGCTGTGACGCCAACTGTGGTGCTCGCGCCTACTGGCTGGTGAGCTTCGACGCCTCCGAGCTCGCGTTCTGCAACCACCACTACAACCGCTTCAACGCGAAGTTCCAGGATCAGAAGGTCGTGAAGCTCACGGACGAGCTGGCCACTGCATGACCGACAAGCTTACCCACGATGGCCCTCCGGCAGAAGAGCCGGAGGGCTACAGTGCAGAGCCGGGCTTCGTAAAGTCGCGCCCGGAGAACAACGACTACTACATCGAGCGTTTCGCTGACGATCCCTGGTACCCGGTGCTCAAGCACACTCACGAGTCCATCGAGCGTCTTGCGCCCGGCTACAACATCGTCCAGATCAAGGCGAAGTTCGGTGAGCTTCGGTACTATTACGATCTACCGAACGATCTCGCATCGAACGGTGAAGAAAATGTCGAGCGTATCACGGCAAGGGTCCGTGAGCTCATTCGCTACGCTGAGGCATGGGTGGACGGGTTCGAGTACGCTCGCAGACAGAAGGAGAACTCATGATCGGCGGCTTCGGACGAAAGCTCATGCTCAAGACCATCGACACCAAGCTGAAGAAGGAGTTCGCAAGCTACCAGCAGCTTCCGAAGCCGAAGCAGGACACGGTGGCGAATCTTGTGGCTGACCACATCCAGAAGAACGGCATCCCGTCGAACCCCGATGAGAACGCGCTCCGCGCGCAGCTCGAAGAGATCATCAGTTCGGTAGCCAACTAAGACTCGCTTCGGCGGAGGTAAACACATGCTTGAAAATCGCAAGGAAGAGTTTCTGAACGCGCTTGAGACCGGAGAGCACTTCGATCTCTACGCTCAGGACCCTAACGACTGGAGCGAGCTCACAAAGCTCATTCCGGGCATCATGATTACCTCCGCCGGAGGGATCGTCCCGTTCCAGGCCGAAGGCACCCTCCACGGGTTCCCGTTCTACTACCGTGATCGCCACGGTGTGGCTGAGCTTCGTGTCGGCGCGGTAGGGAGCACTGACCATATCCTCCCGGCCGGAGCTCTCTACAGCGCTAGTGTGGAGACTCCTGAGTTCGAGGGCGCTGACCACTTCGTCAAGAACCTCTACCATCTCGTGCCGGAGCTTAAGAAGGCGCCGTTCCTTTACCGCTTCCCCGGCCACAAGGCCACCTTCTTGAACGACGGTAACTGGGGTTACACCATCGATCGTTCGTCGGTTGAGGAGGCTCTCGGTTGGGGTCACTCCCTCGAAGAGGCCTACGTGAACTCAAGTACGCCTTCCACGTATCTTGCGGAGAAGGGCTTCTCACTGGAAGCTCAGCGTAAGCTTTGGATTGACCGCGAGGTTGATACGCGACCGCTTAACCGGGACGAGAGGGCGTATCCCCCGGTGACTCCTGACTTCCGTGTGAATCCGATCGAGAACCTGAAGTGAGTTTCTAGGACTCACGCTTCTGGGCTGCTACAAATCAACGTAGCAGCCCAGAAGCGTAGGTTAGAGAGGCTTTTATGCCTTTCCACATTAGCCCTGAGACCGGTAACCCTGGCGCTTGTAAAGCTAAGCCCGGTAACTGCCCGTTCGGTTCGGTTCACGAGCACTACGAATCTAAAGAAGATGCTCGGGCAGCTTACGAGCGTTCACAAGAGTCGTTCGCCGCAGCACAGCTGATTAAGCTTGATAGTGAGGGCTACATAGCATCGAAGTACGTCGACCGCATGCCTCTCTACGGCATGGCCTGCTCTATTTGTGGCGAAGCTTACACGATCAAGAGCCTCTACGCAGGTGAGGATGACGAGGCAGTTTGTAGTAAGGGTCACACTACCTTTGTGAGCGAGCAAACAGTCACGATGACTCCTGAGAATCCTTCAGCGAAGTTCATGGACAAGCAGGCTGTCAAGGACGCCGTCTGGTATCACTCGACACAGGATCCCGACTGGCTTCAGTCTTTTGAGGATGAAGAGGGAGTAGAAGTACATCTAGGCGTTGAAGATGCTGCTTTTGACAGAGCTCTTTACGCTAACGCCGGAGTCAATAGATCGACTAGTCCTGAAGACTTTTACGTCTACGAAGTTAAACTTGATGACTCTGCAGAAATCAACGATGGTGTTGCACCGAACAACTACGAAGTTGACTGGCAAAATCACAAGCGTTGGGACGACGAAAACGATCGAAGGGGTGATGATGTGATGCGTTACTACAACGTTTGCGAAGCTCCTGGCTCGATCTCGCTTCTAGCAAACGCTAAAAAGCTCAAGATCGTAGGTATGCGAAAGGTGACAGTAGAAGAAGCGCGCCGTCGTCAGTCTGTAATGAACATCAATCCAAGTCTTCGGAACGAACCGGTCTACGACTATTGACTTATACTGAACGGCGGTGCCATATTAGGCACCGCCGTTCAGTATGTTAGCTAACCGCTTCGGTCACTAGCTCTTCAAGCTCAGCAAGCGAATAGCCAGGCCAGCCGTGGAGTACACCACGCCAGTCATCGGAGACAGCCGAAGCTCCGTAGACAGCACCGGCGAGCGCGCCGGCGATGGCGGCCACAGTGTCAGTATCCCCACCGCCGCGGATAGCGATGTAGAGAGCTTCCTCAAGACTCGAGGAAAGTACCACTGCGGAGAGAGCAGCCTGGAAAGCCGCCACAACCCATCCGTTGTTCGAAGCGAAGTCACGTGGATGAGTGTTTGAGTCGAGTGCTACCTCGATCCGAGTAGCCCAGGTTCGATTCTCACTCAGTCCGAGCCGTGTGAGCGACTCGCGCATGTCGAACTTTCCGGTGAGGATCGCTGTACGGATCGCATCGGACCAGAGAGCACAGGCGATGAAGTTATCCTCTTCGTAGTGCGTCCACTCCACGATACTGCGGAGCGTCACAAGGTCAAGACCCTCCGACTGAAGAGAGGAGAGAGCAAACGGTCCGACGCGCATGAGTGATCCGTTGCCTCCTGAGCGACCGGTCTTTCGAGCTACACGGGCAGCCGCATCCAGCGCGTCCTGCTCAAGCGTAGGCGAAGAGGTCTTGAGCGAGGTGAGCACAGCACTCGTCTGAGCTCCCACGTCCTTCGAATCGCGGCTCCAGTCGATCCAGCGTTCGAGGATCGACCGCAACGGCACGACGCCTTTACCGGCAGCCCACTCGAGGATCGGCATGGCCATGGATGTGTCGTCGGTCCACTCACCTTCGGCGTGGCCGAAGAAGCCGACGCCGAAGTACGGGGTCATGGAGTCTGAGTGCGTAGGGCCGAACTCGTACTGAGAACCGAGAGCATCGCCGGCCGCGGAGCCAAGGACACTTCCGAAAGCTCGGTCGAGCTGACGCTCATCGAGGTTTCTTTTAGTAGTCATAGGACTATCCTATCAACACACTGTTCAGCTGTCGATTATGCGTTTGTCTAGTTATGGTGTACTTTGTTACAAACAAGCTTGCCTCGATATATAGGCTATCCTCCAAACAAGGACACTCCACATGCACAAGCATCGTCTCGTCGCCGTTTGTACCGCAACCGCGGTGCTGGCGGCTACCCTCACCGGTCTTTCCTTCACCGGTTCTCCTTCGACTTCAGACACCTCGCCGGCGGTTGCTCAGCCTAATCCGCAGTCCGTTGTGGTTGAGAGCACCGCTGAAGAATTCACCGGTAAGCCGACCTCTGAGGTTGCGAAGCTGGAGCTTGCTCCCACCGCTCTTCTCGGTGGCCTCGCCGGCCCGTCAGCAGTTACACGTTACGGTGAGCAGGGAGTTCGATTCTCCGGCTCCATCGCCACTGCTTCTACATCTAGCCGAACCGTGCTTCTCGAGGAGCTCGTTAACGGAGTCTGGAGCACTGTTGCTTCTAAGCTTTACTCTCCAGAGGCTTTCGGTAACGTCAACATCTCACTCGCCGGAGTACTTCCAGGTAATCATGTCTATCGCATTAATGTACCGGCGACCGCCGATGCAGCTGAAGCCGTAGGTGTTGCACAGACGGTTGACATGAAGGCTAGGCCTCTCAGCTTTAGCGTCAACAGTGTGATTACTCGGCTTTCGCAGCTCTCATCTCAGGACGGCGTGTCGGTCTTCGTCTCGTCGCAGGTTATGGAGCCAGCTGATAGCTTTGTTCTCGAGCGTTTCAACAAGTCTTCGAACTCCTGGATCGCCGTCGATACGAAGCCGTACAGTAACGGTCAGGTGAATCTTCGAGACGCTCGTCAGATTGCTGAGAAGGACTCTGTGCGTTACCGTGTTCGAAGCTTGGTTGCCGATCCTCTTTACACCGGTATTGTGAGCCCCGAGTACACGGTCTCGTACAAGAAGATGACCACTGTACTTCAGTCAACCACCGCACCTCTCGGGAAGACTGTTAGCACTGCCGCAGCGACTTCGCTGACTTATACTGGTCGCTTCCAGGATACTGCAACTCCTCGAACTGTTCAGCTTCAGTCTTACAACACGACGAAGAAGACCTGGAGCACCGTTACCTCAGTGGTGAGCTCCCAGGGTTCTTGGAAACTTGTGCTCGGCCCGAACGAGGCAGCAAACACCACTTACCGAATCTTTGTTCCTGAGATTGCGGACGCAACTCAGGTTGTCACTGGAAACTTTATTGTAAAGCGCACCATGCAGTCGGTCATCGTGAGCAACGGTGGAGGAAAAGACAAGGTGATGCCTTGGGAGTCGAATACTGTTCTCTGGACCGTGAACGATGATAAGGGCACTAAGGTTCAGGTGCAGCAGCTGGTCGGTAAGACTTGGAAAAAGATTGCTGATCGTACAATTGACAGTAGGCGACAGGTTGGGTACGCCATGCCGAAGGGCAACACCAAATCAGCTAGCCAGAAGTTCCGTTATCGTGTTCTAATCCCTAAGCACAAGATCGGCTATAAAGAGACCGCGGCTGGTGATCGCACCGTAGTTTGGGAGAACCCAAACCGTTACACCGGCGTTTCGAAGAAGGTCTACGACTACATGAAGGGTAAGTGTCCGGCAATCTTTATCTCCGTGAACAACAAGCTTCCGAAGAATGTTTGGGCGCTCTCGTACCTTGGCGAGAACAGAACAGAAGTTTACGGAGCGATTCCTGACAAGTATCTACGTACCGTAGCTCTTCATGAGTGTGGACACCATTATCAGCACAAGTTCTACGGAGCTAGCATTAATACTTGGAACACGTTCCTTGGGCGCATGAATAAAGTCTACGGTCAGAAGGGCAATCTCGGCATGGAGCAGAACGCTGATTGCATCGCCAATGCCTGGGCGAAGAACTCGTACTACGCTTACAAGGGAAACTGCAACGGTGAGCGTGGCGTCGCCGGTAAGACCATCGCATCCAACAAAAAGTACTAAGTCAGAGGCTTAGACAGCTTCTAAGAGGGGTACACATCGGAACAGGTGTGTGCCCCTCCGGCGTATAGCCTGCCGTTAGAAACGGTGCTATGCCGTTCCACATCAACCCTAGCACCGGTGACGTAGGCTCGTGTCGAGCTAAGATCGGAGACTGCCCGTTCGGCGGCAGCGAGGAGCACTACTCAACGGCAGCCGCGGCTCGCACTGCGTTCGAAGCTTCTGTAACAGAGGCTCCAAGAAAGCTCAGCAAGTCAAAGCTCGGAGACGATGGACACCTTAAGTCTGAGTACGTTTCAGCCATCCCGCCTTACGGCGTTTCCTGCTCTGTCTGTGGTGAACGAGCTCCTATGGATCAGGTACGAGCGCTCATCGCCAACGAATACGCTCTCTGCGGGTGCGGCGAACGCTATCTCCTTGACGAGGCTCTTATCAAAGTTGAGCCGGGCACAGAATCACATCGCTTCACTGACCCCAAAGAAGTCACGAAGGCCGTCTGGTACCACGCCACAAAGCAGGAAGACTGGCTTGAACAAGGCGGTGACTTCGATGCGCACGTGGGAGTTGAAGCAGCTGCTTTTGATCGCGCTCTAAGTATTCTAGCGCCGCACTCGCCTTCAGCGAAGCCGTTCTATCTCTACGAGGTTACCGTTGACGATGACGCAACAATCGATAGCGAGATCTCTGCTGAGACCGAGAACTTCGGGATCAACGGTTCCGGGGATGGCGAGGTTATACGCTACGTCAATCGGTACGAGGCTCCCGGGACTATCTCGCTATTGCTGAAGTCATCGAAGCTTAAGGTGAAGAGCAAGCGACTTGTGCAACCGCAGGAAGCACACGAGCGTCTGAGCGTCTACAACATCTCGCCGGAGTGACCTGATTGACAAAACTGTGAGCGTCACGTAGGATCGCTTCCATGAACGAGGCAGCAATCAAGTACCCGCGCTCTCCCCACCTCCCGTGGAGCGACGGAGCCACTAACGACGACCGTATCCTCTCCGAGGCGGACCTGTCGCACCTGCGCTCGCTCGACGACCTGGTGGTGACCGAGAAGATGGACGGTGGGAACCTCACGTTCTACCGTGACGACTTCCACGGCCGTTCGCGTGACTCCGGCACTCACTCCTGGGATACGGCTGCTAAGGCGCTCTGGGCGTCTGTTCGCTTCTCCATCCCGGAGGGCTGGCGTGTCTCCGGCGAGTCCATGTACGCTCG
>Ga0308161_1001021_pt1 | contig 36937 bp, 48 predicted proteins | sample PhyFR2_FD_201034 | JGI IMG/M metagenome (GOLD analysis project Ga0308161, IMG submission 201034) | Phyllosphere microbial communities from UC Gill Tract Community Farm, Albany, California, United States - DLSLF.R2 | ecosystem: Host-associated > Plants > Phyllosphere > Unclassified | place: USA...
GCGACAAGAAACTCAAGATCGCCGCGCAGGGTTTGGCCTGGGTGCCAGGTCTGCTCGACAAAGTGGTCGCTCAAGGACGCACCTGGTCAATCGTGCCCCCGCTGAAAGAGGTCAACCCGGCCGGTACTCCGATCCTGTATGAGCTGCAGGTGCGGTCGTGACGAACAAATACGCGAGCATGAACGGCAGCTTTGCCGAGAACATCCGCGACTTCGCTGAGCGCGCCCAGGCTGGTATCGACGCAACCATCCGCGAGATCGTGATCGAGATCGGCAGCAGCGTCATCCTCAAGTCGCCCGTGGGCAACCCTGAAATTTGGGCTGTGAACGTCGTACACCGCCAGGCTAACAAGCGATCCGCCGACGACTACGACTTCAAGGTCGCGGTCCGCAATACGATTATCAACCTCAACGAATCGAGTTTCACCAAGGCCGGCAAGCTGAGGCGCGGCGTGAAGTACGCCAAGCCCCTGACAAAGACTGAGCGCGACCAGAACTTCAACGTGAACGGTTTGGTGGCAGGCAAGGGCTACGTCGGCGGGCGGTTTCGCGGGAACTGGCAGTTTTCAATTGATACGCCTACCGAGGGAGTACTTGATCAGATCGATGTCAGCGGTAACGTCAGCATCGCTGTGCTCAAGGCGCAGGTTCAATCCCTTACAGCAGGGCAAACGGCCTATATCGTGAATAACCTGCCCTACGGAATCCCACTTGAGTATGGGCATAGTAAGCAAGCGCCTCATGGGATGGTTCGGGTCACGTTGTCTCAGTTCCAGAAAACTGTCGATGACGCCATCAGGAATAACCAAGTATGAGCCACACCATCATTGCGTCCATTTACGAGACCAAGCTGATTGCCTGGAGCAAGGCCCGGGCTGAGCCGATAAAGGTTGTGTTCGAGAACGTCCAGTACGACCCGGCAGACGGCGAGACCTATCTGCGGGCGTTCTTGCTCCCGGGCGATACCGCAAGCAGCACGCTCGCTGGCGACCACCGCGCTTTCATCGGCGTCTACCAGGTCAGCATTGTGGCTCCGGCTAATACCGGGAAGACAAAGACGAACCCGCTTGTGGGTGAGCTGAGCGCACTGTTTCCACTGTATGCGAGAGACACGAAGGCGGGCGTCACCGTCGTCACGATGTCACCGGTAGACCCTGGCCCTGGCATAGCCGATCCACCCACGTTCACCGTACCTGTGTCGTTCGAATACCGAGCAGACACCGTTTAGTCAGGATCAAACGGGCGAGTAGGCGTCCCTTGATGGAATAGCATTTGCCAAATTCCAGCCTCAAGCTTCCAGATTGAAGATCTCCGCGCGTATTGCCTTGGTGCTCCGTCGCGGCTGGATTGGCAGGCTTCGTATACCAGTAGACGAGCGTCCTTGGAGATCACGGTCAGTTTGAAATTTCGCGCCAAGATATCAACGCGAGACCTTTGACGCGGCAAGCTTTCAACGGTATCAACTTTTGAATAGAGGGCCCCTGAACGACCAATTTCATGGAAGTCTTTGTGCAATAGACGATTGAGTTGCTCAGGGTCATTTCGGACGCTTGCTTGATGCAAGCTGATCTCCATGTCTTGAAGCAGGTTGAGTAGCGAGACCTCTGTCACCTTGGTTTTCCCCTTTGCTCCATCCCAGATTTACCTGATTAGCACTTCCACCGCCCATAGGGCAAACCCAATAACCCGCCTCTGTGCGGGTTTTGTCATTTCTGAAAAGAGGAAATACCCATGGCCGTCTTTCTGCCGAATGGCTCTACCGTTGTCGTCGCATCCGGCTACGGCAATCCGATCGTCGTCACTGCAATCTCCAATGCTCTTGAAGCCTCGGTATCGGCGGCGGCTCACGGCCTGAAGGCTGGCGATTTTGTCGAGGTGACTTCTGGCTGGGCCCGGCTGAACAATCGCGTGCTGCGCGTGAAAACTGCTACCGCCGACGCGTTTGTCCTTGAAAAGGCAAACACTCTCAACGTAGCGCGCTATGTTGCGGGCGGCGGCGCTGGGTCTGTACGCAAGATTACGGACTGGGTTCCCGTCAGCCAGGTGACTGAATCCGCGAAGTCCGGCGGCGATCAGCAGAACGCAACCTACTCCTTTCTGGAAGAGGATGACGAGCACCAGATCCCGACAACCAAATCTGCGATCTCGTTCACGCTGTCCTTGGCGGACGATCCGGAGTTGGCGCACAACGACGTGTTAATTGAGGCCGATGACGACAAGAAGCCTCGCGCCGTCAAGGTCAACCTCGCTGCTGGCGGCTGCATCGTTTACAACGCATACGCCTCTTTTGACAACGTGCCGTCCCTCAACAAGAACAACATTATGACCGTCACCGCAGTGTTTGCGGTCGTCGCCAAATTCATTCGTTACGCGTCGTAAAGGAAGGGCTCATGGCCAAGTTCAAATTGATCCAGAAGCCGACCTTCAAGGCGCTGGTGATGATCCAGCGTGCCGGTTATAGCGCCGAGAAGGTGGAGTTCGAGTTCAAGTACCTGGACCGCACCGCGCTCGCCGAGCTTTACACAGGCTGGAACGAGCGGCACGACGAGCTGAGTAAGCAGGTAGGGGACATGGACCTCAAGGCGTTCACTGCTGCTCAGATCGATCTGCAAGCCGATCAACTACTCGATGTGGTCGTCGGCTGGGATATCGAGGAAAAGTTCACTCCTGAAAATGTACGAATCCTCGTCAACTCGATCAACTCAGCCCCCAAGGCTGTGCTGAATGCCTACGCCGAAGCTTTCAGCGAGGCTCGCCTGGGAAACTCCTAAGCGCTGCACGCGCGCTCTATGAGCCGACGCTGGAGGGCACGGACGCCTTTGGATTCACCGCGGAGGACTATGGCTCAGAGGTCGGCATCTGGCCGGACAACTGGGAAGCCTTCAAAGTCTTCGAGGCCATGAGCACCCAATGGCGCACAGGCGCGTGCGGCGCAACAGGCATGGACTACAGCGTTCTCTCCGGTGTGATTCGGATGTGTGGCGCGCCGATCAGCCAGCGACAAACCATTTTCAGCGACTTCCGGCGAATGGAGGCTGAAGCCCTTCAGGTGATGGCGGAGCAGCGGGAGAGCGCGAGGGGCGCCTGATCCTCAGGCGCAAAGATGCAAGACAACCAACATGACGCGGCAGAGCCGCAAGGGTGAGCTATGCAAGCCAGCCAGCGCTACACACTGAATATTCGAGATTTATTTATCAGCTCAAGCGAGGGCCTTTGCGGCGCCGAGGTGGTTATCGCCATTCTAGACGGCGATACCGAAGTTGACCGATTGAGCTTCAAGGGCAAAGTTGGGCCGGGTGGTGATGGATATAGTCGAAGCTATAGCGGAAAGCCTGACCTGAAAGCTGCTGTAGTCGCCGGAGTTGGCCGGATCACGTTCACAGAGATCCGGCCGTAATTCTCACCCGCGAGGCTCCTCCTCAACTATGAACTCATCAGAGCCGGGCAGATGAGTGACGTAGGCCGCATAGTATCCGTCGCCAAGTGTTATTGCCTTGGCTTGTGCCGCATCTTTGCTCGGAAATGCTCCAGCAAAGCTTACAGGGTTCTTCTGAACCACTGCCCAACTGAAGAACCATCCTTCCTTGCGTGGATCTTTTTGTTGATCGCTCACATTGACCTCCAGGTCACAAACGCGCCGATATTGGCGCTATCCCAGTCCTTGGGCTTGCGGGCGTAGGACTGGAAATCCTTTAGCCTTTCGTTTGAGTTAAGACGACCAACTGCCAGAGAACCGATTTGGTCTGATCGGGGTGCTGAGTTTTGTTTTGAGGTGGAAATTCGTCGCCCTTGTTCGAGGTGATTTCATCGTTGCAATGGATGCATCGGTAAATCCCAGATACAGGTACGCGCTCACCTATCTCGTACACGTGCGTCCAATGCTCATCATTGGGCTTGTTGACTTGTGAAAGGTATTTCACGGTGTCATCAGAAACGATCGCCATCGGCAGAATCCATTGCGCTGTTGAGGAGGCACAAAGCTACTACGCCGAAGACCGCTCCGGTTACTGGCATTCCATCCACGCTGGATGCCTGGACAGCAGGCTGGAATTGCTGGATATGTGTCCAGGGTGATCAGTGATAGCTCCGTGATATAGTTGTGAATCACCAAGCATGCGAGATCGCCATGGCCGGCGCCACGCCAAAGAGCAAAACCTCAGAAATCACCGACCGAATCAATATTCTTGGCTCTGGACTCAAAGACGGCGGGAAGTTTGACATGGTTGAATGGCAGCGCCTGCGCAGGGATCTTGAGGCGCTGGAGGCTGTTCCTGCTCATAGGAAAACCGCACTGTTACTGTTGGCGGTCCTGTGGGAGTTCAAGCACGACCGGGAAAAAATTCAGGCCCTCCTCAGCCAAGCTGCCGGCAAATTCGGTAAAGATTTGAACTGGTATCTGACGCGAGCGAATATGGCGCCGACATTCGGAGATACGACGTTGATTACGGACATGCTCGAGCACAGCTATCCCAAGGACAGCAAAGCAGGGCTCGATAGGGTCGTTAGTATGTGCAGCCATTCCGGCATGTTCGCTAGTGCAGTTCGGGCGCTTGATGACCTAATTAAGCTGGATGAAGGGCAAGGCAAGGCGCTGGAGGTTGAGTATCCATTCATTCGGTCGGCCGCAAACTACCTTAATATCCATGGTATTCCCGAGCTTGATGTAGCAAATCGAGTGGTGGCTGCCTCGCGGGTGGTAGTCGACGCACAATTCAGGCTGACTAAATACGCTGTTAGGTCTGACGCTTCTGGCGTGATTTTTGAGTTCATTCTTGATGCCGAAATCGATCGGTTGGTAGATTTGGATCTAGCAATATCCGATTTGCTCGCTACCCAGTTTGAAGAAACCTTGTCGCAGCATTTGAGCGTCGGTGTCACCCCCAGGGAAGAGGCTGCGTGATATGCCGGTAGAGGCTTCTGAATTCATGGACTCTGCACATGGTTTCATGGTGCAGGAAGGGGCGACAGAGATTCAGCGCAGGAATGCCGGAAGTCGGGCCTACTACGCGCTTTTTCATGCAGCTCTCAATGCGATTCAGCGCAAAGGGCTACCACTGATAAAGGTGCAGGGCGCCGGAAGCCATGAGAGTGTGATTGCAACGCTCTGCTCTATGGGCCCCTCTGCTAGGTCAATCAGTGAGTCGATGACTCGCATAAAGCGATTTCGTCACGATTGCGACTACCATGTCGGCCTCGAAATTGGCCCGAAGAAAACTGCAATGCAGATATCTGAAGCCCAAATCTTGATCGGCAAGCTTAGCCGGATATAAACTCGCTGAAATTATCCACGAAAAGCCCAGCCCAGCCCCGCGCTGGGCTTTTTGCGTCTGGCGTAGGAGCAGAAGACAGCATGTATTAGCAATGAGATGATTCGCTGCTCAACAACAGGAGCCGCTCAATGACCTTTATCGCAGTGATCAGCATGGAAGACTGCGCAATTCTTGCAGCTGATCGCGAGACATTCGCTATCTATTCCGATGGCTCATCAGAGCGCGCGGGGGCCACAGCCCGGAAAATTACTGACACGGCATCGGGCTACATTACTGCGTCTGGCTGGGAAGCCCTTATCGAGCCAGTGAAGGATAGATTCAAGCGTGAAGCCCCTGTGGATGTAGAGCGCATGCTGTCTATCATTGGGAAAGAGCAGGCGGCCTTCGAGCTACGCGACCCCGGCCTGGCTGCGGCGTGGATCCCGAAATCCACTTGGAAACTCTCGCTCTCAACGAGCAGAGGGGTGATCGCGGCGTATTACGATTACGAGGCCAACGGCATAGCAGCGCTCGCGCCGGGCTTTGCGATGATGACATACCCCAGCGATATCACTATCGAGGAGCGGGAGTATGTAAGCAATCTGTTCCCTCAAGGGCATTTTTTAGCGCCGTCTGAGCAGGCTGTATCGGATGCTATCCATCGGGTTCTTTCAGCCGTGACATATCTGAGAGGTCGCGGACGTTCGGTTTCGCAGGAAGTTGACTTCGCGATCCACTGGGGCGATGAGAAAAGTATGTTTGAGAGGGTAGCCCACTGAGCTTGTGGCACCACATTCGATGCTTTTGGTTTTTGCGGGCGTTAGTCCTCGATGGCTTCAAGCTGCTGCCGATCGAACATCTCACTCAGTATCTTGGCGTGCTTGCGCTGCGTGACGGAGTAGAACATTTTTCGGCCGAGCAGAATGCTCTTCATGCTATGAGCTGAAATGAGCTTCCTCGTCGGTACTGAGATCTCTACGGTCGTGCCATCGCGGGTGTCGGTCACTTCCAGCAGGTAGGACTCAATCAAGTCACCCCGTTTGGCGTGGCTGAGGCACTTGAAGGTAAGTGTTTGGGCTGGAGCGTCGGCCTCCATTTGGCGGCGAGTTGTCATGCGTTCTCCGCGTCAGCCAAGAGCTGCGACAAGAAGGGGAATTCAACACAGCAGACCTGGTCGATCTGCTCGCGCACATGCTGATGCGTGTCGCTGTCATGAGTAGCGATCGTGAGGTAGTAGTTCTGGCCTTCGTGTTTGGCGAACACGATCCATTCGCCGGTTATGGCTTGTTGCTCTGCAAGACGCCTGCGGTTCCCGCTTACCACGTCGTCAACTATTCGCGGGATGTCGGTCACCTCAACAAATCGTTCTTCACCGGCTTTTTCCGCATCTTCGATCATTTGCTGGAAGATAGGAATCTTGTATCGATTAAGGCCCTTTAGAACATTCTGGGCCAGAGAAGGTATGCCGTCCTGCATGTAGTGTTTGTGCCAGAGCCCCTTGAGAGGGGGATGTCGGTTTTGAATGGGCTTTTTTAGCTGTCCAAGCTCATCCTGCTCGAGGAGTTCAATCTCGCGGACGATCTTGGCGGGATTTTGCGTGCCGGAGAGGGCACCTCCATAAAGATTTGCAGCCAGCAATAAGCTGTAGCGTCCAGGAGCCAATTTTTCAAGCCCGATGTGCTTCACGAATTCACCTAAATCGACCTCTGGTATGTCTTTCTCTTCGCTTGTGGTCATTTGGCGTCCTTGTGGCTGTATGAAAACGCGTGGCGCGCTACAGGTCTATGTCATCCAGCGCGCTTTCAAGGTCACCTAGTGCTCCGAGGGCCCAAACATAATGATCCTGAGAGCTCTTGCCATTGGTAGTTTCGTAGCCGAGCACTGCCGCAGAGTGCCAGCGAAGCCGCTCCATGTTCTCCGACATATGCGGGGCGTGATCTTTAAAGAACACGTCCAGTTGGCGGATCAGCACGGAGATTGCTCCGAAGATTGCCGCCTGCTCGATCAGGCCTTCGGCGGTCTTGGATGCCTTCAAAAGCTCTCGGGCTTTCTCAAGAGTGAATTTTGCGTCGTTCATGTCATTCCTTGGCGGGGAGTTTTTTGGTCAGGCAGTAACAAATCGTGGGGGCCTGCCTTGGTCTGGTAGTTACTTGAAATTCCGCTCAACGATCAATCCGTAGCAGCGTTTCGCTACGGTCATAAAGAACAGACCACTCAACGCCAAGCCACCCAAGAAGGCGAACGCCAGAATGGCTTCAAGTGGCAGGCCATGTGTCTGTGACAGGTCGACCAGTTCCGGCGTGACCTTCCAAACAATCGACAAATAAAAAGTGCCTACGAGAAAGCTTGGGATGCCGATAAACGAGAGGGCCCAGTCGTTGAGCTCTGCCCAAGCCTTCTTTTTCTTACGGCTGTTCCATGCAGTCTTGAGGAATTTCATAGCGACTTACTCCATGTGGCTTGCTAAAAGAGAGGGGAAACCTTGGCCTTTGGCCTATCGCTTGCGCTGAACACACTTGTCGAGGAGCGGACCGGCGCCGCCATGCTTGGCTATGAAGTAGCCATGGGAGTGCCCTTGGCGTCCCATGCCTGTGGTCATGGCCTCGACGGCCTCAAGTTTGTTGTTGTAGGTGCCCGGCCCTTCGTAGATCCGCCGAACATCCATGAGGAAATTCAAGTAGTCGTTGAAAGCCAGGTCAAGCTGCCCGATGTCGGACCAGGTATGGATGCTGTCTATGTTTCCATTCTGATCAAGAGCGACAAATGTCCCTGCCGGGAAGTACAGGTCGCACTTCAGTTTCATGATTCGTCGGTACTCTTTGTCGCCGTATTTGCAGAGAGTGCCTACCAGGCCGAGGTTCGCCAGGGTGTTGGCGGCAAAAGCTCTGGGGACGAAACATACTGTGACCGAAGAAAACACGCTGTTGTTGTCGGGCTCTGGTATCAGCTCTTTAGGTGACATTTGACACTCCTTGTCGACGGACTGTTTTCTACTGAGACCTGAGGGTTTAGCCACCAAGACTGGTCAGCCAAAATCTATCCAAAGGCTTGTTAACCCGTCCCACTCGATTCCATATCCTGCATCTGAAAGCGTTTTGTTGATCGAGTCAGTGAGTGATTCGGCATCGTCATCTGGAAGTGATTCGAGTCCCATGTCTCGTAGCTCAACGTGCGCAGTTGTGAGTCCGTGCAATATCGCGTGGTTGATCTCCTCGACAATTCGAGACTTTATCTCTGCAGGAATATTTTTGCGAAATGCAGCTGACATTTCCCGCGCCTTGGTTGCTGGGGTCAGATCGGCACCTAATCTCTGTTTGAGGATGGTTGACTCCAGGCAGGCGACAATCTCCGCGTTCACAGACCTCTTATTTTCCTGCGCTGTCGCCTCGACCAGCTCCCTGAGCTCTGGCGTCATGCGTAGCGGATAGGCGGTCTGCTGCTTTTTGTCACTCATCTTTCTCGGGCCTGATTTTGTATTCAGACCAGTATGCGAAAAGAATCTGTTTGAGATCAAAGAATCTATTTGACGCCTTTATTTTTGTGATATCTAATAGATTCACTGTCAAGGAGGCAGGTATGCAAAAGAAACAGAAGCCGTCGTACCCGTTAAGACTCGAATGCGAGACAAGAAGCAAAGCAGAGGTAGAGGCGCGCCACTATCACCATAGCCTCAACGTGGAGCTGGGCTTGCTAATTGAGGATGGTTTGAAATGGCGGGAGATGCAGAAATTCAAGCAGGCAGTAGCCTGAAACGAAGAAGCCCCGACGAGGTGAGAGTCGTCAGGGCTTCGGGAAACGAGATCAACTTCGAGGAAGAAATCGTCATGAGCGATATTAGCATAGCTGCATCCAATGTCATCCCGTTCAGTTTCGGCAAGCAGCAGGTACGCACGCTGCTGATTGATGATCAACCGTGGTTTGTGGCTAACGATGTTTCTGCTGCGCTTCAGTACAGCGAAGCGTCGGCGATGACTCGCCACCTGGATGATGATGAAAAGGGTCTGTCGATTGTGCAGACCCTTGGCGGCGATCAGGAAATGCTGGTCATTAACGAGTCAGGCCTTTACTCGGCAATCCTGCGCAGTCGTAAGGCCGAAGCCAAACGCTTTAAGAAGTGGGTCACCGCCGAAGTCCTCCCGGCGATCCGCAAGCAGGGCAGCTACGAAGACTCAAGCAATAAAATGAAGACGCTGATTGATGACCTGGTCGACATGACCGAGACGAATGCCCTGAAAGGCTTGGCGCGCCACAAGGTGGCACATCTTCCAGCCTCCTTTCAGCGCAGTGCTTCCGCTCGTATTTATTCGGCAGTGCACACACGTTTCAACGTGCCGCGCCTTGAGCTGATCCCTGCAAGCCAGTTCGAGTCGGCGTGCAACTTCATCGCGGCCTACGCCGTTCTGGAAGGTGAGTTCATTCCGAAGGGGCAGGGCAAGTCCTTCGATATCCCGGACAAGCTTGGAGAGTGTGAGCGGTATCTCGTCAGTGCCGACCCTCACGGCAATCGGCAGGTTACCCCCGTGCCAATGGGCGCATTCGTTCTAACGCGGCAGCAGTTCATGCAGTCAATGCTTGTGGACAGGGATATGTACGTCTCCACGGCGGAAATGTTCGAGTTTGTAGCGCTGGCGAATGAAAATCTTCGCTGCCGGTTCCTTTCCCAGGCTGCCCGGAGGGCCGCAGCATGAACTTCACTCTCAAGGCAGGCGGTCGCGCGCTGATCCTTTCCCCGGAGCGGCCAAGTCTGGTCGGTCGATCCGGCCAACTGATCCGCAAGATCGAAGAAAACTGGTTGATGTTGGTAGATGGCAAGCGCTACTCGGTCAGCGAGAAGAGCCTGATGCCGCTGGACGGCTTCAATCCTGGCGCCGCAGCCTCGGTCGAATGGAGGAAAACAGCATGAGCAATATCGTACCGTTTGATTACGAAGGTCATCCGGTGCAGCTCAGCGCGGATGGCTGGCTGAATGCGACAGCGATATCAAAGAAATTTGGCAAAAGGCCAAGCCACTGGCTCGCGCTCCCAACCACGTCGGAATATCTGGAGGCTCTGGCCAAGCGACTATGTGTCGGATCCTCTGACACATTAATTCGTCGGAAGATGGGGCGAAACGGCGGGGTATGGTTGCACCCTAAGTTGGCTGTCGCATTTGCGCGGTGGTTGTCCGCCGACTTCTCGGTGTGGTGCGACCTTCAAATCGATGCGCTTCTTCATGGCGACGTAGATGCTCGTAAGCGCTTCGACTCCGCATGCCTCGCGCTTGAGCGGGGCCAGCAGCTCGCTAGCTTAAGTGGAAAAGAGCTCTCGGGCTGGCGGTGGGCCAAGCCCGGCCTGGAGCATAACGTCGACTATTGGCGAGAGCAGTTGCAACTGACGCTAGCCCTGGACGCCGCCTAGTCTCCCACGAACCCGAAGTGCCCCGCTCATGCGGGCTTTCGTGTTGGCATTTTTGCCCATGCCTCGACGGTGATACGATAAAGTCCCAAGCATGGATACCCCATGATCACTGGACAGGGACTTCGAATGTTTGTCTTGAGGCTGCTCGTTTTAGGTTTTTTGGCATTTTTCAGCTATTCGATGGGCACGCAGCGCGGACCGCTCAACGCATTCGGAACGATAGTTGCGTATAGCTCGGTAGTGTTCGTGCCGATGTTCTATATGCTCCCCACTATTGAGGCATGGATTAGGAAAAGCACGAATTTGCCCGCCATAGCCGCCGTGAATTTCTTCCTCGGCTGGAGCTTGCTGGGTTGGGTCGCGGCTCTGGTTTGGGCATTCAAAAAGCCATCACCCGTGGTGATGGTGCGTGAGTCTGAAGTGCCGCTCACCAATTTCAGTATGCCAACCCAGGAAAAGCCAAAGAAAAATTGCCAGTTCTGCGGAGAGGAGATTCTGGCGATTGCCGTTAAGTGCAAGCACTGCGGCAGCGATTTAAAGCAGGCTTCCTAGCCTCCGCCGAAATAAGCACACAAAACAAACCGCCCTCGGGCGGTTTTTTATTGCCCAAAGAAACGCATCGGATTGCTGGCCAACCGTGCAAGAAGAGAGAAGCCAATGAGCACAAATTTCGCCTCCTTGGGCATTTCCGTTGAGTCTTCACAGGCAGCTAAAGCTGCCGATGATCTGGACAAGCTTGTCGATTCGGCGGTGGAGGCCGAAAAGGCCATCGATGAACTTGGGAAAACTGGTGAAGGTCTCGCGAACACTGGCAAGAAAATCTCTCAGACCGAGTCAGAGGTAGCGCAAGGGGTCGAAAAGACGACTGGCGCGATTGATCGTCAGGCAACCGCCGGCAAAAAACGAAGCGACAGTGCCGCGTACGAGATGACCATCACTCGGCAGCTTGAAGCTGCTGTCGCGGCCGCCGCGGGCTCCAGAGAGAATCTTTCGCGGGCGAATGAGCTTTACGTAAAGGCTCAGGAGCGTGGTCTGCTGCTGACTGAGGATGAAATTCGACTTGAGGGGCTTCTCGATAAGGCAGAGCTGAAAGTCGAATCGTCGCGGATGCGGCAGATCGCAGCTGTCGAGAAAGAGAATGCTCAAAAGCAGAAAATGATTGAGTCAGAGAACCGTCGCATTGAGGCGCTCAAGCGAACTGTTAATGGCATAGATCCACTCACCAAGAAACTTGCTGAACTGGAGGCTCGTGAGCGGGCTCTCAACGAGCTGCATAAGTCGGGTGAGTATGACGCGCTTCGTTACAACGAGGCTCTGGGCAAGATCGGAAAAGACCGGGCCGGCTTGACCGAGACCGCCAGTGCATTCGACAAGCTGAAGCTAGGAACCCGCCAGGCGCAAGAAAACGTCATGCAGCTTAGTAACGCGCTTCAGTCGGGGGACTGGGGTAGCGGGGTTCGTGCTGTAACCCAATTGGGAGTTGGCGCTGGCGCGACTATGACCAGCATGCTCGCTATCGCTGCACCTATTGGGATCGTGCTGGCGGCTATCGGCGGGCTTGCATATGCCTACCATAAAGGCAGCGAGGAACAGGAAAACTTCAGTAAATCACTGATTTTGACCGGTGATCGCGCCGGGGTAAGTGCCGCCCAGCTTAGCGATATGGCTCGCCAAGTGAGCGCAACAATCGGCACGACAGGGCAGGCTGCCGAGGTCCTGGGATCCTTGGCAGGTAGCGGTAAGCTCGCTAGCGGGAGCTTTGTCGAGATATCAGAAGCTGCTCTTGCCATGGAGAAGGCGACCGGCAAGTCGGTTGATGCAACCGTCGCAGAGTTCGTGAAAATTGCTGAGGACCCTGTCGCAGCGGCGAAGTCTCTAAATGAGCAATATCATTTTTTGACGGCGAGTGTGTACTCGCAAATCGTCGCCCTGCAAGAGCAAGGGGATACGGTCGGCGCTGCAAAGATACTTACCGACAGTTACGCCTCGACCATTGAAACAAGAGCCGGTCAGATCACCCAAAACCTTGGGCTTATTGAGCGCGGATGGAATGACATTCGAGATGCGGCAAAAAAAGCGCTCGATATTCCACTTTCGCTTGGTCGCGAAAAAACTCTGGCGGAACAGTTGGATGACGAAAGGGCCAAGCTTGCCGATCTGGATAAAAAAACGTCCGGAAACAAAATTGTTGCCGGTAGTGCTGCGGCAACTCAGGAGCGCAAGCAGCTTGAAGAGTCGATTCGCCTAAAAGAAGCCTATGTCGAGATTGAAAAGCGTCAAAGCAAGTACGTTGGCGGCCGCAGAAAGATCGAAGACGACGCGGTGGATGCAACTGCTCGTGCTGATGCCAGGCACTTGGCCAACCTGTCGAATGAGGGAAAGCGTGCCCTCGAAATCAAGAAGATCAATGAGGACACTGCGAAGATTCGCGCGGCGCACCCTAACGACAAGAGGGTTGATCCGAAGTACGTCGCCGAGCAGATAAAGGATGTCAACGAAAAGTACAAAGACTCTAAGGCCGCCAGCTCTCAGGTCGATCTGACCAGTTTCAACAACGCAAAAAACAACCTTTCCGACATCATCACTGACTACCGGAACGCCCAGAAGGAGCTGGAGGCCCAGCAGAAGGCCGGCGTGGTATCGCTGTCCGACTATGCCAAGCAGCGGTCGGCCCTGATCAACCAGGAAAAGGACGATGTGACGGCCGCGTACCAGGCTGAAATCGATGCACTGGAGGCGGCCAAGGCCAAGAAAGGCACTACGGCGGCGCAGAGCATCCAGCTTGACCAGAAGATTGCCGATGCACGGCAGGGGATGGTCAAGGCTCAGAAAGATGCCGACAGCCAGCTGACTGTCATCGCTACAAACGAGAAGGGCCGCCTGGAGCAACTCACGGCGGCCTCTGAGGCGTACGTCAATCAGCTGGAGCGTCAGCGTGCGGCACTTGCTGCCGCCGGCTCACGTGCCGCGAATGGTCTGGGGCTCGGTGACCGCGAAGCAGGCCTGCAAGCCAGTCTCGACGCAACCACGGACAAGTTCAACGACGAGCGCGCCAAACTTCTGGATCGCCGCAAGACAGCGCCTGATAAATACAGTCAGGAAGACTACATGCGCGACCTCGCCAGCCTGGAGGATGCGGAAAGGAAGTACCGCGCCACGGTGGTCGACAACTACGACCAGATGTCCGAGGCCCAAGGCAACTGGCGTAGCGGGGCCTCTTCAGCCTTTCAGAACTACCTGCAGTCTGCCAACGATGTGGCTGGACAGACCAAAAGTCTGTTCACCAATGCCTTTTCCGGGATGGAAGACGCTGTCGCGAATTTTGCCATCACCGGCAAACTTTCATTCTCCGACTTCACCAAGTCGATTCTGGCGGACATGGCGCGCATTGCTACTCGGCAAGCGGCGTCCAGCATTTTCTCGAGCATAGCGTCTGCATTTGGCGGTGGGGGTGCCAGCTTCGGCTCCAGCATCGGCGCCGCTATTACGGCCAACGCCAAGGGCGGTGTGTACGACTCGCCAAGCCTGTCGAGCTTCAGTAACCAGGTGCACGACAAGCCGCGGATGTTCGCCTTCGCCAAGGGGGCTGGCATCTTCGCCGAGGCCGGGCCAGAGGCGATCATGCCGCTGACCAGAACCGCCGGCGGTGAGCTTGGCGTCCGCGCGTTGGGCGGAGGTGGCAGCGGGGGAGGCGGTGGCAACACCTATAACTTCCCAGTCTCGGTATCCGTGCAAACGGCTGGTGACGGAGGCAACGCAATGCAGGAGGACACCACGCAGCTCGGCAAGGGCATCCAGCAGGCCGCAAAGGCCGAGGCAGAAACCGCTATTGCCAAAGGGTTGCAACCTGGCGGCTCAATCTGGCGCTTGATGAATGGGAGGTAACCATGGCGATTGAAACATTCACCTGGGCCACCCAGAGCGGGGAGGCGCCCGATATTACCTATCGGGTGCGCACCTCGCAGTTCGGGGACGGCTACAAGCAAGAGGTCGGGGACGGGATCAACAATAAAGTCGATGCCTACCCGATCACCCACACAGGCAACACGGCCACGGCCTTGGCCATGATGGGTTTTTTCGACCGTCACAAGGGCGCCAAGGCGTTTCTTTGGACCACGCCACTGGGCCAGCTTGGCCTGTTCACTTGCAAGAACCCAACCCCTACGCCCATAGGCGGGGGCGTATTCAAATTGACGGCGACGTTCGAGCGCGCTTTCCATCCGTAAAGGTCAATCCATGTCACTGATCAATGCTATCCAGACTCTTGAGCCTGGCAACGAAGTCATGCTGTTCGAGCTGGACGGCAGCGACTACGGCGCCGATGTCCTGCGTTTCCATGGTCATGCGATACCGCACACGCCTGCAGAACTGATCGCCGCCGGCGGCAACGCTGACCAACTGCCAGCCAAGTCGATCTGGTGGAAGGGCGAAGAGTACGGCGCCTGGCCCATGCAGTACGAGGGCAGCGAGGCGAATGGTGACGGTACTGCCGTACGGCCAAAGCTGTCGGTTGGCAACGTCAATGGGCGCATCACAGCCCTGTGTCTGGCCTTCGAGGATCTGCTTGAGTTCAAGCTGACCATTCGAAACACGCTGGCCGAGTACTTGGACGCCGTGAACTTCGAAGGCGGCAACCCCATGGCGGATCCTACTCAGGAATCGATTGAGGTCTGGTATGTCGACCAGAAGACTAACGAGGACGGCGAGACGGTCAGCTGGGACCTGGCCAGCCCGGGCGACGTCGGCGGCGAAACCATCGGCCGGCAGATGACCACTCTGTGCCACTGGTGCCTCACCGGCGGCTACCGAGGCCCGAACTGCGGATACACCGGCCCCTACGTTACAAAGGATGGGGTTGTCACTGACGACCCTGAGCTCGATGAATGCGACGGAACCCTTGGTAAGGGCTGCGACCCGCGCTTCGGCACGGATAACCCATTGCCATTCGGCGGCTTCCCCGCTGTGTCCTTGATCGCCCGGAGCTGACCATGCGCAAACACATCCTTGCTGCCATCCAGGCGCATGCGGTCGCCGAGTACCCGAAAGAGTGCTGCGGGCTGGTACTGGCCGTGGGCAGGGCGCAGAAATACTTCCCGTGCCGGAACATCGCCACCGAACCAAACGAAGAGTTCCGGCTCGAGCCGGAGGACTACGCCGCGGCGGAAGATGAGGGCCAGGTGATCGGCATCGTGCACTCGCATCCGGACGCCACCAGCAGGCCGTCGTCGCGAGACCTGGCGATGTGCGAGGCCACGGCTTTGCCCTGGCACATTCTGTCCTGGCCCGAAGGCGACCTGCGCACGATCACGCCGACCGGCAGCACACCGCTGCTCAAGCGCCCGTTCGTACATGGCGCCTGGGACTGCTGGCAGGTCTGCGCTGATTGGTACCAGCGCGAGTGGGGCCTTGAGTTCGAGGCTTTCCAGCGCGCTGATGGCTGGTGGGAGAGTGAAGACAGCGCCAGCTTGTACGAGGCGAATTGCGCCGCAGCCGGATTCGAGCAAGTCGACAGCCCACAGCGCGGCGATATGATCGTGATGGAGGTCGGTCGCACGGCCCACCCAAACCACGCAGGGATATACCTGGGGACTGACCCGACGCTGCCTGGCGAAGAAGCCGGCATTTTCGGACCTGGACCCTTCGTTCTGCATCATCTGTATGGCCGGCCGTCCGAGGTGATCGTATACGGCGGCCCGTGGCTGCAGCGCACCCGTTTGATTCTTCGACACAAGGAGGCCCGATGAGCGCCATCGTTTATTCGCCCATGACCACGATCAAGCTGTCTGGCTCGCTCGCCCAGAAGTTCGGCAGGCTGCACCGGCGCCAGGTTGGCTCGGGCGATACCTGGGAGGTGTTCAGGGCGCTGAAGGCAACCATTGACGGGTTCGAAGCCGAGATCCGTCGCCTTGACCGGCTCGGCCTGCGCTTCGCCATCTTTCGCAACCGGAAGAACGCCGGGCAGGATCAATTCGGCATGGGTGGCACCAAGGAAGTTCGGATTGTGCCGGTGGTAGAGGGCGCAAAGCGCGCCGGCCTACTCCAAACAATCATCGGTGTTGTACTGATCGCCGCGTCTTATTTTACCGGAGGCGCGACCCTCAGTACCGGCATCGCGTTACTCGCCGGCGGTGTGATTCAGATGCTTAGTCCCCAGGCGGCAGGCCTCAAACAGAGCGCTTCGCCTGAAAATATGCCCAGCTACGCATTCGGCAGCGCCAAGAACACTACTGCCAGCGGCAACCCAGTCCCTATCTGCATCGGCGAGCGCCGGTGGGGCGGGGCGATTATCTCGGCATCGGTATACGCCGAAGACAACACATAACCACGACGCATCGAGCAAGCCGCCCAAGAGGCGGTTTTTTATTGCCTGGAGGAAAGCATGGGCGCAGCACAGAAGCTGGACATACACGGGTCAAAAGGTGGCGAGAGTAAGCCTAAGTCGCCGGTAGAGGCGCCCGACAGCCTGCGCTCAACCAACCTTGCGAAGATCCTGATCGCCATAGGCGAGGGCGAATTTGACGGAACCCCGACGGCGCGCGACATCTTCCTCGATAACACTCCTATCCAGGATGCGAGCGGCAACTTCAACTTCACCAATGTGAAGTGGGATTGGCGTCCCGGCTCCGTAGATCAGACCTACATTCCAGGTATTCCGTCTGTAGACAATGAAACGTCGCTGAATATTGAGTTACGTAGCGGTACCCCTTGGGTTCAGTCGCTGACCAACCTGCAGCTTTCGGCGGCGCGCATCCGTCTGGCAACGCCACGACTGGCGAGCCAGGATAGCGAAGGCAATATCAACGGCTATCGCATTGAATACGCAGTCGACGTGGCAACGGATGGCGGTGCCTATCAGGAGGTGCTGATCGGCGCATTGGCGGGAAAGACCACTACTCGATATGAGAGGTCCCTGCGCATTGATCTGCCTCCTGCAACAAGTGGCTGGCTGATCCGTGTTCGTCGCATTACGCCAAACCAGAACACCGACAAGATTGCGGACAGCCTGTTCATTGCCGGTTACACGCAGGTGATCGACGCGAAGCTCCGCTACCCGAACACTGCGCTTTTGTTCATCGAGTTCGACGCCGAGCAGTTCACCAATATTCCGGCCGTCACCGTGAAGTGCAAGGCCCGCCGCTGGCAGGTGCCTAGCAACTATGACCCAGTGGCCCGCACGTACTCTGGCGCTTGGGACGGTACGATGAAGGAGGCCTGGACCAACAACCCGGCCTGGATCACTTACGGCATCTGCACCCAGGACCGTTTCGGCCTTGGGCGCCGCATCAAGCCGTGGATGGTGGACAAGTGGGAGCTGTACCGCATTGCGCAGTACTGCGACCAGTTGGTGCCGAATGGTGCTGACGGCGTTGAGCCACGCTTTTTGTGCGACATGAACCTGCAGGGCAAGGCCGATGCCTGGTCACTGCTGCGCGACATCGCCGGCATCTATCGCGGCATGACCTATTGGGCCCAGGGACAGCTGGTTATGCAGGCTGATATGCCTCGATCCCAGGACATCGACTACGTTTTCACCCGATCCAATGTTATCGACGGCAAGATCTCCTACGGCAGTGCGTCGGCCAAAACACGCTTCACTCGGTGCCTGGTCAGCTATGACAACCCGCTGAACAACTACGACACCGACGTCACGGTCTATTCCGACCTTCCACTCCAGCGCCGGCTGGGTGACAAGCCTACGGAGATCAGTGCCATCGGCTGCACTCGCGCATCTGAGGCCCAGCGCCGTGCTAAATGGCTGGTGCTGAGCAACAACCAGGACCGCACCATCAGTTTCAGGACTGGCATGGAAGGCCGTATCCCGCTGCCTGGGTTCATTATCCCAGTTGCTGACTCGCTGCTGGCGGGCCGGGAGATTGGCGGGCGTATTGCAGCGGCGGCCGGGAAGGTCATCACTTTGGACCGCGACACCCTGGCCAAGGCCGGTGACCGGCTGATGATCAACCTCCCTGGTGGGAGGGCAGAAGGGCGTACCGTGGAAAGCGTGAGCGGACGCAACGTAACAGTCACTGTTGCGTATAGCGAGGCTCCGGCTGTACAACTTCAGTGGGCAATTGATGCGGAAGACTTAGCAATTCCGCTTTACAGGGTCACTAGGACAGCGCGGACGCCGGAAGGCGACTACGAGATCAGCGCCCTGCAATACGAGCCAAGCAAATACGCAAACATTGATACTGGCGCGCGCCTTGAGGAACGACCAATTAGCGTCATTCCTATCACAGTTGTTCCCCCACCAGAGAGCGTGGCCGTCTCGTCGGACGTGTCCATCGATCAGGGCATTGCCATCAGCACCATGAACATCTCGTGGCCCGCTGTTGCTGGCGCCGTCGCTTATGACGTGGAGTGGCGCAAGGACAGCGGCAACTGGATCAAGGTACAGCGCACAGGCTCAACGAGCGTGGACGTCACCGGTATCTACTCAGGCGCTTACCTGGCCCGGGTGCGTTCGGTAAGCGCGTTCGAAATTTCGTCGATCTGGAAAAGCTCCAACCTGACCAATCTGGAAGGCAAAACCGGCCTGCCGCCGGCGGTGTCTTTCCTGACCACCACCAGCGAGCTGTTCGGCATCGGCATCAACTGGGGCTTCCCTGCTGGCGCCGAGGATACCCAACGGACCGAGCTTTGGTATGGCCCGGCGAATAACCTGCCGGCCGCGACGAAGCTGGCCGACCTGGCATATCCGCAGGCCGACTACCGTATGCAGTCCTTGCTGGCGGGCGCCACGCTGTTCTTCTGGGCGCGCCTGGTGGACCGTACCGGTAACATCGGTCCGTTCTATCCGGTGGTGAATGGGGTGATGGGCCAGGCCAGCTCGGATGCTGGGCCGATCCTTGAGCAGATCAAAGGGCAGATCGACGAGACGTCTCTGGGGCAGTTGCTGAAGGATCGCATTGACCTCATTGACGGCACCGGGCCTGGATCGGTGAACGGTCGTATCGAAGCGGCCAAGGATGAGCTGGAAGGGCTGATTGATCAGATCGTCGACGCGCTTGAGTACGACCCTGGGAAGGCGTACGCGCTTAACGATATCGTGCGCATGGGCCAGCACCTGTATCAGGCCAATGGCCCGGTACCGGCGAACAGCCCGCCACCGAACGCCACCTACTGGACCGACATCGGCACGGTAACGCAGACGGTGAATGCCTTGGTGACGCAGGTTCAGCAAAACTCGGCGACGATCAACCAATATGGCCAAGACATCACCGCCCAGGCGCAACAGCTCAATGCGGTGAAGGTCACGGTAGACGATCCGGTCACCGGCGTGAACGCTACGGCCAGCGGGTTAAGCACCCTTAAGGCCACGGTAACCACGCTCGACGGCAAGGTCACCACCACGGCGCAGCGGGTTGACGGCATTTACTTGCAGGTCAACCCACCGCTCCAGGGTGATGACACTGCACTCATCGGTTCGGACGAGAGCTACGTCGGTGTATGGTCTGTTCAGTCCGCCCTGATCGAGGGCGACCTGGTACAGGGGCAGCGGACCGACACCGTGGAAGTGAAGGTGGCCAACAATGCCGCTGCGGCTGTGTCCGAGCAAACGGCGCGTATCAACGCCGACGGGGCTCTTTCCACTCGGATCGACACCGTCACGGCACAGACTGCAAGCAATGCCGCAGCAGTCCAGGGCGAAATCGCTGCGAGGACGAATGCTGATCAGGCGCTTGGCCAGCGTATCGACACGGTTCAAACGACGGTAGGCGGCAATACTCTCGCAATCCAGACCAACGCCACGGCCATTCAAACGGTCGACGGCAAGGTCACGGCGAACTGGTCGGTGCGGATGCAGTACGAGACCGCCACCGGCCTCTACAAGTACGCCGGTATCGGGCTTGGGCTGGAGAACGGCCCAGGCGGGCTGCAGTCGCAGTTCATCATCGACGCAGATAGGTTTGCAGTGGGGCAGGCGGGCAAGTTCCCATTCGCCATTCAGAACGGCCAAACGATTATTGCCGATGCCTTTATTGGTAACGGCACGATCACCAACGCGAAGATCGGAGACTTCATCCAGTCGAATAACTATGACCCGCAAAAGGCTGGCTGGAAGTTGTTCTTCGACGGCACGTTTGAAATCAATAGCTCGCTTGGAAGTGGTCAGGCTCGCCAGGTCATTAATAATGCAGGCGGCAAGGTATTCGACGCGGGTGGGATTAAACGCTATCAGTGGGGAGATCTTGACGCATGAGCTATGGAGTAAGGGTGTGGGGGCCAACTGGAGCATTAGAGTTAGATGAGACCTCATTTACTGTAAGGGTAATCTACTCCGCAATCGTGCAGTCAGGTCCCCCAGCGCCCGGGCGAAGTCGCTTCATTGCGATTGCCGGTGTCGATCCATCTACACACTCTGCTGTTTGTGTTCCTATTGCCGCTTACGATACTACCGCCCAAAGCTATTACGCGATCCAATATACGCCGATTGTTTCGGCTGGAGGTGTGACCGTGTATTACGGAAACCCATCAACTTCAACCGGCCCTTTAGGGCTTAGCCCGCAAAGGCTTTTAGTTATGAGGTATCGTTGATGGCTTATGGCGTAATGTTCAAGAATAATGCTGACGTGGTTACTCTGGATTCCGAGTTTTCTAGACTAGTGGTTCTTGATAAAGGAACATGGAACGGTACAGGGGCAGGCGTTTTTGTACCGTTCTCAAAAACTATTACGACTGATGAGCCGCCGCTTGTGTTCGTAAGGCCAGATCAATCAAACGTGTTCTGTCTTTGCTTGATACGCGGATCTTCGGGAGCGTGGACGGGGTTTTCGTTCGTGGGAACCGTAGGGCAGGCCACGTCTGGCAAATGGTTCGCCGCCGCTTTCAAGGCAGCGCCCACAGCAAAGTTCGGTTTCCGTATCTGGGATGGGGCTTCCAACTTGCTTTTCGACAGCGGCACCCCGTGCGCTCAATTCACCAGGACCATAACAAGCTGGACCTATCTTGGCGCAACACAAACAAGTCAAGGTGTATACAAACTGGTATGGACTACTACGTTTAGCTTGGCCGTTGGCGATTATATGCTTCTTAATAACATCGCAATGGATGTGGCGGGTAGCACGTCTAGGCAGGGAAACATGTATGCAGAGTGGCAGTATAAAAACGACAGGCTTTTGATTTATGCGATAGGTGTTGACCTGCAAACGACGCTATATACGCCAGTGGTTTTTGCGAAGCCAGTTATCTAGGCTTGATTTATTGTACTTTTATGAGGGTAGCAGTGATGGCAAGACAAGAAATTAACATCGGTACAGCTCCAACAGGTGCAGGCGGCGACACGACTCGCAGTGGTGCGGTAAAGATAAACGCAATGACGCAAGAACTCTATGCTAGGACCAATTTATTGGGTTCGGCAGCCAATCTTGATGCATCGGCATTGGTCCTCAAAAACCCTTCTGGTGTTTCTACGCCGGTCGCACCTGGTGCTTCTGGCTATGATTCTCCTGGCAACGGTCAGGGCGGAGGGTTCTATCAAGTAGGAGAGGGACCTTCATCCTCTGGAGTATCATACGCAGGGATGATCCGGATCCCCTACAACGCTACATACGAGGCGCAGCTCTATTTCCCGATGGGCTTTTCCAGCAATCGAATGCTTTTTCGCTGCGCTCTCGGAAATGCAGGGACATTTGGTGCTGCTCAAGAGGTGTATCACACCGGGAACACCACTCGCGGTTCGGGCGGCGCTTTGTCAGCAGCATCACCCATCGCTCGAATCGCAAACGTATCGCAAAGTGAGCGCCGAGACCTTCAAGAGCAATCGTTTGAGCCAGCCGGAGAATGGGGCGTGGCCAATGATGAGGCTAGGGGGATCACAGTAGAGCGCATCAGTTTGGGCGAGTACAAACTGTCGGGTAGCCTTGGGCTGGCGCTTGAGGGGTGGCGCACCCATGATCCGAGCTCCCCTGACGGCGGTCGAATGCTGGGGCTCACTGAAAGCCACCAAGATGAGGATGGCACGGTCGTAGTGCGCCTGTTCAAGCAGCGATGGACGCTCACTGAGGACGGGGAGATGGTGCCGGGCCGGGGGGCGCCCATTGATGTGCCTCTGAATAGCTGGATCGATGTGCGACTTGAAATGCCCAGGGTAGACATGCAGCCGCCAACGACCACTGCCGAAAAATAACAGCCCGCCAACTGAGCGGGCTTTTTTACGCCTGGAGAAAAGTATGAACGCAACCGAGAAAGACCGGGACATCCTGGCGCGCACGCTATGGGGTGAAGCCCGCGGTGAGGGGCTGTCCGGCCAGATCGCCGTGGCCTGGACCATCCGCAACCGTGTGTTCGACGGCAAGGCCAAGTCGTGGTGGGGGGAGGGTTACGCCGGCGTGTGCCTGAAGCCCTGGCAGTTCAGCTGCTGGAACCAGAACGACCCGAACTACGCATATCTGAGCGGTGCAAAGCAGATCCCGGCGGCGCAGTTCGCCCAGGCGCAGCGGGCGGCTGACCAAGTGATGTCTGGCGCGGTACCAGATCCAACCGGCGGCGCCACGCATTACTACGCGACAACCATGCCCAAAGCCCCGGCTTGGGCGGCGAAGGCCACGCAGACGCTGCGCCTTGGTCACCATGTCTTCTTCAAGGATGTGCCGTGATGACGCCCGTTCAGAAGCTGATCGGCCTGGGGCTGGCAATCCTGCTGGCGCTGGTCATCGGGTTTGGTGGCGCGTGGCAGGTTCAGGACTGGCGCCTGGGCGAAAGGCTGGCGGAGCAGGCCGGCCTTCACAAGGATGACCTGGCCTCGATCAGCCGTGCCGCTTCCGATAAAGCCCGCGTCGAGCAGAGCAAGCGCCTAGCACTGGAGCAGCAGCTCTACAGCCAGGACCAACAACACTCCAAGGAATTATCCGATGCCCAGCGCAACCAGGCTCGCCTGCGTGACCAGCTTGCTACTGCTGATGTCCGGCTGTCAGTCCTCATCGAGGATTCAGCCAGTGGCTGCAACGTGCCTACCACCCCCGGCGCCATCGGCGTGGTTCATGCAGCCCGTCGAGCCCAACTTGACCCAGCGTATGCTCAAAGAATTTTTGCCATCACCGACGATGGGGATAACGCCGTAATTGCCTTGCGTGCGTGCCAAGCGTATGTCAGAGCCATCAAATGAATCATCCATGGGGTGCTAAGGAGTCCTTCGTTTAAAATGCAGAGCGAGTGAAAAAAAGATATTATGGTAGGAATGAATAGTAAAAATACAATAGGAAGTAAAAAGAGTGGAAGTGATTGGCGTGCTTTTTGCCTTTTTGGCGATATCTATAGCTTTGTTGTCGACTTACTTTATTTCTAGCAGATTGTCTGTTTCAGATAGTGTCGGTCGGTTTGTTACTATTGATGGATTGAGAGGGTATTTGGCTTTTTTTGTATTCCTTCATCACTCTTGCATATGGTTTTTTTATTTGAAGAGTGGTAGTTGGTCTAATCCGCCAATTAGAGTTTTTGTAAGTTTTGGACAGGTCGGAGTTTCGCTGTTTTTTATGATAACGGGATTTCTGTTCTTTTCTAAAATGCTCGATGCTCGTAACACTGGAGTTGATTGGCTTAGGTTGTATGTGTCTAGATTTTTAAGGTTGGTACCACTCTACTTTTTCTCGATGGGGTTGCTGTTTTTAATTGTTTTTATGGTTACCAGGGATAAGCCGCTCGGTGAGCCCAGTGAAATACTTCTGAGTATTTCCAAATGGCTTTTATTCACTATTAGATATGGCTCTCCTGATATAAATGGTCTGGCGAATACAAATCTTATTAATGCGAGTGTTGCATGGAGCCTCCCATACGAGTGGACGTTTTATTTTGCGCTTCCTTTGGTATTTTTGGCCATTGGAGGCAGGTCCTCAATTAAGTATCTGTTTTTGAGTGTGCTATGCATGTATATGTTTGGTAGCCTGTACTTTGCCAATGGTTTTTATTGGCTGTTTGTTGGCGGTATGTTCGCGGCACTTGTTGTCAGGCTGGAGTCGTTTAAGAATTTCTCCGCTTCTAAGTTTTCTTCTGTAATTATCTTGTTGTTATTGGGTGTGGTTTTTACAGGGTTTTCGTCTATTTATGAGAGTGTGTTGGCGAAGGCGTTAATGGTAGCTGCTTTCTGTCTGATTGCAGGTGGTAATAGTGTTTTCGGTTTGTTTAAAAGCAAGGTCTCGCGAGTGATGGGGGAATTAGCTTATAGTATGTATCTTCTTCATGGGATTCTGTTGTATGTGATGTTTAAGTTGGTTTTTGGGGTTGCGGTGATCAGTCAGGTCAGTGCGCTTCAATACTGTTTTGTTATTCTGGCGCTCACGCCGGTTTTGGTTTTTATATGTGGCCTAACATTCTCCTTGATTGAGCGTCCTGCGATGAAAAAAGTTACAGCCGTCACAGAGTGGCTTAGGTTTGAGAAATCAACCCAAGTAAAGCTCTAGGTGCAGCGGGGGAGCAGTTAAAGACTCTGGGATAGTGTTTTGATGGAGCGCGCGCTCCCGGATTTCATGCTCAAGATTCCAGACTGCTCTCCAGTTGGAAAGCTCCATGAGATCAGCCTCAAGGAAATGCTCATCTGCATAGAAATTGGAAAGCAGGGAAGGTATAACGAGTACCGTTTTTCCAGCTTGCCTATTTTTTCAAGCGCCTCGGCGAGCTTTGCTTCTGTCTCGGCCTTTCCCTTCATCAGCAGGTCGTTCATCTGCACCAGGCCGGCGATATTCGCCCGCGCTCTACGCAGCATGCGCTCGGTCTCTACCAGCTCGTCCACGAGGATTGCGCACTGGTGCTGGTACATCTCCAGCGGAGTGGGGCAGCCGAGCCAATCATCGGTGTCCATGTCAACGTTTATAGCGTGAATCTCAAATACTGTATGTACGCACAGTAATCGAGGTTTGGACGTGGCGCGATTTGAGCCGACGAGCTGTAGGGGCTTGCGGCTATTCCGATTCCATCAGCACGGCGAGAGTCATTTTGATGAATTCTTCGTTGTGCCCGATGGTGAAAAGAGCGCCTCGCACGTTGTCTGCCACCTCGGCGGAGCCACGTTGCTCAACCCAATTTGACAGCTCCAGGATGGACGCCTCGAGGGCAAGCTGGTTTTCGTAGAGTTTGGAAAGCAGGGAAGGGATTAGGTCTGAGTTCGGCATCGGTGTTCCTCCGTGGAGCGAACAGCGTAGCAGGCAAATTATTGAGTTGGGAGATCGTTCGGCAGGACGCCGGAGGAGGGGTAAATCATTTCCGCAACCCAATGCACGCCCCTTGATACATGCGGGCTGTAGGCTGGCTAAAAACTCCAAGTTGCGGAAACGATAAATAGCTAACCTATTGATTTTTTTAGTTAACTCGGCAGTCTTGAAAACCGGCGGACGTTAATAGCGTCTCCAGGGTTCGAATCCCTGGTTTCCCGCCAAGATTTACACGAAAGCCTCGCGAAAGCGGGGCTTTTGCGTTTCTGGGGTTTGGATAGGCAGAGACGGCTTCTGAGAGGGTGTCCGAAACTTTGCCTATTTGGAGGGTTTAGCGGTGGCGCCAATCCGCCTGTAAACCCGCTTGGTGACCTCCTCTTTACTACGGCCCAACAGTAGACTTGCGTCGCCAATATCGACGATTTCCGATGCGGCCTTGGGCCGAATGCCACGAAACTGAAACCCTCCTATTTTTGTTGCGCGCATTGAGTCCCCCTGATCCAGTGCGTTCTGCTGTGCCTGTTTCCTTGCCTTGTCCCATCGACGGCGAGCTGGGAACCCTGGAGCTCGGCAACGATGACCTGCCCTGAAACCCTCACCGACATCCAGCGCGCCGCTCGATTCTTCTACCAGCAGCACCATGCCTTTGCTGGCAAGGTGACGGGGCAGACGTTTGGCACTGCGACAACTGGCCCTGCGATTAACCTGCTGCGGATTGAGGAAAACCTATCTGCAGCGTGGCAGTGTCTGTCAGGCACCTATGTGGGTAACCTGGGCTGGCTTGAGTGTGCCGAACGCTACGACCGTGCCCATACCTTCCACTACATGGACCCGCCTTACTGGCAGACGACCGGTTATGGCGTGGATTTTCCCTTTGAGAATTACGAACGCATGGCTGACTTCATGCGGCGCTGCAAAGGTAAGGTCATGGTTAGCATCAACGATCACCCGGACATTCGGCGCGTGTTTGAGGGTTTTCATTTTGAGTGCCTGGACATTCGCTACAGCAATGCCAATCAACGGAAAGGCAAGGCAGAGGTAACCGGTGAGCTTGTCATCATGAATTGGATACCTTCTGCTCTTGGTGGCTTGTTTTAATCTCGAACCAGCATTTGAATTAGTTTGACGATTTCGATGGCTAAGGTGAGGGCGCGTTCAATAAGTTCGATGGTCATACTATTCTCCAGGCTGAGTTTAGCTGTCCGGCGCGTTAGTTGGCGTCGGTTGCGGTTAGCTTTAAAAAAGGCTTGGAGATTAAACATATAGGTGGGCTTAGTTGTCAATGCTCTTCAGGTTTATTTCTGAAGGGCGGCCGCTAAGCTGCAGCCCGCCGTTGTCAAGGTGTCCGTGGGAGTGAGAGTTTCTACGCTGTTAAGGTTGTACATTCGGTTTAGCTTACGTAGGTTGCATAAATTACGTGTTTGCTTAATTACGTACGTACGTAAGTTTTCTGAATGAATGGAATTGTAACTATCAAAGGATATCTAGTGGATATCCACTAGCTATCTACTAGCTATCCATTGGTTACCAAGAAGATATCCAGAAAATATTGGATAAATCTCTTGGGCATATTAATTAGATGTGCTTTGGATATCCTCGTACAGATCCTTCTGTTTATTAGTCAGGTGCGTTAGCTTTGCTCTGAATCTAGTATCGGGATAATCAAGCCAGCACCTTGGTTTCGAACGTTACCTACTGAGGTGCCCACCCGAAACCACTCAAAGTCATCGACTGGCTGACAACACTCCTTCGCTATTTCCTCGGCCCGGCCTGGGGTAAGGCCGGGTTCGATCCATTCCCTGGCGTGCTCAGGTGTTAGCACCAACGGCTTGCGGTCGTGGATATCCACCATGCCTTGATCACTGGCGGCGGTGATGATTACGAACCCATCGCCGTCGTGGGGATCCAGGCCAGGATGAACTTGGGCGAGCGCGCCAAAGAACATGGGTTTCTGACTCTTCAGGCGAATGAAGTAGGGCTGCTTTCTCTTCGGATCGTCAGGGTCTTTGACCCACTCGTACCACCCTTCACTTGGCACCAGGGCACGGCCATTCGGCCAAAGTTGCTTGAAGAACTTTCCCGTGGTGACCGTCTCTACACGGGCGTTGATCGGATCGGGGCTCTTGCCCTTGGCCCAGAACGGCGCCCATCCCCATTTGACTGCATCAATATGCAGCCCATCCTCTGCGGCGTGTAGCACCTGCACCCGTGTCGACGGCGCGACGTTGTAGCGATCAATAGGCTGAGCGTCGTAACCGCTGAACAGCTCTGTCTGGGGGCTCAGTTCTTCAATGAAGACCGCCATCCCTTCGTACTGCACGAATCGTCCGCACATACGCACCTCTCCGCCTGTCGAAATCCCCTACAGAAAAATTGACCGCAAGCGCCCTACAAAGTTAACTGTACATTCGTACAGTATCTGTAAAAGGCCGCATCATGAGCTTCACCATTCTAGGTCCTATCGCTGAGACAGGCGCAAAGCTGCCTATGTGCTCGTTCCAGGTTCCAGCCGGTTTTCCATCGCCGGCAGCGGATCATATTGAGCAGCACATCTCATTGGATGAGGTTCTGAATATCCGTGCACCGCATGTGTACCTGGTAGCAATCACCGGGGAAAGCATGCAAGGGATTGGTATCTTCGAAGGTGATCTCGCGGTGGTGGATCGTGCCATTGAGCCTGCTCATGGGCATGTGGTAGTGGCGCTGCTGAATAATGAGCCGGTCTGCAAGCGCCTCTGTAAGCGCGGCCGGGAGGTGATCCTTCTATCAGAGAACCCCAAATACCCGGCGCGTTACGTTCTTGAAGGGGATGAGCTGTCAATCTGGGGCGTGATCACCAGCACAGTGCGCAGCCATGTCTAAGCAAGAACCGACCTTTGCGCTGATCGACTGCAACAGCTTCTATGCCAGTTGCGAGCGGGTGTTCCGGCCGGACCTGGCGAAGGTGCCCATAGTGGTACTGAGCAATAACGATGGCTGCGTGATCGCCCGTAGCTACGATGCCAAGCCCTTCATCAAAATGGGCGAGCCGTATTTCCAGATCAAGCACAAGCTTAGGCAGCACGGCATTGTCGCGTTCTCGTCCAACTATGCGCTGTACGGCGACATGAGCGAACGTGTGATGAGTCTGATCGAGGCGATGGTGCCGGCAGTTGAGGTGTACAGCATCGACGAGGCATTCGCCGACCTGACTGGCATCGGTGGACTGGATACCTTGGGCCGACAGATTCGCGCCCAGGTACTGCGTTGTACCGGCATTCCTGTCGGCGTTGGTATCGCTCATACGAAGACACTGGCGAAGCTGGCAAACCACACTGCGAAGCGGCTGCAGTCGCAGACTGGTGGTGTGGTCAATATCACCGACCCGGTTAAGAGGGACTGGGTGCTGCGCAATACGGACGTTGCGGAAGTGTGGGGTGTTGGCCGGAAGATGAAACTTCACCTGGGTACGATGGGCATCAAGTCGGCCATGGATTTGGCTAAGGCCGACCCTTGGACGCTCCGCAAGAAGTTCAGCGTTGTGATCGAAAAGACGGCCAGGGAGCTGGGCGGCACGCCTTGCTTGGAGCTGGACGAGCCGGATCCGCCAAAGCAGGAGATCTGCTGCAGTCGGATGTTCGGCCAGCGGCTGACGCAGCTGCCGCCTATCAAAGAGGCGGTGGCCACCTACATGATGCGAGCTTCTGAGAAGCTTCGCGCCCAGAACTCGCTGTGCAAGAAGGTGCGTGTGAGCATCCGTACCGGCATGTTCAATCCTGAAGAGGCTAAATACGCCAACGGTGTGGTGGTAGATATGCCTTACCCCACTGACGACGTTCGCCTGCTCACCCAGGCGGTGGTAGGGGCGCTTGATCGTGTGTTTCGGCCAGGCTTCAAATATAGCAAGGCCGAGGTGATGCTGATCGACCTATGCCAGCCAGGCGAGTACACCGATGATCTGTTCGCTAAATCACAGCCGGCCGAGGCTACTCGAGTGATGACGGTCCTAGATCAGATCAACGACCGATGGGGTAGGGGGACACTGCGTGCTGCCAGCGTACCGGCTAACCCTGATTGGGGCATGCGCCGCGAAATGATGAGCCAGAGCTATACGACGCGGCTTGACCAGCTTTGGAGTGTTGAATGTAGGTAAGGCACGGTGATTTGTTTTTAACGCTTGTGTTGGTATCGAAAATCTCATCAATATTTTATGAGGTTCTTTTGTCAATGACACTGAAAGTTAAAATTTTAGTTTGTATGTCTAAATATTCGTATATGGCTCTGCCCTTTTTAATCATTCCGATATCTGATGAGAAAAGGGTGTCAGCGTAAGATGCCAATGCTGTGTGGTTTGCGTCACTAGTAGCAGCGGTGAATCTACGGCTGAGCTTTAAATTGCTGTCTGTGTGATAACCAATTACATTTAGCACGTTATAAGCGGAAATTATTTTGCTTGATATAGGGATACTTCCATCTAAGTTAGGTGGTATGTAGCTTATTCCTAGGAAATCCTCAATGGAAAAGTCATTGTTTTTATATCCGTCAAGATTTTTATGAAGGTTCCATATCTGTTCAATTATGTTTTCCCCTTTAATGTTATTTAGCTCCTTGGGCCCTATTCCTACTGCTGCTCTGTAAGCGTTTACTATTGATGAGTGGTCGTCGTCTTCATAGCTTAACATCATCATTGTCGATTGTTGCTGAAGAGTTTTTTGATGGCGATGGGTTCTTAATATGTACTCTTTGATGGTGTGAAATTGCTGGTTAGTGAGTGCGTTGGTGTTAGACAAGTCTCGTATTAAGTTTTCTAGGATTCTAGAAAAATCCAAATTTTGTTGTTCGTCCAACTCATCAATTTTCGGTAGGGATGAGTCCCCATAGAACTTCCTCAAAGTGCTGTTGGTCGCCGTGTATATTTGTTCTGCTATGTCCATTTCACTGCATGCTCTCGCATAATGCTCGAAAGGATCTGCATCTGAAATGATCGCTTCATTGGTGTTTTGGTAATTGTCGTCAACAAAAATTTTGAAGTGCATTGCACCAAGCTTTTTCAGCAAGTTGAGAAATTTTATTTCTTCTCCTTCGCTTCGTTTTACTTCTCTAAGTGTTTCATCGGAATAAACTATTTGGTGTTCTTCAAAGATTTTTTCGAATGCGGAGATTTCGGGATATCGTAGGAAATAATTTAGAACGTTGTGATCTAAGTATGCGGTTGGTTTCCCCACATAGGTGCGATTGGGTTTTATCATAACGAGCCCTACGGGACGTGTTTATGGTAGCTTAAGGCTAGCATCTTAGGCGTACGGCAGGGACAGTCTTATGTTACGAATGCTTGTTTTTTTTCTCGTGGTTTTTGGAGCGGTTGGCAATGTGAAGGCTGACGGTGTTTCTCCATGGGGGCCAGGCCAAGATATTGAACGGTTTTACACAGACTTTTGCCTAGCACCAAATTTGGAAAAGCATTTCTTCCCATCGCTTAATCCAAAAGAGTTGGTAGGGATTACTCGACTGATTTCAGAGGTAATGTGGGCTGACGTCTCGGAGGTACTTGTAAGGCGTCAAGGTGCCTCCGAGCAGGTTGTTGATCGACTGCGAGCGTTGGGACGCCCTGTGGCCTCTTCATTTACAAACGTGGTTCAACAGGCAACAAAAGAGCCGATGCGCAGCAAGTACGTGTATGTGTACAACACCAATGCGGAACAGCGAGCGCAGGTCGTTGATGCGTTTAGAAAAATGGGTACGAGCGATGCTCGGTTAGGGGCGGCCATGTTGGGCGTACTTGAATGTCGGATTATTCGAAACGTGAAATTCATGGACCCGTTTGTAGCCCAGCGGGTGGATCAGATTAAAGCTATGTCTCTTCCTAGCACTACGACACGCTCGAGCAGCGTTAGATCTGATGGAGGTACCTCTGAACCAGACTGCAGCTGCGGTGGCGGAAATTTTTGTTACGGACCTCGAGGTGGCCATTACTGCATCACCTCGGGTGGAAAAAAGGCTTATGTGAAGCATTGATAGATGCCAGAGGGGCTATTTATACCCCCTTGTCGGGCTTGCTGGTTGTGACAGAGAGTCAGGAGGGAAACGATTGGTATGGGGCAAAAATGGGGCAAACCATACGCCAATCTATGCCATCCAATGCCCATTATGCATTTATGCAACCCGCCGTGGACCAGCGTTACAGCCCGCATCCACAGGCCTATCACCCAAAACCCCACACATACTCCTACACAATTGGGGTGTGCTTTGTCAGAGACGCTTGGATCGTAGCTTCGCCAAGCCTTGCTTGATGTATTCGGCGTTTTCACCGATCACGAATAGAGCACCACGTACGTTATCACCAACCTCACTCAAGCCTTGCTTTTCGCTTTTGAGAGCCAACTCCATCAGTGCCGCTTCCAACGCGAGCTGATTTTCGTACATTCTTTCAAGCAAATCTGGGAGTGAGTATTCCCCTGACATGATGTTACCTCGTCTAAAAATAGTTAAGCATAGCAGTGACTACCAAATTGGTCTCGTTTGGAAATCGCCACGAGATCGAGCGCTCAATATCTCCTAAGTAGGCCTCACGGGCGGGAGGTCTACGTACATCCGTCATCAGGAAGGGCTGCTTAGGTATTCGTGACCACTTTCGGATAATTGCTGCAATCCGTATTGGAGCAGTTCCGCTGGGAGCGATAATTACTAGGGGTTGGGGTTTAAGCACGTAACTTAAGGAGTTATACTCCGATTGATGACAACCCAAGAGTCATGAGAGGGGGGGGAGGATACCAACATCGACACGCTAACGTTCTTATGAGGATCAGCGCTCGCGAGTCGATGAGCATGCGCATGACTTCTGGATGTACATTAAAAAGGGAGTTAACTTGGCAGACTTAAATTTTGCATTCAGTCTTAATATTTTTGCTCTCACCCAATCTATTTCGGTCATGAAAATGCTTGCCGAGCAGGCTGAGAAAAATGTGCTTCGCGCAGTCAAGGAAGCCGATGAGCCTGGGGCCGTGACAGAAGAAGAGTTTGAAGATGAGGTGTGCGATCAGTATGGTGAAAGCTACCCATATACAAAAAAATACTACTCGTGCGGCTCGTCTGTAGGCTATGATTTTGATGAGGTAAAAGCTGAATATAAGTTTTTAATAACTCAGCTGGCTCGGCGGGCGGCATTCTTGACTATGTTTGGCCTGTTCGAGCACCGCATAAGTAACTGTCTGGGGTTCATGATAGAGCTGACGAAGAGCGAACAGGAATTGAAGAGTATGGGGGCGATAGAAAAGGCTCACAGTATTCTGAAGAAAACAATTGGTGCCAAGAACATACCTGACGTAGATCATCTTACAGTTATTCGGAATATCATGATTCATAACGATGGTACTGCTCTCGATTATAATAAAATCCTATCTAGGAAAGATAGGAGAACTCCCAGTGAAAAAAGACTGTTAAGAGCCATTGATAGGGGGGCGGGGCTGCAGGTCAACCAGTTTGATGGCGTAATTATGGATGGGACTTTTCTAATGTACGCTGTGAGTGAATTTAATCGATATGCTACAAGCTTGGATGCAGCAATTCAAACTTACCACAGGGAAAGGCTGGGCAGAGTGACAGAAACGCTCAGTAGACAAACTCCAATATAGACTTTCAATAGCTAAAAAAAGCTCACTGAGTTTTGTTTCAAACGTCAGCTAATGGCGTGTCGGGTGGTATTGCGGTCGGCCGAAATCGGTTAGAAGCAGACGCCCGTGACCGGATGCACTTATTACCATATAACCGAAAGTACAAAAACTGCTGACGACACCGCACGCTCGTAATAGATTTTGTGGGTTTTTCTCTTTTACTTATGTCGCGCATTTACGATCGGCATAGTCGGCTCAACGGGTTACGCATGGGCCGAGAACGTTATACCAAATATTGGAGTTAAAATGACTAGCTATCTACGCTTAGAAATGCCGTACTACTTGGTTCTGTCATATATCGACTTGTCAGTTGCTCAGTCACGGCATCTAGTCGCAGCAACGCAGGGAAAATACAACGGCTTCGCACACAATTTTGCACTACTCAGCCTCAATGCAGCAATTGTTGAGGGCACGCTGAGATCAGTTCTTCATTGGTATCTTGTGGAAGAGCAAGAAAAAGCGACTAAGAAAGGCCTGCACTTCGGACAGACTGAACCGGGCCTAGCCGAAAGAACTCTTATGCGATTAAGGTTGGATATCGACACGTCAGATACTTGGTCAAAACTCAAAGAAAAATTCAAATATGTATTCGGTAAAAAACTTGGAGATGTTGTCACGCCTGCTATCCTCGCCGAAATAGAGCATCTATTCACCATCCGAAACAGGGCCGCCCACGGATCATCAATACAAATACCAAAAAAAATCCTAACAGAAAATGATGATGAGTATCTCTTCGCCCTCCAGGAAAAATTAGAACGTTTAACCAATTATCTAAATGCAAAATTCGGCACAGCGGATATTTACGAAGGCCTTGGCCACGCAAATACGGCGACTGAATTCTGGAAGGCAACAAAGGCTTTCGCAAGCAACCTAAATGGTATCTATACATTTCCAGTAGAGCTTCAAAAGAATATTGACGCCATAACAAAATACACACCATGAAGTATACATACAGGTCCATGACTTATAGGTAATATTTTAGCGTCGACATCATCGTTGCGACCTTAATTAAATAATTAGTTGATATAGAGGCGTCAGGAATAATTCACATTATTTAGATAATGTGATTGGCAGGAGTAAAAACGGTTAACTTGCTGCGTGGAATACTGCGTTAAAATAGGATGGCCGCTATCGCCCTTCCGTTAGCGATTTCATCGCTAACCGCTTCAGGCCGTTAACTGCCCCCGTAAGTAATTGGCAACCAGTGGTGGGATTCGTTTAAGGGGCTGGGAAGGCTTCATTAGGCGTTCCCAAATTAAAAGTCTAGGCCTTGTAGAGCGCGGCCTGTAGCTTGACTGATGGCTCCGAGTAACGGAACGCCGGTTGACCTTGAGGTCGCAGCGCGCTTGTGTTTGCCTATCGGTCTTGAAAACCGGCGGACGTTAATAGCGTCTCCAGGGTTCGAATCCCTGGTTTCCCGCCAAGATTTACACGAAAGCCTCGCGAAAGCGGGGCTTTTGCGTTTCTGGGGTTTGAGTGTGCTGATAATTAAACAAATGCTGTTTGTCGCATTCATACCGTTCAAAGACGAACCACCATTCGTCTAACATCCGGCACTCTCCATCCGTTGCTACCTCTCAATCTTAAGCGCGGATATTCCGAGCGATACACGGAGAGCCAGTATGGAAATCAACGAGAAAGCCCCAGGCAACATTTCCCAGCAAGCGGTTACTCGTAACACTGATAACGAGACGGGGCATGACCCGAGGCGCGATGAGGACGATATCCCGCTACCCCCGGATGACGAGGCCCCGATCGAGGAGGACATGTCGGATGTAGACGCGGCGGATTCCGTAGCAAGTGAGCACCCCGCTACCTGAAGACCTCCCGATCAATGAACCCGGCCCAGCGCCGGGTTTTTATTGCGGTTTTCGGCGCATTTAATTAACCGTAATCCTTAAGTAGTGGCATCGCATAATTGTGAATGGCTTCACGATGCCTCTATGATCAGCACGCACTGTATTGGATCGCTGAGCCTCAACCCTTTGAAGGACATGAGCATGGACAAGCACTTCGGTAATTCAGGCCTTTTCAAAACCACTTCGTATCAAGGCAACGACGCTCACGACGGCTGCAGCACTGCCGACTGGGAGCTGAAAAACAGTGCGCTGAATACGAAGGAGTTTTTGATATGTCCAAAGAATTACTCGGAGTTTTTGCTCTAGGGTTGATGGTGGTCGGTGAGTTTTGTGCAATCTACAGTGAGGTGGTGACCGCCAAGTTGGCCCAGGCCGGCAGTGGTTCCTGGGAGGCCTTTGTACTTCCCGTGGTCTTGATGTGTTTTGCCGGGCTTTGTCTGTTGGGTGCCTATTGGCTGGGGTATGTGGTTGTCGGTGATATCTGGATTGTCACGGTAGTCTCGGTCACTTCGTTATTGCTGCTGGAGCCTGTGGTGGTCTGGGCGCTGTTTCATGAAGCTCCAGGGCGCGGCGCGTTGATCGGGTTCTGCCTGGGTGCCTTGGGGATGCTTGCGACGGTAGTGCTCTAGCACGCCGGGGAATCAAGTGTCGGGTCAGATCAGCGTCTGTAGTCCGATGCTTATCTGGCCTGCACCGCTGCACTTTTTTCCATTTTGCTGATCTACCCCTGTCCCCGCCACCCGACTCCCGTAGGTGGCCAACAGAATCAGACCCGGTGCCGATGGATCGAACGTCAACTGTTTTTACCTCCCGATGGCCGCTGCTGCTTGCTGCGGTTTTCGCGCTCTGCGCAACAGGTTGCAGCCAACAACAGGGCCGCGATATCGCCAGGCAGTTCAGCGATGGCAAGCCTGATGAGTTCTTCCAGACCAGCGTCGACCGCATGGCCACACTCGGCATGCGCGACAACCTGCAAAGCCTCTACTTGCTGATGAGCAAGCTCTACCTGCGCAACCCCAACCAGTGGCGTCAATCGGGCTACCCGGATGCGGTGACCGCCGCCCGGCAAATCCGCCAGGCCATCGAAAATCGCCAACCCTTGCCCGCACTGGGTGACCGGCGTGACCTGGCTGCCCTGAGTTATTCCTTGAGCCCTGACTTTCGCGGCGACCGCGTCGGCGCGTTTATCTACGCGATTGGCAGTATGCTCGTGACCGCCCACGGTGGGCGCACGCAGTTTTATGTGACTGACTCGATCAACCCGCAGTTTGTCAGCAACGCCGCGCGCAATATCGAAAAGGCCACTTGGTTGCTCAGCCAGCGTCAGGATGCCAATGGTGTGTTGCTGTTGTTTTCCAATGAAATATCGGAGGAGGGCAGTAACCTCAGTTTCGCCGTTGAGTTCGGCAAGATCGTCGCGCGTTTGGACCTGCTTACCCAAATCCTCGATGAGCGCTACCGGCGCATTGGCCTCAATTACGCACAAAGCCTGTTGCTGATGAATTTCCTGCCGGTGCAATAAGGCCCATCGCATCGACCAATCGGTGCGGTGTTTCCCTTTCCGCTGTAGGAAGCGGCCTATCTTGCATCTCGCGGCTTGAAACGCTTGCCTGCGGGCAATAGCCTCGGATTTTTCTT
>Ga0308161_1001022_pt1 | contig 36930 bp, 40 predicted proteins | sample PhyFR2_FD_201034 | JGI IMG/M metagenome (GOLD analysis project Ga0308161, IMG submission 201034) | Phyllosphere microbial communities from UC Gill Tract Community Farm, Albany, California, United States - DLSLF.R2 | ecosystem: Host-associated > Plants > Phyllosphere > Unclassified | place: USA...
CTGGTATCAAAATGGTCGATCAGGTTAATGCCGCTCTGACCGGCAAGGAGAGCACTCCAGGTAGACTCTACGGTATTGCCGACAGGAGACAACATGCCAAGACCAGTCACAACTACACGACGCTTAGACACGTTCGTCCTCCAGGGAGGGATAAAAATGACTATTGAGGGGCAAACATAAAACTCAGGCGGTCAATTGACCGCCTGAAGATATTCATTAGCCTTTATGGCTATTGATATAGTCGATCGCTGCCTGAACGGTAGTGATTTTCTCAGCTTCTTCGTCTGGAATTTCAGTATCAAACTCTTCTTCCAGAGCCATTACCAGCTCAACGGTATCAAGAGAATCGGCACCAAGGTCTTCTACGAAAGATGCAGAGTTGGTCACTTCTTCCTCTTTCACACCCAGCTGCTCACTGATGATTTTCTTAACGCGTTGTTCGATATCGCTCATACTATTTAATTTCCTATCAAAACTCGCTTTCGCGATGGTTTTCGTAGTGTATAAAATGTTGAAAAAGATGCAACAAAATCCCGGCTGGTCGAACCACGATTTTACGCTATTGTGCGGTTTTATCCGCAAATAATGCAAATGATTTCGTAATTATCAGACCATATACATGCCGCCATTGACGTGCAGCGTCTCACCCGTGATGTAGGCTGCTTCGTCAGAGGCTAAGAATGCAACGGCATTAGCAATTTCCTGCGCTTCGCCTAAGCGACCCGCTGGGACCTCCGCCAGAATACCGGAACGTTGATCTTCGTTCAGTGCCCGCGTCATGTCGGTCTCTATGAAGCCCGGAGCCACGACGTTGACGGTAATGCCACGTGACGCGATTTCCCGCGCCAGTGATTTGCTAAAGCCAATCAAACCTGCTTTTGCTGCAGCGTAGTTTGCCTGACCCGCATTGCCCATGGTTCCAACAACAGAACCGATGGTGATGATACGACCCATGCGCTTTTTCATCATGGCACGCATCACCGCCTTAGAAAGACGGAATACCGATGTGAGGTTGGTATCAAGGATATCCTGCCACTCATCGTCTTTCATACGCATCAGTAGATTATCACGCGTAATGCCTGCATTATTGACTAAAATGTCCACTTCGCCAAATTCCGCGCGAATTTTCTCTAAAACACTGTTTACAGAAGCGGCATCCGTCACGTTTAACAGCAGACCTTGTCCTTTATCGCCAAGGTAATCACTGATAGCATCGGCACCACTTTGGCTGGTTGCAGTACCGACCACTTTCGCACCGCGTGCGGCCAGGGTTTCTGCAATCGCACGGCCGATGCCGCGGCTTGCGCCAGTTACCAGCGCTACTTTACCTTCAAAGCTCATGATTTTCCTCTTATTCCTGTGCAAGCGCCGCAGTCAATGACGCAGTATCGTTCACCGCTGCTGCGGACAGGCCGTCTACAATGCGTTTTGTCAGACCGGTAAGGACTTTACCTGGTCCCATTTCAAACAGCTGAGTGACGCCCTGAGCGGCCATGGCCTCGACGCTTTCTGTCCAGCGTACCGGGCTGTAAAGCTGACGAATCAACGCATGACGAATCGCGTCGGCGTCCGTTTCTGCTTTTACATCCACGTTATTAATAACCGGTACCACTGGCGCATTAAAGGTGATGTTTTCCAGCGTCAGCGCCAGTTTATCGGCTGCTGGCTTCATCAGCGCGCAGTGGGAAGGAACGCTCACCGGCAACGGGAGCGCACGTTTTGCACCTGCCGCTTTGCAGGCTGCACCCGCGCGTTCAACCGCATCTTTGTTACCGGCGATCACCACCTGACCTGGCGAGTTGAAGTTTACCGGCGAAACGACTTCGCCCTGCGCACTCTCTTCACAGGCTTTTGCAATGGCTGCATCATCAAGACCGATGATCGCCTGCATAGCGCCGGTGCCTTCTGGCACGGCTTCCTGCATCAGTTTACCACGCAGTTCAACCAGCTTGATGGCGTCCGCAAAATCCAGCACGCCTGCGCAGACCAGCGCTGAGTACTCACCCAGGCTATGACCGGCCATCAGGGCTGGCTGTTTGCCACCCTGTTGCTGCCAGACACGGTAGATAGCTACCGAAGCCGCCAGTAGCGCAGGCTGTGTCTGCCAGGTTTTATTTAACGCTTCAGCAGGTCCCTGGCTGACTAACTGCCACAGATCATAACCGAGGACGTCAGAAGCTTCACGGAACGTAGCTTCAACGGCCGGATAAGCAGCCGCCAGTTCCGTTAACATGCCCACGGTCTGTGAGCCCTGACCTGGGAAAACAAAAGCAAATTGCGTCATTTTCAGTTCCTGTCAATCAAAAGCGAACCAGCGCAGAACCCCAGGTGAATCCACCACCAAAGGCTTCCAGCAAAATAAGTTGTCCGGGTTTGATGCGGCCATCGCGCACGGCCTCATCCAGCGCACTCGGCACAGACGCGGCTGACGTATTACCATGACGATCCAGTGTGACCACCACTTTTTCCATGGTCATGCCCAGTTTTTTCGCCGTAGCGCTAATAATACGCAGGTTAGCCTGATGCGGCACCAGCCAGTCCAGCTCTTCACGCGCAATGTTGTTTGCCTGCAACGTCTCATCAACAATGTGCGCTAACTCTGTTACCGCCACTTTGAAGACTTCGTTGCCTGCCATCGTCAGATAAGCGGGTTGATCCTGATTTGCACGATCCTGATAAGGCAGCGTCAGCAGTTGGGCATAGCGGCCGTCCGCGTGCAGATGGGTTGAAATGATCCCCTGCTCTTTGCTCTGACCCAGTACCACGGCACCCGCACCATCACCAAACAGGATGATCGTACCGCGATCGTCAGGATTGAGCGTACGCGCCAGGACATCCGCACCGATGACTAACGCATGCTTTACCGCACCATTTTTAATATATTGATCGGCCACGCTTAACGCATAGGTAAAGCCAGCACAGGCCGCTGCAAGATCAAACGCTGCACAATCTTTGATGTCGAGCATCTGCTGAATCATGCAGGCAGAGCTTGGGAAGGCATGACTGGAAGACGTGGTTGCGACAATAATCAGCCCCACATCATTGGCGTCGACGCCTGCCATTTCCAGTGCACGCTGTGCAGCCTGATGCCCCATGCTTGCGACAGTCTCATCCGGAGCAGCAATACGGCGCTCACGAATGCCGGTACGGGTAACAATCCACTCGTCCGAGGTCTCCACCATTTTTTCCAGATCGGCATTGGTGCGGATCTGGCTGGGCAAATAACTGCCCGTACCGATAATTTTGGTAAACATCTAGGCTTTGTCACTCCTGGCTAATACAGCGTCCAGACGGGCGGCAATGCGTTCAGGAACCTGCCGCCTCACCGTCTGCTCGGCCTGATTGATCGCCACGGCAAAAGCATGTTGATTTGCTGCGCCATGGCTCTTTATCACTGTCCCGCGTAATCCTAACAGACAAGCGCCATTGTACTGGTCGGGGTTGAGATGCCCGAAGCGCCTGGCCAAACGCTTTTTAATCCAGCGCCCCAGCAACGTCAGCCACCACGACCGCTTTTCACCTTCCCCTGACGACTTGAACAGGGAAAGAAACATTCTTACTACGCCTTCCATGGTCTTCAGTGTGATGTTTCCAGCGAAACCATCACAGACCAGCACATCCGTTTTGCCAGTCAGTAAATCGTTACCTTCGAGATAACCAATGTAGTTAATCTGCGGCAATGCCTTGAGACTTAACGCCGCATCGCGAATGCTTTCAAGCCCTTTGTGCTCTTCATGACCAATATTGAGAAGTGCCACACGCGGATTCGCAATGCCCAGCACTTCTTCCGCCATAACTGAGCCCATCACCGCAAACTGCACCAGCATCGCACTGTCAGAGTCGACATTGGCACCTAAATCTAAAATGACCGTTTTTCCCTTCTGCTGATGGGGTAAAACGGTCATAAGCGCCGGACGTTTAATGCCGTCCAGCGGCTTAAGTAATAGTGTCGCCAACCCCATCAGCGCGCCCGTGTTGCCGCTGCTGACGCAGGCCTGGGCCCGCCCTTCTTTGACCAACTCTAACGCCACTCGCATTGAACTGCCGCGGCTGTTACGGATGGCTTGTGCGGGTCGCGCATCACTTGCAATAACTGATTCGGCAGGCACAACCTGCAGTCGCTCCAGTAAGGAGGAATCCGCTTTGGCAAGCAATGGCGTGAGAATGTCGGGATCTCCGACAAGAAGAAGGATAATTTCCGAATGAGAGGCCAGTGCCTGCAATGCTGCAGGCACCGTCACGCAGGGGCCGAAGTCCCCGCCCATGGCATCGATAGCCAGGGTCAAACGTGCCAAGGTATCGCCTTGCTAAGCAAAGAACTTACTTAACGATAACCTTGCGACCGCGGTAGTAACCATCCGCAGTGATGTGGTGACGCAGATGAGTTTCACCAGAAACTTTATCTACTGACAGAGTGGCAGTGGTCAGAGCATCGTGCGAACGACGCATACCACGCTTAGAACGGGTGGGTTTATTCTGTTGTACGGCCATGGACCTTACTCCTATTACTTACGCTTTAAACTGGCTAATACGGCAAATGGGTTTGGTTTTTCTGCCTCTGCAGGCAACTGACCAAACACCATGTCCGCCTCGGACACTTCACAGTGTTCAGAATCGTGCACCGGAACCACAGGCAGCGCGAGAATAACTTCATCCTCGATAACTGCCAGCAGGTCGATCTCACCAAACTCGTTGACATCAACCGGCTCGTACGCTTCCGGCAACGCCTCGGCCTGCTCGTCAGACGACACAGGACTGAAGCAATAGCTTACGTGTACATGATGTGGAAAAACCTGGTTGCAGCGTTGACACCGCAGCGTAACTTGTACTTCAGCAGTACCCGTCAGTACTGCCAGACGCTGGTTATCAACCGCAAACGACATGACACAATCTACATCACTGTCCACACTAACGACCGACTCAGCGACACGCTCAACCTGTTGAGAGGTATAAACACCTTGATAATCGAGGCGTTTCTGAGCGGTGCGGACTGGGTCCAGCGTTAGGGGTAATTTTACCTTTTGCATAGGGCGCGCATATTAACTTTGTAATCACATAGAGTCAAAGAAAAAGGCCGTTAAACAGCATCTTTCAACCACTATTCGCATCCAGTGCGGCGCACAGTTTAAAATGACTGTCACCAATTCGCTATCAATATTGAAAAAAAATGACAGCATCGATTCTTTTAGCATCAACCTCCCCCTTTCGTCAGACGCTCCTGGCCCGGCTGGGCTTGCCTTTTACAATCGCATCTCCCCAAACAGATGAAACGCCGTTAGAGAATGAACGCGCAGAGGCACTGGTGACGCGACTCGCCATCGCCAAAGCGCAGGCGCTGGCCGGAAGCTACCCCGACCACTGGATTATTGGCTCTGACCAGGTGTGCGTACTGGATGACGTGATAACCGGTAAACCCCATACCGAGGCAAACGCGGAAGCACAGTTGCGTGCCGCCAGCGGTAACCGCGTCATCTTTTACACCGGGCTGGCGTTATATCACCCTGCCAGCCAGCGCTTAATGCACTGCTGCGAACCTTTCACCGTGCATTTCCGGACCTTAACCCAGCAGGAAATTCGTGCGTATATAAAGAAGGAGCAACCGCTGCAGTGCGCGGGCAGTTTTAAAAGCGAAGGACTGGGGATTTGTTTGTTTGACCGCCTGGAGGGACGCGATCCAAATACGCTGGTGGGCTTACCGCTGATTGCGCTGACCGACATGTTGCGCGAAGCAGGCATCAATCCATTAGAGGACTGATGCCCCGTGCGTCAGCTCTTCTGCTGGCGCAGCTTCGTCAGGCAGTGCTGTAACTTATCATCCAGCGGCGCTTCCATGCGCAACGTTTCACCGCTGTTGGGATGAGTAAAGGTCAGCGCGGCCGCGTGCAGGAACAAGCGGTTAAGCCCCGTGGGAGCCAGTTGGCTGTCAAACGCCCGATCGCCATAGCGGTCATCAAACGCAATCGGATGACCGGCATGTAAGGTATGCACACGAATCTGATGGGTGCGCCCGGTAACCGGGCTGGCTTTGACCAGCGTGGCACCGTCAAAGCGCTCTTCCACTTTAAAACGGGTTTCTGAAGGCTTGCCTTCTCCGCTCACCCGCACCATGCGCTCACCGCTTTGTAGAATATTTTTCAGCAGCGGAGCCTGAACCACTTTTAAATGTGAAGGCCAGTTGCCCTGTACCAGCGCCAGATAATCTTTCTGCATGCCCTTCTCGCGCAGCTGTTCGTGCAGCGAGCGCAAGGCTGAACGTTTTTTAGCAACCAGTAAAACACCGGATGTGTCCCGGTCCAGACGGTGCACCAGCTCCAGAAAACGGGCTTCGGGACGCAACGCGCGCAGCCCTTCAATCACGCCAAAGCTTAGCCCACTGCCGCCGTGTACCGCCGTTCCGGAGGGCTTATTCAATACCAACAGGTGGTCATCTTCAAAGAGGATGGCGTTTGCCAGCGAAGCCACTTTTGCCAGCTTCGGCGACACGGCTTCGTCATCCCGTTCGGCCACGCGCACCGGCGGGATGCGGACCTCATCGCCCTCTTCAAGCTTGTATTCCGGCTTAATGCGTTTCTTGTTAACCCGCACCTCACCTTTACGCACGATGCGATAAATCATGCTTTTTGGCACACCTTTTAAATGGGTGCGCAAAAAGTTATCAATACGCTGTCCGGCATTTTCAGCCGTGATGGCGACAAATTGTACGCCGGGATTCTCTGTTTTCATGGCGGCGATTCTAAATAGTGTCCCCTGATAGCGCCACCCCTTTTTCTGTGCTTAACTCTCTGCGTCCCCTCAGAACGGGCAATGTGATTGCTGCGATTTGCAGCAGCACTGGCGCACTTTCTGTCGCAGGGTTCTTAAAATGTAAAGAAAATTGATCAGTGAGTTAAAGTCGCCTTGCTATATGAAGGTTAGCAGTGGAATAATGCTTAGGTTTCTTAGCTGAAGATTCAGAGAAGAAAACAGCGAAATTAGTTATTTTGTCGGATTGAGCAGACACGCAGCAATGGCGTAAGACGTAATGCGAAATCAGACAGTTAGCGGGCTGCGGGTTGCGGCCTGGACATGAGATGGAGTGCTCGGGTTTACTGAATTATCTCTCGCATTTCCACTATCTGGTGCTGTTGTTCCTTATGAAAAACAGGCCACCGACGTTATTTGCGCCCCTCGCGCGGTCGATAACCGTGAGGTTGACGACATTGCACTAAGTCACGGGGCCATCGGTTGATACTCGTCCAGGGTAACTATGCCCGCAGCTTTAATCACTCATGAAAGAATAACGAGTACGTCACGATGAAAAGAATGTTAATTAACGCAACTCAGCAGGAGGAGTTGCGCGTTGCCCTGGTTGATGGTCAACGTCTGTACGATCTGGATATCGAAAGCCCAGGACACGAACAGAAAAAAGCCAACATCTACAAAGGTAAAATTACCCGTATCGAACCCAGCCTTGAAGCGGCCTTCGTCGATTACGGTGCAGAACGTCACGGTTTCCTCCCCCTGAAAGAAATTTCCCGCGAATACTTCCCTGCTCACTACAACTCTCATGGTCGTCCGAATATTAAAGACGTGCTGCGTGAAGGTCAGGAAGTGATTGTTCAGATCGATAAAGAGGAGCGCGGCAACAAAGGCGCGGCCCTCACTACCTTTATCTCTCTGGCCGGTAGCTACCTGGTATTGATGCCAAACAACCCGCGTGCGGGTGGGATTTCACGTCGGATTGAAGGTGATGACCGTACCGAGCTGAAAGAAGCCTTGTCGGCACTGGAACTCCCGGATGGCATGGGGCTGATTGTTCGTACCGCTGGCGTCGGCAAATCTGCCGAATCCCTGCAGTGGGATCTCAGTTTCCGCCTGAAGCACTGGGAAGCCATCAAAAAAGCCGCTGACAGCCGCGCTGCGCCTTTCCTGATTCATCAGGAAAGCAATGTAATCGTGCGCGCGTTCCGCGATTATTTACGTCAGGATATCGGTGAGATTCTTATCGATAACCCGAAAGTGCTGGAGCTGGCTCGTCAGCATATCGCTGCCCTGGGTCGTCCGGACTTTACCAGCAAGATCAAGCTCTACACCGGTGAGATCCCGCTGTTCAGCCATTATCAAATCGAATCGCAAATTGAATCCGCTTTCCAGCGCGAAGTCCGCTTGCCTTCCGGTGGGTCGATCGTTATCGACAGTACCGAAGCGCTGACTGCCATCGATATCAACTCCGCACGTGCGACTCGCGGCGGTGATATTGAGGAAACCGCCTTTAATACCAATCTTGAAGCCGCCGATGAGATTGCCCGTCAGTTGCGTCTGCGCGATCTCGGCGGTCTGATCGTTATCGACTTTATTGATATGACGCCCGTTCGTCACCAGCGCGCGGTTGAAAACCGTCTGCGTGAAGCCGTACGTCAGGATCGCGCTCGTATTCAAATCAGCCATATTTCACGTTTTGGCCTGCTGGAAATGTCCCGCCAGCGTCTCAGCCCATCGCTGGGCGAGTCCAGCCATCACGTCTGTCCGCGCTGTAGCGGCACCGGCACCATTCGTGATAACGAATCCCTGTCATTGTCTATTCTGCGCCTGATCGAAGAAGAAGCGCTGAAGGATAACACCAAAGAAGTGCATGCCATTGTGCCGGTTCCGGTTGCCTCTTATCTGCTGAACGAAAAACGTGAAGCAGTGAATGCTATCGAGAAACGTCAGGGCGGCGTGCGTGCGGTCATCGTTCCTGACGACAGGATGGAAACGCCGCACTACTCCGTTTTGCGCGTGCGTAAAGGTGAGGAAACCCAGACGCTGAGCTACCACCTGCCGAAGCTGCATGAAGCTGAGATGGCGATGCCATCAGAAGAGGAACATGCCGAACGTCGCCGTCCGGAGCAACCTGCGCTGGCAGCGTTTGTGATGCCTGATGCGCCGCCGGCACCTGCGGAAGCCTCTCCGGATGTGGTTACCGCTGCTCCAGCGTCGGTTGCTGAGACCGCCCCTGCTGCTACAGCAGCGCCTGCCAGTGCGGGCCTGGTAAGCCGTTTGTTAGGTGGATTGAAAAAACTGTTTGCTGGCGAACCTGCCCCAGCTGCTGCCGAGCCTGTTGCTGAGGTTTCTGAACCGCAGAAAGCCAGCGAAGAGGAAAATGGTAATCAGCGTGGCGATCGTCGTAACAACCGCCGCAACAACAATCGCCGCGAGCGTACGCCACGTAATGGCGACAGCACGCAGCAGCGTGAATCCCGTGATAACCGCGAATCTCGTGACAACCGTGACGCTCGTGATAACCGCGAGCCTCGCGACAACCGCGAACCGCGTGAAGACAATCGCCGCAACAAGCGCCAGGCACAGCCGAATGAAGCGCGTGACGATCGTCCGGTACTGAGCGACGAAGCCCGTCAGCAACGTGATGAGCAGCAGCAACAGCGCCGCGAACAGCGTGCTGAACGTCAGCGTCGCCGTCAGGAAGAGAAACGCGCCCAGCAGGATGTCAGCACCACGGTTGAAGAAGCCGTTGAGGTTGTAGCCCCGGTCGCTGTGGATGCGCAGGAAGATGAGCGCGTGCAGGTAATGCCACGCCGCAAACCACGTCAACTGACGCAGAAAATCCGCGTTGGCGAAAACACTGACCAGCCTCAGGTGGCGGCTATTGAGTCAGCTGAACCTGTTGAAGCTCGTCAGGTTCAGCCTGTTGTTGAAACCTCGCAGGTTGAGGAGACGGAGGAACATGACGGTCGCGATAATGCCAATATGCCGCGCCGTTCACGCCGTTCGCCTCGTCATCTGCGTGTCAGTGGTCAGCGTCGCCGTCGTTACCGTGATGAGCGTTACCCGACGCAGTCCGCCATGCCGTTAGAAGCCGCCTCGGCGTCTCCTGAAATGGCCTCGGGCAAAGTCTGGGTTCGTTATCCGGTCGCGCAAACGAATGAAGAGCAAACCCTTCAGGACACAGCGAAAACGACGCCAGATTACCACCGCGAAGAAACGGCACCAGCCATTGCACTGCCTGTCGTGACTGATGAAGCCCCTGCTTCCCAGGCTGCACCGGTGCAAATTGCTGAACCGCAGGCTGAAACTCCGGTTACTGTGGTGAATACTGATGATACCCACGCGATTGATGCGCCGGTGAATCATGAACCCGCGGTAATTCCAGCGGCCGTTGAAGCCCGTGCTGAAGAGATTGCGCAACAGGCACAGCCTGCTGACGTTGCCGAAGAACCTGAGGTTAACGCACCAACCGCAGTAGAATCAGCCGCAGTAGAAACGGCGCAATCTGCAACGGCAGAACATGCCGGCACCGACGTGAGCGCAGCGACCGAAGCCCAGGTGGAAGAGGTCTTAAACGCGCCTGTCGCCGCTGAGGAAACCCTCACTCCGGTTAGCGAACCTCATGCGCCGGTTGCCGCACGCGATGTTCCTGTAGAGGCGGTTAACGCCAATGTCGAAACGCGCTGGAAGCATTTTGCCTCTGCGCCGATGACTAAGGCACCTGCACCTGCATGGCAACCCGAGCCTGCGCCTCAGAGTGACTGGCAGCGTCCTTCTTTCCAGTTTGATGGCAGAGGATCGGCGGGCGGCCATAGCGCCACCCATCAGGCCACTGCACCTGCTACCAAGCCGTAAGGCCAGGTAACGGTATCGACAAACCCGGCTCCGGCCGGGTTTTTTATTGCCTGTAGTCTGCTGTATTGCGAAGAGAAAGCCACTTTTGTGCCCTGGCGACTGCATGTGGGCACTCCGTGCTTTGTCGCCAGACAGTCAGTAACCCTCTGCCAGCCTTCATAGCCGTCCATTGCCTGTCCCCTGCAACGGCCTTACTCCTTTCATCGCCAGCGGGCCAGCTCGTCCCCTTATCCCACCAACAGCGTGTCGTTATACCGGGCAGAGGATTTAGCTTCAGCCCTGACTGATGCGCCGCCGGACGCATCAATACCGACCTCCGTGAAAGGGAGAATATTCAGGCAAAAAAAATCCCACCATCCCTCATCGGGAAGGTGGGAAAAACTAAGCGCACCCGGTTAAAGTACGCCCAAATTTCGTTTTATGAATTTAACTGAAACAGTGACATCTGAGACATATCGGTAAAGGTCTTGTAAGAAGCCTGCAGCGCCTGCTGTTGCATGGTGTAGCTGGAGATCGCCTGGGTGTAATCAACGTCCACCAGGCTGCTCATCTGGGAATCATAAATTACCTTACGATCGTCCCCCTGCGCATTCAACGTATCTAACTCTTTAAGCTGGGTACCGATCTCGGAACGGACGCTGAGCACGTTGTTCAGCGAGTTGCTCAGGCCACGGCTGGTTTTATCCATTGCCGCAGAAAACGTGGCTTTCGTCGCATCGTCCGCGCCGTTTTGCGGCACTTTCAGCGCACTGATGGCGCTGTCCAGCATATTAAACACGTTCGTTTCACTGGTACCGCCGTTAGGCTCTTTCACCGCATTGCTGGTAATCGACATCACGATGCTGTTGCCGGTGTGACCGATGGTCATCGTACGGTCAGTGTCCACTTTCTGGGTAATCGCATCGGTTCCGCCCTGATAAGTGACGCCGCCCGCACCATCCACAAACGGTGGGCTATCCGTTTTGTAACCTGCAAAGATATAACGTCCGTTGGCATCTTTGCTGTTTACCTGATTGAGTAACTGCGCACGAACCCCTTCCAACTGCGTGGCATAAGAAGCACGGTCGTCGTCGCTTAAGGAACCATTAGCAGAGGCCACAATCATCGACTGCGCGCTCATGATGCTGTTCGTGACGCCATTAAGGGTGTTTTCTTCCAGCGATAATCCCTGGTCGGCAAAGGTACGCGCGACAGAATACTGGCTTGCCTGCGCCTGCGTTTGCGACAGCACGACCGCACGAGACGCGGCAATCGGGTCGTCTGAAGGATTAGACACTCTGAGTCCGGTGGAAAGCTGTTTTCCCGCATTTAACCAAGAGGACTGCGCATCGCTAACGCCGCGAACCTGCTGGTCAAAAATCATATTTGTACTGAGTCGCATGATGTCCTCTGCTTTTAGTTGATGCTAAGCAGGGCGTCAAAAACGGTGCTGGCCGTTTTTAAAACCTGCGCATTCGCCATGTAATATTGTTGGTATTTCGTCAGGTTCGCGTACTCTTCGTCCAGGTTCACGCCAGAAACAGACTGCTGGCGGTTGGTTAGCTGCGTCACCACGTTTTGCTGCGTCGTGCTGGCGGTTTTGAGTGCCTGGGTTTTGTTGCCGATGGTACTCACCATCGCGCCGTAAGCCTGGGAAATCGTCGCGTTGCCGTTAACGACTTTGGCATCCTGCAATGCCAGCAGCTTTTGTGCATTGCGGTTATCACTCTCACCGCCGGTCGCCGCCGCAGCGGCGATTTGTGATCCGCTGGTAATAGCAACCGACATGCCGTTAACCACGTTCTGAACCGGTTTCACCAGGAAACTGTCTTTGGCGTTTGGCGTGCCGTTGACCGTCAGGCTCATCCCATCCAGGTTAAGCGTCGTAGCGCCGCCCGAGGTAGTGGGTGTGAGCGTGGTTTTGGTGTTATCTGACAAACGTGTCGCTGACCAGTTTGTCCCGTCATAGCTGACGGTATAGTTTGATGCCTGCAGGGCACTGGTGTTAGTCCACGCTGCCGTCAGGGTGGCAGAAGAGGTATTTTTGCTGTTCCCCTGCACCGTAGGACTGCCGATATTAAAGAAGTCGACGCCCTGATTACCGTTGCTGTCGAAGCCTTGCTTGTGCACGGTGTTAAAACTGGTCGTAAAGGCAGCCGCTAACTGGCCCAGTTGGTTTTGTGCCAGGTCCAGATCCTGCGAACGGAAGCTCAGCATACCGCCCAGCGAACCCGTGGTAAGAGACGATTCCGGAATCTCCACGTTGCCAGCCTGAGGGTCGACATAACCTACTGTGGTGCGCGTCAGGTCACTGCTGGACGGCATGGCCACCAGCTTGGTGGACTGAAAACCATTCACCAGTGACGTGCCGTTCGCCATCGAAACCGTATAGCTGCCGTCTTGCTGTGACACTGTCACACCAACGATATTATTCAGGCCGTTCACTAACTGATCGCGCTGATCAAGCAAATCATTCGGTGTTGCACCGTTAGCCGTGCTCAGTTTGGCAATTTGCTGGTTAAGATTCGAGATCTGCGTGGTGAAGGTATTAATCTGATCGACGTTAGAGGCAATATTGGTGTTCACGCTGTTTTGCATGTTGGTCAGGTACTGCGCCTGGGTCTGGAACTGGTTAACCAGCCCCTGCGAGTTGCTGAGCATCGACTGGCGCGCCGCCGGATCGTTGGCGTTACTGACCACGTTTTGCATGTTGCTGAAGAAGCCCTGAATCGCCGTCGACAGGTTAGTGGTCGACGTCGACATCAGATCATCAATATTAGATACCTGCGAATACTGGGTATTCGCCGCATTATAATTGGCCGACGATCCGCGCAGCTGAGCGGCAATAAAACCGTCATATTCACGCTGAACACCGGTGACGTTAACACCATTGCCGTAATAGCTTTTCCCCTGCAGGGTACTGTTTGCTTCGGCCAGAATGGTGGTCTGACGCGAGTAGCCCGCGACAGTGTAATTACTGATATTGTTACTGGTCGTGCTTAAGGCGGCCTGTGCGGCACTGAGCCCGCTCATTGCGGAGTTAATTATGCTGGACATCTCGGTTCCTTACATTCCCCCGTTGGACGGGTGGCTGTCATCAGTGTGGTCGCCAACGTACGCTGGCGCGCCTGGCTCTTGCTGTTATTATCGGCATGCTTAAGTGAAACTTGAGGCCGAATAATCAGAACAGGGTGCTTAAATCCTGGCTATACGCTTTAACCACTTTCTCGCCCATGCTCTTGAATTGCTGAATCATTCCAACCAGTTTCTGTGCATATTTCGGATCAGTCGCATAACCCGCGGCCTGTAATGCCTGCGCGCCCTGCTCGGCACTTTGCGCATTGGCCACGGCCGCATAACGTGGATTATTTGAAATCAGTTTGACGTAGTCATTCAACGCTTCGAAATACGATCCGTAAACACGGAAGGTGGCGCGCACTTTTTTTGCTTCGCCATGCTCGTATTCCGTGGTCATGATATCGGTTGTTTCACCCTTCCAGTTGGCGCTGGCTTTAATGCCGAAGACGTTGTAACTCGGCTTACCGTCACGGGTCAGGATTTGACGTTGCCCCCAGCCGGACTCCAGCGCAGCCTGCGCCAGAATCAGGTGGTGCGGAATCCCGCTCTGCTGGCTGGCAGCCTGAGCAGGCTGCGTCAGTTGGGCAATAAAATCGCGGCTGTCGCCGGGCAGTCCCGTCGGCGAGGCTGGCGGCAGACGCGGCATGGCTTTGCGCACCATCTGCTCCAGTGGCGTTGCCCCGATATTGCTCATAATGAAACTGTTATCCAGTTTCATCGGAACGGTGCCGGCGGTCTCATCCGGGGCTTTGGCGGGTTCCATCTGTTTCACGATGATATCCGCCAGGCCCAGGCCACGTTTTCCGATGTCTTGCGCAATCTGCTGATCGTACATTGAAGTAAAAAGTTTGGTCTGTTCATTGCTGAGTACGCCGTCCTGCGGTAACGCATCGCGCATACTCTTTAGCATCATCTGAACAAACATCCCTTCGACCTGCTGTGCCACCTGCAGCGCTTTTCCTTTCGGATCGGCGGTGACCTGGCGTTTAAGGTCGTTCAGTGAGCGGCTGTCAAAAGCCGCATTCATCAGCGATTGCGCATCATTCATCAGATAATTTCCAGTTTAGCGCGCAGGCAACCCGCGCTCTGCATTGACTGCAAAATAGACATCAGCTCGATAGGCGATGCGCCCAGGGCATTCAGTGCACGTACCACGCTGTTCAGGTTGGCGCTGGAATTCACCCGTTGCAGGGCCCCGCCGCTCTGACGCAGGTCGATCTGTGTATTGGTGGTTGCCACGGTTTGTCCACCCGCCAGCGGTGTATCAGGCTGGCTGACGTTCTGCTGCTGATTAACCGTCACAGACAAGTTGCCCTGCGCCACTGCACAGGTGTTCAGTTTCACTTCACGATTCATCACGACAGAGCCGGTACGCGAGTTGATAATCACTTTGGCATCTTCAACCGGGACAGACACATCGATGTTCTGAATCTCGGCCAGCAAGCGAACCTGTGCACCGTTGTTAGGTGATACGCGTACCTGAACGGTGCGGGCATCCAGCGGCTGCGCAGAGCCGTAGCCGCCACGTCCATTGATCGCATCTGCAATACGTTGCGCCATAGAGAAATCGGCGGTGTTGAGCTGCAGGTTAATGGTGTTTTGCGAGCCAAAGTTGCTCTGCAATTCACGCTCAACCGTCGCGCCTTCGGTAATACGTCCGCCGTTCAGTTGGTTAACCTGAACACTACTTCCCCCGGCAGAAGCACCCGCACCACCGACCAGGATATTCCCCTGAGCCAGGGCATAAACCTGGTTATCCACGCCTTTCATCGGCGTCATTAATAACGTCCCGCCGCGCAGGCTTTTGGCATTACCCATGGATGAGACAACCACATCCAGCGTCTGTCCCTGACGGGCAAACGAGGGTAATTTAGCCGTGACCATTACAGCCGCTACGTTTTTGAGCTGCATGTTAGTGCCGGGCGGCACGGTGATGCCCAACTGGGACAACATGTTGCTGACAGTCTGCGTCGTAAAGGGTGTCTGAGTGGTCTGGTCACCCGTACCATCCAGACCCACCACCAGCCCATAGCCCAGCAGTTGGTTGTCGCGCACACCTTGTACGGTGGTTAAATCGCGGATCAGATCGGCGTGAGCCATCAGACTTACGCCTAACAGTAACCCCAGACCGACACGCCATAATGCTAACTTTTTCATTGAAACCTCTTAGAACGGCGAGATGTTCAGGAAGAAACGCTGCAGCCAACCCATGGTTTGCGCTTCATTGATATAACCATTTCCGATGTACTCAATACGTGCATCGGCGACGGCCGTTGACAACACCGCGTTACTGGCGCTAATGGTGCGTGGGTTAACCACGCCCGAGAAGCGGATAAACTCGGTGCCCTGATTAATGGCAATCTGTTTTTCACCGACCACGTGCAGGTTGCCGTTCGACAGAACCTGATCCACGGTCACGGTGATGGTGCCGGTAAAGGTGTTGTTGGCAGACGCGCCGCCTTTACCTGCGAAATCATTTTTGCCACCTGCCGCAAAGTTGGCTTTTTCACCTGCAGCGCCTGCCAGACCGGCAAGGCCCGTAGGTACGGCGGTAATGCCCAGGCTACCGCTGCCGTTTCGGCTGGCGTTAGAGGACGAACTTTTGCTGGCGCTGACGTTTTCTTGCAGCGTGATGGTCAGCGTATCGCCGATATTACGTGGGCGACGATCCTCAAACAGCGGCTGATAACCGTAGTTGAGCGGCGCGACGCCCTGAAAAATTGAACCGTTCACCACCGGTGGTGCAGATGGCAACGGCTGAGCCGTGGTCGCCCCTTGCACCAACGGCGTGCGCGGTACCAGTGCACAACCGTTAAGAGTGAGTAGCAGGCTTGCTACTAACCAATGTCCAGGCTTGAGAATATGTTGCATCGCCACGGAGTCACGACCTTATAAATGACTATTCTTCAGGCCAGCCTGAGCCGGCCCTGTTCGCATTACAGCTGCGTTAACTTCGCCAGCATCTGATCGGAGGTGCTGATCGCTTTGCTGTTAATTTCATAGGCGCGCTGCGTCTGGATCATGGTGACCAGTTCTTCAGCAACGTTAACGTTGGAGGTTTCGGCATAGCCCTGATACAGCAGACCTGCGCCGTTCTGGCCAGGCGTGCTGTCAGTCGGTGCACCGGATGCCTGGGTTTCTTTGTAAAGGTTTTCACCTACGCTATCGAGACCGGCGTTGTTGATAAAGGTGCTCAGGGTTAACTGCCCGACCTGCGCGGCCTGAGTTTGCCCCTGCTGCGTGACACTGACGACACCATCACGCGACACGGTAATGCTGGTGGCGTTGGCTGGAATCGTAATGCCTGGCTGTACCGGGAAACCGGAGTTGGTCACTAACTGACCATTCTGATCCACCTGGAACGAACCATCACGGGTATAAGCAGACGTACCATCTGGCATCTGGATTTGGAAAAAACCCTGCCCGTTAATGGCAATATCTTTCGAGTTGTTGGTCTGCGACAGGTTGCCCTGTGTATGCAAACGCTCAGTCGTCACCGGACGCACACCGGTACCAATTTGCAAACCTGATGGCAGCGTGGTTTGTTCTGATGACTGGGTACCCGGTTGACGCATTGTCTGGTACATCAGATCTTCAAATACCGCACGTGAACGCTTAAAGCCATTAGTACTGACGTTTGCCAGGTTGTTGGCGATAACGTCCATGTTCATCTGCTGTGCATCAAGACCGGTTTTCGCGATCCATAAAGAACGAATCATGTATTTATCCTCGTGCCTTAGCTGCCGATGCTCAGCAACTGATTGGCTTTTTGTTCGTTTTCGTTGACGTTAGAAATGACCTTCATCTGCATCTCAAAACGTCGGGCATTGGCGATCATATCGACCATGGTCTCGACCGGTTTAACGTTACTGCCTTCCAGAACGCCAGGCATCACCTGCATGGTAGGATCGGCCTGCAGCGCGGCGCCGCGTGTAGCCTGCGTCGCGGCAGTTGGACGGAACATGCCATCATCCCCGCGCTGTAACTCTTTACCTGTTGCCTGAACCAGCTTCAGACGACCCAACTGCACCGTGGCATTCGGTGAGTCGCCTGCGTTAAGTCCGGTAATAGAACCGTCAGCCGCAATGGTGACCTCTGTGCCTTGTGGGATCACAATCGGACCACCGTCGCCCATGACGGGATTGCCCTGCACCGTCAGCGTGCCGTCCGAACGGATTTGCATATTACCGTTGCGGGTATAGGCTTCGCTGCCGTCTGCCGTTCGTAGTGCAAGCCAGCCGTCCTGCTGCATCGCCACATCCAACGGACGTTCGGTGTAGTCCATTGCACCCTGACTCATATCGGCGCCCGGCGTGGACGCCGTTACCAGCGTACGCGTTGGCAGCGACCAGCCACTAACCGGTACAGCACGCAACGCGTTCAACTGCGCCCGGAAACCGGGCGTTGATGCGTTGGCAAGGTTGCTGGCGGTAACCGCCTGCTGATCCAGTGTCTGACTGGCCGCGCCCATCGCGGTATATATCGCGTGATCCATAGAGCAATCCCGTTAGCGAATTAACGTAAGTTGACCAGGGTGTTAAGGATCTGGTCCTGCGTTTTGATGGTCTGCGCGTTCGCCTGGTAGTTGCGTTGCGCGACGATCATGTTGACCAGCTCTTTACTCATATCAACGTTCGAGGACTCCAGCGCACCGGCGGTCAGTGAACCAAATGTTCCGGTGTTCGCCAGGCCAACTGCAGCCTGTCCAGACGCATTCGTTTCCGACCAGACGTTGTCACCCTGAGATTTCAGGCCTTCCGGGTTAGAGAAGCTCGCCAGAACGATTTGTCCCAGCAACTGAGTACGTTGGTTGGAATAACTGCCGGTGATGGTGCCGTCGTTATTAATGGCGTAGCTGGTCAGGTCGCCTGGGGCATAACCGTTTTGCGTGGCGTTACCAAAGGTGGTCGCACCGGTGTTTTGCTGCAGGCTGCCCACAAAGTTCAAGGCCACGGTCGTGCCATTTGCGCCATTGACACCAGGAATGGTGATACTGGCTGTGCTTGGCGTGGTTGAACCCGCGACAACGGCGCCTGTCGCATCCAGGCTGGACACACCGGTCATTTGACCGTTGGCATCGTAGGACATCTGGTAGTTACCCACAGCGGAACCCGCGGTTGAGTCAATGCCATGAATCTTCCAGGTGTTGTTTGCCGTCTTAACAAAATACATGTCAAGCGAGTGGGCGTTACCCTGCGTGTCGTACATAGTAATCGTGTTTTTAGCACTGTACGTCGTCGGGTCAGTGGCTGAAAACTTGGTGTCATCCAGCGTTGCAGACGTTGAGTTCAGCTTTGCCACCTGGTTAGCCGTGGTGGTCGCGTTCGCAGACATCTGCGTGGTTGGGATTTTAATCGCAACCGGGTTGGCACCGCTTTGAATCGTTGGCGGCACGCCTGATGCCGGATAACCGGTTACATTCAGACCCTGGGTATTCACCAGGTTACGGTTCTGATCGAGTGTGAACTGGCCGTTACGTGAATAGGAAACCGCGCCCGCAGAGTTGGTCAAACGGAAAAAACCGTTTCCGCTCAGTGCAACATCCAGTCCACGGCTGGTGGTGGTGGTTGAACCATCGTTAAAGTTCTGGATAACGGCGGCAACTTTTGTACCCAGACCTACGTTAGAGCCGGCGAACATGTCGGCAAACGCGATGGTACTGGATTTGAAGCCCGCTGTGGCGGAGTTAGCGATGTTATTACCGATAACGTCCAGGTTACTTGAGGCAGCGCCGAGACCGCTGACCGCTTGTGAAAATGACATTTAAACCTCTCCTGTCTACAGGTGAATCAGAGAATCTGACGTACGTCGTCAAGGGTGGCGGAGCCCATGGTGCCGAGATCCAGTGTTGCGGTATTACCCGCCGTGCTTACGCCATTGACGTAGGCATAATTAAGTGGCTGTGCTACCTGTTGACCGCTGCTGTTACTGGCAGCAATCGCAACTTTGTATTTACCGTCTGGCGCAACGCTGCCATCAGGTAATTTTCCGTCCCACGAAAAGGTGTGAACGCCCGCAGTGAGTGAACCCAGGTCCTGGGTACTGACTACATTGCCTTGTGCGTCACTGATCGTCGCCGTGGCGGTGGTCGCTGCGTTAGTCAGCTCAACGCCAAACGGTGTCGTGGTGCCTTTGCCTACCAGGATCTGGGCGCCATTGACCATCACCCCATGTCCAATCAGCGTGGAGCTCTGCAGAGACTGGCTGGTGCTGATCTGGCCGGAAATCGATCCCAGCGTGGTATTCAGTTTTTCAATACCGCTCAGGGTGTTGATCTGTGCCAGCTGCGTCGTCAGCTGACTGTTATCCATTGGATTTGTCGGATCCTGGTTTTGTAACTGTGTGACCAGCATGGTCAGGAACTGGTTTTGCAGGTCCTGAGAACTGTTCCCCGTGCCGGTGCTGGACGAACTCAGTACCGTGGGGTCCAGCTTTTCATTAACGCCTACCGAGATAGCCATTATTTTTCTCCGTTACTGACCCAGGGTCAGCGTTTTCATCATCATCGACTTCACGGTGTTCAGTACCTCGACGTTAGCCTGGTAGCTGCGTGACGCCGACATGGTGTTCACCGTTTCGGCTACCACATCCACGTTAGGCATTTTCACGTAACCTTTGTTGTCTGCCATTGGGTTACCTGGGTCGTAGACCAGTTTTGCCGGCGTAGGATCGTCCACGACCTGCGCCACTTTCACACCACCTGTCGCAGCACCGGGAGCAGCATCGGTCTGAAAAACAACCTGTTTTGCCACATACGGCTGTCCGTCCGGGCCGGTCACGCTGTCGGCGTTAGCCAGGTTACTGGCGCTGACGTTTAATCGCTGTGATTGCGCGGTCATTGCTGAGCCGGCAATGTCAAAAATATTAAGCAAGGCCATAATTATTGCCCTTGTAACACGCTCATCATGCCTTTGATTTGGCTACTGATAAGCGTGAGGTCGGTTTGATATTTCAGGCTGTTATCCGCGAACTGCGTACGTTCGCGGTCCATATCCACAGTGTTACCGTCGGCAGATGGCTGATCCGGAATGCGATACAGCATATTCATTGACGGTGCCGAGTTCGTCTGCGCTTCAATGTGACGCGACGAGGTGACTTTGAGCGCCAGGCTACTGCCTTCAGCACGCCCATTCGCCATTGCCCGATTCAGCTCGCTGGCAAAGTCGATATCCCTGGCCTGATAGCCCGGGGTGTCGGCGTTGGCAATGTTAGATGCCAGAATCTCCTGACGTTGAGCTCGCAGGTTAAGGGCTTCGGTACCGAAATGTAGCGCCGCATCGAGTTTGTCGAGCATGCTTCCTCCGCAAATGAGAATTTCGAGTTGGCAGCTTAATCGGGAAAAAGCAAGAGTCATCGTCTGAATAACGCCTCAAATCGTCGCTATTTTTGCTCTTGAGTTTTTTTTTAAGCGCGTACACTCGTTGACATCATCAGTGAGGAAAAGCACATGCGTGGATATCCAGCCCTGTTAGCCGGCCTGCTGGCCCTGTTTGCCTTACCCGTTATGGCAGGCGATTTCAGTGCCCAACTGAACCAGTTTTTTAAGGCGCGTGATCCCCAACACGCGGCAGGCATGAATGTGGTTATCCGCACGCCGCAGACGCAGTGGCCAGCGTGTGACGCGCCACAATTTACGCTGCCGGGTAACAGCCGGGCATGGGGCAACATGAGTGTGGCGGCTAACTGCGGTGAGAATCGCCGTTATATTCAGGTGCAGGTACAGGTCACTGGGGCGTATCTGGTCGCTAAAAACGCCATTCCCCGTGGCAATACCGTTAGCAAAGATGATTTCCGCATTGAAAACGGACGTCTGGATACGTTGCCTCCGCGCACGTTGCTCAACGATGAGTCAGTAGCGGATGCGGTGGTCTTGCGTGATATCCAACCGGGGCAACCTGTAAGTCAGTCTATGCTGCGCCAGCCATGGCGCGTTAAAGCAGGCCAGGACGTGATGGTCGTGGCCAGCGGAGACGGGTTTGACGCTAGCGGTGAGGGCAAAGCGTTGAACAATGGCACGATATCGCAGTGGGTTCGGGTACGTATGGGAAATGGTCAGGTTGTGAGTGGTCGTGTGAGCGATGATGGGAAAATTCTTATAACACTATAAAACATTAAAGAAGCCTGTTTATCTGCCGATAGAAGAATCAGCTAAGCGATTACGCTATTATGATTCAGGTGGCAGACTCCCCTGACCTCACAGGAGCCCGAATATGAGCATCGACAGAACACAACCGTCTAAGCCCGCAAGCACCGTGCAAACACGTGACAGCAGCGAGCAACAAACTGCCCGAGTGCGTCAGAGCAGCAGTACAACTGCAACCACGCCTGCAGCCGCCCAGGTTAACCTGAGCAGTGCACAAGCACAGCTTATGCAGCCCAGCAGCCAGGACATTAATGTCCAGCGCGTAGAACAATTGAAAACCGCCATTCGTAATGGTGAGTTGAAGATGGATACTGGCAAAATCGCCGATGCGCTAATTGCCGACACTAAGGCGTATTTAGAGGGTAAATAATCCCCATGAGTAATTTGCTGACCACGTTAGATAAGATGCAGGAAGTGCTGGTGTCTCTGGCCACCGTGCTGGATGAAGAGCAACAACAGCTGTCGTCTGGAATGATCAACAGCAACAACTTGCAGCGCATTACAGAAGATAAAAGTGCGCTACTGAGTACGTTGAATTATTTAGACGAAATGCGTCGTAGTAACGAGAAAAGCCTGGGTACATCTGCCCCTTATCGTGGTCAGAGTGACATGGCGCGCCGCTGGGAAGGTATCCAGCAGCACACGCGTCGGTTACACAATGCAAATACTCACAACGGTATTTTGTTGCAGCATCAAATTACCTTTACCCATGACGCTTTAGACGTTCTGAAACCTCACCAGACGCAGGCGTTTTATGGCCCGGACGGGAAAGGACAAGGGCAGGCAACGCTAAGCCGTAAAGGCTGACCGGTGTTGCTGTCACTCCCCAGAGACAACCTGTTGTCTCTGCTGGGTGATGACAAACCTTAAGTCATCCGTCTTGAAAAAACCGTCATCTCACAGGGATGACGGTTTTTTTATATCCCAACGCCCGGGTCTGAACGCGCCTGCGCGCTGCCATATCGATTCTTTCGGCGCGTGCGCCTCGCCATTTATGAAATTGTAGACTGATATCAGGCTTGCCTGAGACATTGCAAAACTCCGTGAAACGCTTTTTTCTCGCTACATCACAGGTTGTACCTTCATCACAACGCTTTATTCATCAACCCTTGCCATAACATGAGCCGGTATCACCTGCGCTTAATAGCGCAACCGGGAGCGTTGCATCATGGCTGTCATTGAGTGAGGCAGAAGGTACGCCCTGCCTCACCCTGCTCTGCGCCTGGGCAGTAAAAAGCCGCAACGCGATCCGTTGCGGCTTGCATAAAGGGTTAACACATCACGCTACGCTCAAGGCATTGTTACATTCAGACGGTCGTGCGTCGCGCATAATCGCGCAGGCGAAAGCCCATCAGCCCAAGCGCCAGGAAGTAAGCGCCACCGCCAACGGCACAGACCAACGCCAGCCGCAGCAAACGCCACAGCATGTTGCCCTGCTCCCAGACAGGCATCCAGTAGAGCATCGCAAACAGCGCGGCAGCCATTATCACGACAGCCACCAATAAACGCAGTAAAAAACCTACCCATCCCGGTTGCGGCTGGAAGATCTTCTTTTTACGCAGTTGCCAGTAAAGCAGCGCGGCATTCAGACAGGCACCCAAACCAATTGAGAGCGCCAGCCCGGCATGCTTAAGAGGGCCGATAAAGGCCAGGTTCATAAGCTGAGTCACAATCAGCGTTACAATAGCAATCTTGACCGGGGTTTTAATGTCCTGACGTGAATAGAATCCCGGTGCCAGTACTTTCACCACAATCAGGCCCATCAGGCCGACCGAATAGGCGATCAGGGCGCGCTGGGTCATCGCCGCATCAAAAGCGGTAAACTTGCCATACTGGAACAAGGCGATAGTCAGAGGCCCGGACAACATGCCTAACGCCACCGCACTGGGTAACGCCAGCAAAAAGCATAAGCGCAGGCCCCAGTCCATTAAGCGCGAATATTCATCATGATTGCCACTGGAGAAACTTTTCGCCAGTGACGGCAACAAAATGGTTCCCAGCGCAACACCCAGTACGCCGGAAGGAAACTCCATCAGGCGGTCAGCATAATACATCCAGGAAACGGAACCAGACACCAAAAAAGAAGCAAAAATGGTGTTGATGATGAGCGAGATTTGACTGACCGACACGCCCAGAATCGCGGGCCCCATTTGACGCATAACGCGCCATACACCGGCATCACGCAGGTTGAGACGCGGCAGGACCAGCATCCCCAGTTTTTTGAGATGGGGTAACTGGTAGCCCAGTTGTAACACGCCGCCCACCACTACGGCCCACGCCAGTGCCATAACCGGCGGATGAAAGTGCGGTGCGGCAAAAAGGGCAAAACCAATCATGCTGACATTCAGCAAGGTTGGCGCAAATGCGGGAACGGAGAAACGGTTCCAGGTGTTCAGTATCGCCCCGGCGAGTGACGCCAGGGAGATCAGCAGAATATACGGAAAGGTTACGCGCAACAGCGCGCTGGTGAGGGCGAATTTATCCGCAGTGTCCGCAAACCCCGGCGCGGTCACCAGAATAACCCAGGGCGCGGCAACCATTCCTGCCACGGTCACCAGGGCCAGAGCCAGGGTAAGCAGCCCCGATACGTAGGCCACAAACAACCGGGTGGCTTCTTCTCCCTGCTTACTTTTGTATTCCGCCAGAATGGGGACAAAAGCCTGCGAGAACGCGCCTTCAGCAAAAATACGTCGCAGCAAATTGGGCAGTTTAAACGCCACAAAGAAGGCGTCAGTGGCCATGCCGGCGCCGAATACGCGCGCCACAATGGCATCACGGGCGAAGCCCAGCACGCGGGAAAACAGAGTCATAGAACTGACCGCTGCCAGCGATTTCAACAAATTCATAATTGACGGGGCATCCTGAAAAGAATCGGCTAAATGCGTGACTTAGCACGGGTTAGGTCACAGCTCGGGCGATAGTCTACTGCCATCGTACGAAATGACCAGCGCTGAGTGTTACAAGGCATTATTCCCGTTCGGCATCGCGCCACATCGATTCGACCACGCGTTGCGCCAACAGGGCCTGCTCGCCGCTGGTCTCCGGCTTTGTCTGATTTTCGACACATTGAATAAAATGTTCTGCCGCCCCGACAAAACCGCGTTGGGCAAGATGGCTCTGCCATGGCGCAGGCGGTGTGATGATCACGCCCGCCCCGCGCTCTTCCTGCCAGTCGCGCATATCCAGAATATCAATGCACTTGCCCTCCCCTACCGCGCTGATGCGTTCACGCTGGCTTCCTGCACGACGATGCATGCTGGTGGTCACCTGCACCTGACCGGCATTGAAATGGTGCTCAGCATAGAGCATTTGTCCCTGTTCATTGGTGGCGATATGTCCCTGCCGGGGAAGCCTGCGCCCTCCGGTCAGCCACAGCGCGGTATCGACGACATGAAGGTAATCATCCAGTAAGGTGAAGCGAAGATCATCCGGCCCTACGCTGTCGCCGCGATGTTTCTCAATGCGCAGTGAGGCAACGGCGTCCATCTCCGCCTTGAGCTGCTGATAGCGGGGCGCAAAACGGCGGTTAAAGGCCACCATCAACCGGCGCTGCTTCTTTTCGGCCAGCATCACCAGCATTTCAGCCTGGTTAAGGGTTTCCGCCAGCGGTTTATCCACACACACATCCTTTCCTGCCAGCAGCAGCGCATGCACCACTTCGTAGTGGCTGGCGGTACTGGTATGAACAAACACGGCATCACAGGCGGCAGCAAGGTCATTCAAAGACCCGAAACACGGAATACGATAACGTTCACAGACGACCTGCGCTTTTGCCTGATTAGGGGAAAAGGCACCGACCAACTGCCAGGATTGAGCCTGAGACAGAACAGGCAGCCAGGCCTTTTGTGCAATACCACCCAACCCGACTACACCAATGCGAATCGTCATCTATTGTTCTCTTTCCAGTAAAAGCGCCAGTTGCGCCTGTAAGTCTGCAACAGACTGCTCCAGCAACGTCACGCGTTCCAGTAGCGCAGCATCATCCGGGACGGCATCAGCCTGAGAGGGTACTTGCTCCACGTCGCCGGCAAACAGGTGCATAAAACGGCTTTCACGTTTGCCGGGTTCGCGGGCCAGGCGCACCACCATCGCACCGTCCTCGCGCGATGCCAGCCCTTCCAGGGTCTGTTCGACTTCGGTGACATCTACAAACTCATGCAGGCGACCACTTCGCGTGCGCAGTTCGCCCGGGGTTTGCGCCCCGCGCAGGAACAGTAATGTGAGTACGGCGACTTCTGCACGACTCAGTTGCAAATGACCAAAAGCTGAATTGCAGAAACGCTGTTCGTACTTAACGACCCGTTGACCGAAGCCGCTGTTAGACGTGACCCGGTGTTTTTTTACCAGTAGATCGAGTTCAGCCTGCACGTCGCTTTCGCTCAGCGCCATAACCGGTTCGCGGTTTGATTTCTGATTACAGGCGGTCACTACGCCGTTTAATGAGAGCGGATACTGTTCCGGTGTAGTGATTTGCTTTTCCAGCAGGCAACCCAGAACGCGCAGGGCCTGCGCTGATAAGGCCATCTTCATTCAGCATTCCTCTTCTTACCCACGACGATTAGGTGTCCATTCTTTGCAGGTTAACGCCGTGAGGACATGATCCTGCCACTGGCCGTTAATCATTAAATAATTTTTAGCATATCCCTCTTTTTCAAAGCCCAGGCGCGCCAGCAGATCACCACTGCGCTGGTTGTGCGGCATATAGTTAGCCATGATGCGATGAATATATTGTTGCCGCTGCATGTACGGGATCGCCGACTGTAGTGCCTCAAACATCATGCCCTGCCCCTGCCACTTCTCACCGAGAGAATAGCCGAGATAGCAGGCATGAAACGCCCCACGCAGGACATTGCTAAAGTTCGCCACGCCGCGGACTTCCGTTTCGTTGCTGTCCATCAAAACAAAGTAGAAAGCTGAACCCTGTTTGTGCATCTCTGCAATCAGGCCCAGCCGGGCCTGCCAGCCAGACGGATAGCAGTGGCTGTCATCGCGTACCGGTTCCCAGGGCCTGAGAAAATCGCGATTTTCAGCATAGTAGTCCGCTAATCGCCACGCATCGCGTTCGTGAACCAGTCTTACCACCAGCCGCTCGGTTGTGAGTCGCACCCTCAGCGCGGCAGAACGATAGCCAAACATCATCTCTCCTGAAATCCATGGCGGGAAGGAAATGCCAGTCTTTGATAACATTCACTATAACCGTCGCCAGGTCTGCGGTAAAACGTTACACACACAATGGCCGCCGGGCTGTTTGTTTATCATCCGACACGCTGACCGAGTAGGTGATCGGAATGGTTTTACGCTGACCGGTATGATAAAGGCCGCGTCTGATGTCGCCGTGGTTTTCATCCCTTCCTTGCTTCGCCTTGACGGCATCAGCCCCTGGCGAAGCCGCCTGACTTGCGCCAGAAGTCACATTTACCGGACAAGATCAGGCCGTGCATTTATGCCTGTGGGACCTCCAGCGCCCTGGCTGAAAGGCACATACGGCAACGCCATCTCAGCCCATTCCTGATGACAGACTGCCTGCATTCAGGCAGGCTATGGCGTGATCTACTTTTTCATTTAAATGAGGGAAATATGAAGAAGGCTTTTTACGGGCTGACTGCCCTGTTTTTAGCGGTATTGCTGAGCGGCTGTAATCAGTTAACCCAATACACCATCAGCGAACAGGAAGTGAATCAGGCACTGCAAAAACACAATAATTTCGAAAAAGACATTGGTGTGTCGGGACTGGTTAATGCCCATATCGTGCTGAACAACCTCACCAGTCAGATTGGTCGTGAGGAGCCGGGTAAGGTCACGTTATCGGGTAATGCCAAGATCAATGTGTCCTCGCTGTTTGGCCCACAGCAGGCCGATATGCAACTCAAGATGCGCGCCCAACCTGTGTTCGATCAACAGCAAGGTGCCGTCTACCTGCGTGATATGGAAATCGTGGATGCGCAGGTTCAGCCAGACAAGATGGCTTCTATCATGAAAACGCTGACGCCCTACCTGAATCAGTCGCTAAAAAGCTATTTTGACCAGCAGCCTGCGTATGTGCTGAGCGCCGACCGCAGTAAAGCTGAATCGCTGGCGAAAAAATTTGCTAAAGGTCTGGAAGTTAAACCTGGTGAACTGGTGATTCCGTTCACCGATTAATGCTTTATCGATGTCGTTATCCCGCTTCAACTCCGCGCTTTTCGGCGCGGATTTTTTTTGAGATGCAAAAACAGGTGCAAACGGTTGCCTGAGTCCTTATGCTTATAACCCGGCCCAAACACGCCATTCGTTTATCCTTCATGCCGGAGCCGTATTAATGACCGCACAACCTCAGCAACTTACTATCCGCCGCCCAGATGACTGGCATATCCATCTTCGTGATGACGATATGCTTAAAACCGTGCTGCCTTATACCAGCGCGGTCAATGGTCGTGCCATCGTCATGCCTAACCTGGTTCCGCCGGTGATAAGCGTCGCAGCGGGCGAAGCTTATCGCGATCGCATTCTGGCCGCGTTGCCTGATGGTCATGCTTTTACGCCGCTGATGACCTGCTATCTCACTGACTCGTTAGATCCTGAAGAACTGACACGCGGCTTCCGTTCCGGGTTGTTCACGGCAGCCAAGCTCTATCCTGCTCATGCGACCACCAATTCCAGTCATGGCGTCACCAATATTCAGTCAATTGTCTCGGTGCTGGAGCGGATGCAAACGCTGGGCATGCCGCTGTTGGTGCACGGTGAAGTCACCGACGCGCATATTGATATCTTTGATCGCGAAGCCCGCTTTATTGAAACGGTGATGGAGCCGCTGCGTCAGCAATTTCCTGCGCTGAAAGTCGTGATGGAGCACATTACCACTAAAGACGCGGCGGAATATGTGGAAAGCGCCAATGAAAATCTGGCCGCCACCATTACCCCTCAACACCTGATGTTCAATCGTAACCATATGCTGGTCGGCGGGATTCGTCCTCATCTTTACTGCCTGCCGATCCTGAAGCGCAATACACATCAGCAGGCTCTGCGTAAGGTGGTAGCCAGCGGTCATCCACGCGTCTTCCTGGGGACCGACACGGCACCGCACTTAAGTCATCTGAAAGAGAGCAGTTGCGGCTGTGCAGGCGTCTTTAATGCGCCAACCTCCCTGCCCGCTTACGCGACGGTATTTGAAGAGCTCGATGCCCTGCAGCATTTTGAAGCGTTCTGTTCTGAGAATGGTCCACGCTTCTATGGCCTGCCGCTTAATCAGGACCAGATCACGCTGGTGCGTGAGTCGTGGACAGTGGCAGAAACCATTGAGATGGGTTCACATCAGTTGGTGCCTTTCCTTGCCGGTGAAACGCTGAACTGGCGCGTAAAATAATTTCACTTGCCTCCCGATTAATAATACTGTATTTATATACAGTATCTTATACGGAGGCTTTTATGCGTGTTGAAATTACCGTTGCCAAGACCCAACCTCTTCCCGCAGGCGCGATGGAAGCCCTGAGCCAGGAGCTGTCGCGCCGCATTGATGAACACTTTCCGCAATTCACGAACCACGTCAAGGTGCGTTACGCCACGGCTAACCAGTTAAGCGTTCTGGGTGGTGATAAAGATACGCGTGATCAAATCAGCGAAATCCTGCAACAAACATGGGAAAGCGCTGACGACTGGTTTATTACCGATTAACCGCTACTGTGCTGTTTTTTGCCGGGTTTCGCCGCCCGGTTTTTTTATCTTCATTTAAAGTCTGACTAACCGCTCGCCCCATCTGGACTCCGAATGATCAATGCCCTATGCTGGCGCTGATCATGCATAAAAGGAGTTGCATCCCATGACTACAGACAAACCAGAAGAAGCGATGACCTTTGGCGAGCTGTTAACGCTTATCGGTGAACAGCAGCGTCGTTTAACGGTGCTGGAAAATGCATTCTCCAGCCTGATTTTCTGTCTTGATGACCGGGCCAGTCAGTTACTGGTGCATAATCTTTCTCTTGAAGCGCAAAATCAAAACCATGATGAGCAGCTGCAGCAGCAGTTTGCCCGCCTGGCAGAGACGTTACAAAAGCGCAGCGGCACGACAGGCGCTGAAACCTCGCTTATCTGACGTGGTGTCAACGAGGGATAATAGGCCATTTTTATTGTTCAATTAGGACGATTACTGCCCCAGCATTCAGGTATTATATCTTCTCAACCTTACCGTTTTAGAAACAAATATTCTGCTTTCAGGCGTTCCGTGATACGTTTAATCAGTAAATCGCTATTTTGCTGTTATAATTGTTTCGCAGTGGAAATTAAAAAGCCGCATTGAACCTCATCATGCACTTCGTTTAACGAGTAATAAGGAGGTTATAATGGACAGTCGCAAAGATGTAATTCAGACCCATCCACTGGTGGGCTGGGATATTAGTACTGTTGACAGCTATGATGCGATGATGATCCGTCTGCACTCCCTTTCGTCGCAAGATCAAACTGAAGAAGACGCAGACGTTGGCCCTACCTACTGGCTGACGACTGATGTAGCAAAGCAGTTCATCTCCATTCTTGAAGCGGGTATCGCTAAGATAGAATCTGCCGAGCAGATAGAACGACTACTAAAGAAGCATTAATACTGCTGCATCAGCAAGGCACCCTCCAGGGTGCCTTTTTTATTGGGCTTTCTGGTATGCTGTTGATTATGTAACCCTTTCAGGAGTTCCATTTTCATGATTTACGATCTTATTGTGGTCGGTAGCGGTTCCGTTGGCGCAGCCGCAGGCTATTACGCCACACAAGCGGGCCTCTCCGTGCTGATGATTGACAGCGCACATCCGCCCCATACTCAAGGCGCTCACCACGGCGAAAGCCGCCTCATCCGTCATGCTTACGGAGAAGGCGAACGCTATGTCCCTTTGGTTTTGCGGGCACAAGCATTATGGGATGCGCTGGAACAGCAGGCTGGCGAACGCATCATGCACCGTTGCGGCGTCTTAAATATCGCGCCCGCGCATTCCGAATTTATCCAAAACGTCATCAATAGCGCAAAAACCTGGCAGCTTGCTGTCGAGGTATTACAGGCCGAGGAAGTCCGAAAACGCTGGCCACAGTTTAGCGTTCCCGATGGTTATCTGGGCGTCTTTGAACCTCAGTCCGGCTTTTTAAAAAGCGAACAGGCCGTACGAAGCTGGATTCAGCTGGCCGAAAAACAGGGCTGCGCGCAGCTGTTTAACTGCCCGGTGACGCAAATCAGCCGCGAAGGCGATTTACAGCAGGTCACCACTCTTGACGGCATTTATCGCGGTCGCAAGATGCTGGTGAGCGCAGGCACATGGGTGAGCAAACTGATACCTGACCTGCCGGTATCACCAACCCGTAAAGTCTTTGCCTGGTATCAGGCGGATGGGCGCTACAGTGAAAACAATGCGTTTCCGGGGTTCACCTGTGAAATGGCCGATGGCAGCCAATATTACGGCTTCCCCGCCGATAACAACGCTCTGAAGTTAGGCCGCCATGACGGTGGTCAGCTGATGACCCAACCGGAAGATCGCAAACCTTTCGGCAGCCTTGCCGCCGATGGCAGTGAAACATTTCGCTTTTTACGCCAGTTCTTGCCCGGCGTGGGCGTATGTCTGCACGGCGAAGCCTGTAGTTATGATTTCAGTCCCGATGAAGATTTTATTATCGATACCTTGCCGGGCGAACCCAATCGTCTGGTGATAACCGGCTTAAGCGGCCACGGATTTAAATTTGCCAGCGTGTTAGGTGAGCTCGCCAGTCAGTTTGCTCAGAACCAGCCTTTTGAATTTGATCTCTCACCGTTCAGGCTGTCACGTTTTCATTAAAAACGGTGCGGCGAACGGGATTAACCTGGCGCCGCGCTGACATAAATTTACACTCAGCGATTTTTTACGTTTTATTCCCTCGTTATCTCTCCATTACCGGTCAGTTTTGTCCCCTTTTTGCCTTTTTCATCCATTCTGGAATTTTCTCATTCAATAATATTGTGCTTACCCGATTCACTTCGCGAGTCGATTTCATCAGTACACAAGATATTTATAGAAAAGTAAGCATTATTGCTTTTGTGTTTCATTCTGTAGATTCTTATTTCCACTTATTCTTAAGATGCCGCTGCAAAATGTCACTAAATAATTCATCCAGCCATTATGGATTGCTCTCTGTTTTCTTACACTGGTCAATGGCATTGGTCATTTATGCCATGTTCGCACTGGGTTTATGGATGGTCGGTCTGAGCTATTACGATACCTGGTATCACAATGCACCAGAGATCCATAAAAGCATTGGTGTCATGCTGATGCTGGCCCTGATTATTCGTCTCCTGTGGCGCGTGATTTCCCCGCCGCCCAAACCCCTGAGCAGCTATTCTGCCGCCGTACGTATCAGCGCGGTCGTCGCGCATTGGTTACTTTACAGCCTGCTTATCGCCATTTTATTCAGCGGTTATTTAATCTCTACCGCCGACGGCAAACCCATTTCCGTATTCGGGTGGTTTTCCCTGCCTGCTCTACTGACCGGCGCGGGCGAACAGGCAGATTTAGCGGGAGATATTCATTTATGGCTGGCATGGAGCATTGTGATCCTATCAGGCTTACATGGCCTGGCCGCGTTAAAACACCACTTTATCGATCGCGATATCACCCTGAAAAGGATGCTGGGTCTGCGCATCCGATCAACCTCTGAAAAGGAAAAGTAATATGTTTAAGAAAACGCTTCTGGCCATCACAAGCGCCGGTTTACTGCTGGGTTCACTGACCGCCAACGCGGCTGATTACAAAATTGATAAAGAAGGCCAGCACGCCTTTGTTCAGTTCCGTATTCAGCATTTAGGCTACAGCTGGCTGTACGGCACCTTTAAAGACTTTGATGGCTCATTCAGCTTTGATGCCAATAACCCCTCGGCGGATAAAGTGGATGTCACCATTAACACCAACAGCGTGGACACCAACCATGCCGAGCGTGACAAACACATTCGTGGCCCGGAATTCCTGAATGTCGCAAAACATCCGACGGCGACATTTAAGTCCACGGCAGTGAAAAAAGAGGGCGACAAGCTGGCCGTAACGGGTGATTTAACGCTGAACGGCGTGACAAAACCGGTGACACTGGAAGCCAAAATGATGGGCGAAGGTAAGGACCCATGGGGCGGCTATCGTGCCGGCTTTGAAGCCGAAGGCGAGATTGCGCTGAAAGACTTTAACATTACCCAGGATTTGGGCCCTGCTTCTCAGAAGGTTGAATTAATCATCTCAGTGGAAGGCGTGCGTAAGTAATAACAAGCCGCCTGAAGCCAGGCTTCAGGCGGCTGCGACTATTTGCGGGTTGGCGCTGGAATAGTCATATTCAACAAACCACGCGACTTATTGAAGATTTTATTCCCGTTCTCACGTCCGGCGCGGCGGGCACGTTGTTCTTCAGGCGACAGGCGTGCTTCCTCCTGGCACAGGGGGCTACAGCAGTGCTCGTACTTTTCCGCACAACTTTCACACTGGATGAACAACAGGTGGCAACCGTCATTGACGCAGTTTACGTGGGTGTCACAAGGCGTACCGCACTGATGGCAGTTAGATAACACATCATCTGAAATGCGCTCACCCATACGTTCATCAAAAACAAAGTTTTTACCTTTGAAGCGTACCGGTAAATTTTGTTCACGTGCACGGCGGGCATATTCAATAATGCCGCCCTCGACATGGTAGACATCCTCAAAACCGTTATGCCGCATCCAGGCGCTGGCTTTTTCACAGCGAATTCCGCCCGTGCAATACATCACGATTTTTTTATCTTTCTTGTCCTTGAGCATGTCCACAGCCATGGGCAGTTGCTCGCGGAACGTATCGGCGGGCACCTCAAGCGCATTGTCAAAACGCCCCACTTCATACTCATAGTGATTTCGCATATCGACGAAGACCGCGTCAGGATCGTCGAGCATGGCGTTCACATCTGCCGCCTTCAAATAGTTGCCAACATCGCTGGCATCAAAGGTCTCGTCATCGATGCCATCGGCAACAATGCGGTCACGCACTTTCAACCGCAGTACCCAGAATGATTTGCCATCGTCGTCGAGCGCAATATTCATTCGCAGGTTATTCAACGCCGGATCAAAGCCGTACAGAAAAGCTCTCATCGCCTCGTACTGGCTGGCGGGAACGCTGAGCTGTGCATTGATACCTTCGTGCGCGACGTAAATACGACCAAACACCTTTAACGCGGTTAAACCGAGGTACAGTTCGTCACGAAACGCTTTTGGATCGGCAATAGTGAAGTACTTGTAAAAAGAGACTGTGGTGCGCGGCTCGGTTTCAGCCAACATACGCGCCTTCAGCTCTTTATTGGAAACAAGGTTATGTAACACTGGCATGGTGTTCGTTCCTGTTATCAATAGAAGAAATTTAGCGCGCACATGATACCTGAATTGATAAAAATGCGAAGCGTATAAGAAAAATTGATAGTTAAACCTGTACATTTTCGTTGGCCCGAGTACTTATATCTCTCTTTTTTCACTCCCGGCAACAATCTGCGAAATGTTGTAACATTTCAGCAGTGGGAAAAAAAATGGCACAATAACCGCAACTGACGAAAAACAGCACCGCTGGTGCACGACGCAGGATAATAATATTTAAGATGACCCAATTGCCTCAATTTTCACGTGCGCTTCTTCATCCCCGCTATTGGTTTACCTGGCTGGGTGTCGTTTTACTGTATATCCTGGTATTGCTGCCCTATCCGCTGCTCTATGCGCTGGGTAGCGGCATTGGTCGCCTTGCCAGACGATTTATGAAACGACGCGTTGCCATTGCTCGCCGTAATCTTGAACTCAGCTTCCCGGATATGCCCGATGTCGATCGCGAAGCCATGATCAAGCATAACTTTGAATCGGTGGGCATGGGACTGATTGAAACCGGCATGGCCTGGTTCTGGCCCGACTGGCGGATTCACAAATGGCACAAACCTTCTGGTCTGGAACACATCCAGCAGGCGCATGACACCCAGCGTGGCGTGTTGTTAATTGGCATGCATTTTTTAACGCTGGAGATCGGCGCACGGATGTTTGGCATCCACAATCCCGGCATCGGCGTTTATCGGCCCAACGACAACAAACTCATCGACTGGCTGCAGACGCGAGGCCGCATGCGATCAAACAAAGGGATGTTAGATCGCAAGGATCTTAAAGGCATGATTCGGGCGTTGAAGCGTGGCGATATTATCTGGTACGCACCCGATCATGATTATGGCCCGCGCAGCAGCGTATTTGTGCCCTTCTTTGGCGTCGAAAAGGCGGCAACCACCGTGGGTACGCATATGCTCATTCGTACCGGTAAACCGGCGGTTATTCCCTTTGTACCGCGTCGTCTGCCTGAAGGGCGCGGCTACGAGTTGATTATTTTGCCTGACGTGAGCGCTGACTTTCCGCTGACCAGCGATGAAGACACCGCACGGCGCATGAATAAGGTGGTGGAAGACGGTGTGTTACTGGCACCTGAGCAGTACATGTGGCTGCACCGCCGTTTTAAAACCCGTCCAGAGGGGGAACCCTCCCGCTATTGAGTCCACTGCGGCATCGCGGTCCGTGCCTGTAGCGGACCGCGATGGCGCGGTCGATGATGATGATAAACGACAGTGACATAAGAGTGACATCAGCCCCAAGGGTTGTGTGCGCTCTGATTCAGCAGTAGAGATCGTGTTAGCATCCTTAAGCATGGTGTTCCACCGGAAACCGCGCTGATAACACCGCGAGCGCTGCCGCTTAACTGATTCATTACGGAAAAATTCATGCTCTGGCTTATCGCGAAATATGCGATCACCGCCCTGATGGTGGTGATCATTTCTGAAGCGGCCAGGCGCAGCGATCGCCTGGGTGGACTACTGGCGGCTCTGCCGCTTGTCACTATCCTTGTGCTGATCTGGATGAAAATTGAAGGACAGACCCAGGCGAAAATTGCCGCTCATGCCTGGTATACGTTTTGGTATGTGGTTCCGACCCTGCCGATGTTTATCCTGTTTCCTTTTCTGTACCAACGCACCGGCTTCTGGCTCACGCTGGGACTCAGTTGCCTGATCACCCTCACCCTGTTCGTGCTGTGGGCGTTATGCCTGAAAAGGTTTGGTATCGACCTGCTGTAACCCGTCGTTCCCACCTGGTACTCAACCCAGCAGGCTTGCATACAGAGCCGTTATTCAGCCAGTAAACGGCTCTGATGGTGCAGTTTATGGCCCGAATTTCTGACCTGCGCAGCGTCCTGACTTTCCCTCCTGAAATTTTGGTCTATTCTTCACTGAAATCACGTTAATCAGGCAAGGAGAGAAGCATGAGTATGTTCACTACACTGGAAGAAGCGATTGAGGCTGCACGTGAAGAATTTCTCGTCAGTCATCCGGATATTGAGCAAGACGATGCCTCAATCAACCAGTTTGGCCTGCAAAAATATGTGATGCAGGATGGCGACATCATGTGGCAGGCAGAGTTTTTTGAAGATGAAGGGGATTCAGGCGAGTGTTTACCGGTGCGCAGCGGTGAAGCCGCTCAGGCTATTTTCGACGGCGATTTCGATGAAATTGAACTGCGTCAGGAGTGGTTAGCGGAGAATACGCTGCATGAATGGGATGACGGTGAGTTCCAGCTTGAGCCCCCGCTGGACAGCGAGGAAGGTAAAGCCGCTGCACAGGAATGGGAAGACGACAACAGCGACTCTGACCGCAGTTACTCATAAGGTCCGTGGCTGGCATCCACCGGTATCAGTAAAGTATCGACCACCAGCGACAGCGGCAGGTCGAGAATCGTGATCACCCGCCATGCGCCATCCCGGATATCCCACTTTACGCCAGAATAAAACTGATTACCGTGTCCCTGTCCGGGCACGGTACGGCTGATAATACTGCCGCAGCCGCTCAGGGTGACAACAGCCAGGGATAACGCGGTTAATTTAGCGAATTTATTCACAGTGGTGACCCAGATTAAACAGCCGCTATTTTAATCACGAGTGAGGCTGGGTTGCCATCCCATTTCGGTAAAAGTGCAAAATAATGTTGCTGTCTGTAACCTGACAACATGACTAGTCCTGGCATAGGTTGACACTTTTTTTATCTTTTAAAACGCCTGATGTACCTCATCAGGCGTTTTGTATTTTAATGACAGATGAGGACGCTGGCTGTTATAGATCCTGACTGACTCACTG
>Ga0308161_1001024_pt1 | contig 36912 bp, 28 predicted proteins | sample PhyFR2_FD_201034 | JGI IMG/M metagenome (GOLD analysis project Ga0308161, IMG submission 201034) | Phyllosphere microbial communities from UC Gill Tract Community Farm, Albany, California, United States - DLSLF.R2 | ecosystem: Host-associated > Plants > Phyllosphere > Unclassified | place: USA...
CCGGCACGATCGACGTCGAGTACCGCTTCGGCTTCCCGGGCAAGGAGTGGGGCGAGCTCATGGGTGTCGCCAACCGCACCGACTACGACCTCAAGAGCCACTCCGAGGCGTCGGGCCAGTCGCTCACGTTCTTCGACCAGGCCTCGGGCGAGAAGTACACGCCCTACGTGATCGAGCCTTCGTTCGGTCTGACCCGCGCGATGATGGCGTTCCTCGTCGATTCGTACCGCGAAGAAGAGGTGCCGAACGCCAAGGGCGGCACCGACACCCGCACGGTGCTGAAGCTCGACCCGCGCCTCGCGCCCGTCAAGGTCGCCGTGCTCCCGCTCTCGCGCAACGAGCGCCTGTCGCCGCTGGCCCGCGAGACCGCCGACGCCCTGCGCGCGGCCGGGTGGAACATCGACTTCGACGACGCCGGCGCCATCGGTCGCCGCTACCGCCGCCAGGACGAGATCGGCACCCCGTTCTGCGTCACCGTCGACTTCGACTCCCTCGACGACAACGCCGTGACCGTGCGCGACCGCGACACGATGGGCCAGGAGCGCATCGGCCTCGACGCGCTCCACGGCTACCTCGCCGAACGGTTGCGCGGAGCCTGATCGGGTCATGACGGGCTCCGAGGACTTCGTCGACATCATCCGGGCGGCCGTCGCGGCCGACCCCGGAAACCTCGGTCTGCGCGTCGACCTCGTCGAGCTGCTGTTGCAGGATCACCTCGACGAAGCCGCCGTCGAGATCGAGCGCGTCGCCGAGCGGGGGGCGAACGCGGCCACCGTGAACGTGCTGCGCGCCCGGTGGGCGGCGGCGCGTCTGCGCGCGGGACAGGCTCCGGATGCCACGCCCGACGCGCGCGCGACGGGTGCGGCGCCGGTCGGCCCGGCCTCGGTGCCTCCGCCTCCCGCGCCCGGGGCAACGTCGCCCGCCGCGCCCCCGCCTGCCGCCGCGACACCGCCCGGCACAACGCCGCCCACCGCGCCCCCGCCCGCTGCGGCGACCGGGCCGGCCCCGGCCGCCCCCGACACCCCGCCGAGCGACCCGCCCCTCCTCGGGGTCTCCGCGGAGCAGGTCGAGAAGCCGGTGTGGGACGTCGAGCGTCCGGCCGTGACCCTCGCCGACGTCGCCGGCCTCGACGAGGTCAAGCAGCATCTCGACGGGGCGTTCCTCCTCCCGATGCGCAATCCCGAGATGGCGCGGATGTTCGGCAAGGCCGCGCGCGGCAGCCTGCTCATGTACGGTCCGCCCGGGTGCGGTAAGACCTTCATCGCGCGGGCGATCGCGGGTGAGCTCGAGGCGAACTTCGTGCACGCGACCCTCGCCGACCTCGTCCGCCCGCACTTCGGCGAGACCGAGCAGGCGATCCACTCCCTCTTCGAGGCGGCGCGCGCCGCGCGTCCCTGCGTGATCTTCATCGACGAGTTCGACGCCATCGGCGGGCGGCGGACGTCCGGCGGGTCGTCGTCCCAGTACCTGCGGATGTTCGCCAGCCAACTGCTCGAAGAGCTGGACGGGGTGGATGCCGACAACGACGGCATCTACATCCTCGCGGCCACGAATCGTCCGTGGGACGTCGACCCGGCCCTCCGTCGCCCCGGACGCCTCGACCGCACCGTGCTGGTGCTTCCGCCCGACGAGCCCGCGCGCGTCGCGATCGTCGAGAACACCCTGCGCGACAAGCCCGTGGCCGCGGTCGACGCGCGCGAGGTGGCGAGACGGACGGCGGAGTTCTCCGGCGCCGACATCGCCTACGTCGTGCACCAGGCGATCGAGGCCGCGTTCACCGAGTCCGTGGCATCCGGGATCCCCCGCATGATCGGCACCGCCGATCTGGAGAGGGCGGCGGCGCGGGTGGTGCCGTCCACGCGCGAGTGGTTCGAGCAGATCAAGCCGGTGCTCGAGTACGGCATCGACGACGGCACGTTCGGCCAGCTGCGGGCGTACCTCAAGCGTCACCGCATCTGACGTGGCCCCCGATCCGATCGCCGAGGCACGGCGGTACCTCCTGCTCGACGAGCCGGAGAGAGCGCAGCACGTGCTCGAGCGGGTGCTGGCGGAGCAGCCCGACCACGCGGCGGCTCTGATACTGATCGCTCACGCGCGCCTCAGGAGCGGAGAGTTCGAAGCCGCCGAGCGCGATGCGCGTCTCGCGTTCGCGCACGCCGATTGGCGACCGGATGCCGCCGCCTTGCTCGCCCGGATCACGATCACGCGCGACCCGGTCGAGGCAACGGGCTGGGCGAGCGAGGCCGTGCGGCTCGATCCCGGCCGGAGCGAGTTCCGGATCGTTCTCGCGAGGATCCTGCGCGAACGTCGGCTCTACGGACCTGCCCGCATCGAGGCGGAAGCGGCGCTCGCGACCGCCGCGTCGGACGATGAGCGGATCGACGCGCTGATCACGGCGGCGTCGGTCGCCGTCGTCCACGCTCCGCGACGCGCGGAGGCTCTCCGCCTCGCCGAGGAAGCGGTCCGGATCAGCCCGACGGATCCGCGGGTGGGACAGATGCTCGCCGCGGCGCAGGTCATGAACGGGCAGCGTGCCGCGGCGATCCGGACGGCGCGGCGGGTGCTGAGCGAGAACCCGCTTGCGCTCGCCCCGCCGTATCTCGCGCAGGTGGCCACGGCGTTGCTGGTGCGGCAGCTGATCGGTCTCGTCACGATCGTGACGGCGATCGTGCCCTTCTTCACGTTCGCGATGTTCGCGCAGGCCCTCGGCGCGCCGGTCGGCTCCCGCGTGGGAGCGGCGCTGGGACTGATCTGCACGGTCGTGATCGGTGTGGGGACCTTGAGCCCTCTGCGTGATCGCGCCGTGGCGCGGGCGATGTGGCTGTTCGCGCGCCGGCGCGCGATCGAGGTCGTGTCGGTCGTCACCGTCGCGGTGATCGCGGCGGGCTACCTCGTCGTCGCGGCGACGGGGTTCTTCCCGCTCATCGCCGTGCTGCCCTTCCTCGCCCTCGCAGTCTGGACCGTTCACGAGGTGAAGCTCACGCAGCTGCGTCCGCCCGCGTAGCGAGGAGCCCCGGCCCTCAGTCCCGTCCTCCCGGCGCGAGGTCGCGGGCCGTTCCTCCCGACACCGCGGTGAGCGCCGCGATGACGCGCGCCGCGCGCTCCTCCGCTTCCCACGGCGCGACGAGGTCGACCCACCAGCGCGGCTCGGCGTCGGGCGGAGCGTCCTCGCCGAGGAGCCGCCGCATCTCGACCGGCCGCGCGGGAACCGGGTGCACGATCGTCACCACGGTGGCATCCCCGTCCAGGAGCACGATCTGCATGCCGCCCGCGTCCATGCGGTAGGTGAGCGACGGCTCGGTTGCGGCGACGGCGTGCGCGATCTCGCGCAGGCCGATCACGCGCGGGGTGAGGAGGACGTACTCGTGCGGCATCAGCGGTTCCGCCATTCGTCGATGTCGAGGCGGAACCCGGTCAGTTCTGCGACGCGGTCGACCCCGAGGGTCTCGGTGATTTCGACGACCCGGTTCCAGGCGATCTCGGCGGACTCCTCCGACCGTCGCAGCGGGATGACGAGAGCGGGCGTGCGCGGGCGACCGGCCACGCGCGCACCGAACCGCCCTGCCCAGACCGCCGGATCGAGCGCGAGGTCGCGCACCGCGGGAGCTCCGATCAACAGCGCGAGGGGCCGGGGCATCGGGGCGACGAACGCCGAGGTCGTGAGGTCTGCGCGTCCGGGTCGCGTGAAGAGGGCCGCCATCAGGGGCCACGGGGTGACGGCGAGTTCGTCGAGCAGCTCGACCGCGGCGTCGGCGCGCGCGTTCGTCGCCGGGTCGTCCAGGGCTCCGAGCGAGACGAGGGCCTCGGTGACCTCCTCCACGCCGCGCGCCGTGCGGCGTGCGGTGAGGGTTGCGACCATCGGGCGCGCGGAATCCCCGGTCGCGATGAGGCGGGTGTCGCTCGGCATCCGGGCCCTCGCGAAAGCGGTGAGGGCGTCGCGGTCCCACGCGTACTCGGCCGGCTCGTTCGGCCCCCACGCGGCCGGGGCCGCCTCGGCCGGTCGGCCCAGGACCTCGAGAGCGGCACCCAGACGGGTCGACGCGTCGGCGCGGTGGCGCACCGACACCGACGCGATGAGCTGCAGCGTCGTGGGCTGCTCGAGGTAGAGGGCGTCGGGGTGGGGAGCGGCGGGCGCGCTGTCGAACGCGGACGCGAGGTCGGCGAGGGGACGCCAGGTGAGCCCGTCGCGCAGACCGCCGGCGGTGCGCACGACCCAGGGGATGCGGGTGGCCACGAGCGCGGCGCGCATCGGCTCGGTCAGGCGCGTGCCGTCTCCCGTGAGGAAGACGAGCGGATGCCGAGCCCTGCCGGCCTGTAGGAGCAGGTCGGTGCGGGTCGCGGTCAGGGCGAGCAGACGAGCCCTGCTCTCGGACACCGCGATGCCCTCCACGATCTCGTCGATCAGTGGATGGCTGAACGTGCCCTGAGCGTCTCTCGACATATCGACCACGTTTTCTATCATGGTCGAGGTCGAAAGCGGAGGTGGACGATGACCGGATGGCGTGTATCCCCCGACGGGGTGCAGCAGGTTCTCACCGGGGTCGATACGGCGGCGACCTCACTCGTGACGGCGCTCACGGGCCTGTCCGATCAGTTGTCGGCGGCGGTCGCCGGCACCCAGTCCGCCGAGGTCGCCGAGGCGATGCAAGCCTTCGTCGAGGCACAGACGGCCGACCTCACCCTCATTCAGCAGCGCATCCCGAGTGCCCGGCAGGCCGTCATCGACGCGACCAACGCCGTCACGGCGGGGGACATCGAGATGGCGACGACGACGCAGGCTCTCGCCGCGTCGGCCTGGACCCCGGATGCCGATGCCTTCGCGCACCATGGCGGATCGGTGCCGTACTGATGTCGCACGGTCTCATCGATCCCTCGAAGCTTCCGGGGCACGACCTCGACCTCGCCGGCGTGAGCCAGGCGGCCGCCGACCTCTCTTCGCGCGGTGGCTCGATCCAGCAGGCCGGGACGGATGTGGCCTCGTCGTGGTCGACGCTGCCCGCGTCGTACGAGTCGACGGGCGCGGAGTCGGTCTACGTCGCGATGAACCCCGTGCGCGACGCCTCCGACCGCGTCGGCGGCGACCTGACCGCGGTCGCGAGCGCCCTCACCGACTGGGTGACGACGGTGCAGCCGATCCTCACCCGCCTCGCAGATCTGCGGTCCGATGCCGAGGCGTTCGTGGTCGAGGCGAACAACTTCGCTTCGCGCGTCACCTGGACGAACAATCTCGCGGTCACCTTCCTGCCCGTGCCGGTGGACAACTGGTGGGAAGACCCCGACATGGTTCAGCGCAATGCCGACCTCGTCGACCATGGTTACCTCCTCGGCGAGCAGCTGCGCGTCGCGAACGAGGATCTCGCGAACGCGATCCGTCGCTCGGCCGGGCTGTCGACCAACGCCGTCGCACCCGCCGAGACCACCGCTCCCGACAATCTGCAGACCGACTGGGGCAGCGCGTCTCCGCGCGAGGAGTCGTGCGCCGAGAAGACGATCGGCTTCCCGATGCACCTCACCGGCGGAGTGCTCAACGGTGCCTGGGACATGGTCGGTGGTATCGGCATGCTGCTGGGCGGGTACGACTTCAAGAGCTGGCCGCCGCCGGCCTGGGGCATGGTCGGCGACATGCTGTCCGGCGACTTCCAGGGCGCAGCGGACCGCGGCGGCGACTGGCTCTCCGGCTGGGGGCAGTCGTGGATGGGGCTCGGTCATCTGGTGACAGGCGTCTCGATGGGCTTCATGGCGCCCGTGATGACGGAGGTCGTGGCGCCCGGGCAGATCTCGGACCTGAAGGCGAAGGGCGCCGACACCGGCTTTCTCGAGTGGCAGCAGCAGTGGATGCGCGACTCGTACCGGTCGTACATCGACCTGTTCGGCAGCTTCGTGGGATACCACGCGCCGGAGGAATGGTGGAAGGCGACGCCCGATCAGTGGGGCGAAGGATGGTCGGACTGGGGCGAGGACCCCGGCGGCACCGCCGGAACCTCCCTCTTCAACATCGCGACGCTCGTTCTCCCCACGAAGGGCGGGGGCGCGCTCCTCGACGGGTTGAAGGGCGGACGCGGGGCGGAGGGCCTCGGCGACGACGTCGGCCGGATCGGGGCGGGTGAGCGCGGTCTCGATCTCGGCAGCACGCCCCTTCGCCCCGGCGGCCTCGCCGACGACCTGGCGAAGTTCGGTGGCGCGCAGGACGATCTCGCGAGCACGCTCGGCCGGAGTCCGCTCGACGACGGCGGGACGCTGCTCGACGACATCCGCGGCGGAGACCACCTCGTGCGCCCGGACGCTGATGTTCCGCGCGTGCACGCGGGCGACCCCGACGTCCAGCAGTTCCACCTCGGCGACGGCGACGGAAGTTTCCCACACGAGCGGCCCGGTGTTCGTGACACGGATGGGACGCCCGGGCCGCACTCTGACGGTCCGCTCGGGACAGACCCGGGGAACGACCTCGGGCTCGAGGGCTCAGGGACAGGGCACGGGCCTCACGGGCGCGAGTACTCGTTGATGGACGGATCGGATCACGTCTCGAAGTACGCCCCGGAAGAGCTGGGGACGAGTCGCATCGACAGCTCGCTGCTCCAGCGCCACGGTGTGACGCATGACCAGTTCGTCGACTTGATCAATCGGCCGATCGACACGCTCACGCAGGCGGAGAGGAGCATCGTCAACGGTCTGCGGGACGACCTGACTCGACAGCTCACTCCGGACACGGTTTACCAGAAGGTCTTGGATCAACCGCACTTCGTGACTAAACCCGACGGCTCTGTTGAACTCGTACTCGGACAGGGCGAGAACATGGTGCTCAACAACACCGACCGTGTCACCGGTTCTATCTCTGTGGTTGATGACACGTCCCACCTCACCAACCCCGCCGACTTCTACCGATCGCTCCGTCTCGACTATCCGGGTACGAACTTCCTCCCCGATGATCGGTCGTCGTTCGTTCTGCGCTTCCAGGAGGACATCGACACGTCCGGGTCGATTAACCCGCAGCTGCATAGCTCTATGGGAGGAGACGGATCGGTCGATCACTACAGTCCGCCATTCACCGGTAATGGCTTCCTCAAGTCTGGAGATGACATCATCCCCGAGTACCGCGCGCGCGATGTAGAGATGAGGGAAGGCGCGGAGGTGTGGGAGGTCCTCGATGACGGCACACAAAGGCTGTTCGCGATTCTGCGGGGTGGCGAGTGGATTCCGGTGGGGTGAGCGCGGTGACCATTCCCGTCAGTGACACGTTCTTCGAGTACCGAGGTCGCCGATATCGCCGCCAGTCGGGGGGCGACGATTTCGTTCGTGTCTACACAGACGCGCAACCCACTATCGACACGTTCCCCGATGCGCAGGACTTCAGCGTGGGCGGTGACCAACCGTGGGTCGCGCTTCCTCGTGACGTGCTGACCGCGCGATACTCTCAGGAGGTCACCGGGCGCTGGCGAGGAACGTCGGTCCGCGTCGAAGGAGTCGTGCCGCGGTCCGGGGGGAAGGTCACGATCCGATATCTCGGCAATTGTCCCGACGAAGCTGTCTCCGCGGGTTTCGACGGAAACCAGAACGACGGGTGGTCGGCCACCGTCCCTCCGTCCGAGGTGGAGGATGTACGGGTGGAGACCACGAAACATCCGATGGTGACGCGGTGACCTCTGTCCTGCAGAAGCTGCTGCATCCCGGGATGTCGCAGCTCATACGGGAACGCGGATATTCCCAGGTCGGCGGATTCGTTGTCGAGGCGGGGGCAGCCCGCGACCTCTCGACAGGCTCGGCTCTGCGAGAGGCGTACGGCTTGTCCCCGAGCGCGGAACCATGGGTCGATGTCGTGCGGTTCGCGCTTCCGGCGTGCGCGACGCTCTCCGAACCGCTAGACGCAGAGCGTCCTTGGCCGACGTACCCAAGCGGATTCCTCCGGCCCGTCAAATCGACGATCGTGCCCGTGTGGATCTTGTCGACCACTCGGTACTCGCCCGGTGCCGAGCTGTGGCGGGTGCACGACGACGGGCGACAGGAATTCGTCGCCGTGTACGAGGGGGCCGCGCGCGGCTGGATCGTGGCGAAAGGGGTGTCCCCGGTCCGGGAGTGGCATCCCTCTTCTCGTTACGTCGGGACCCGCGCGGTCTGGAACGGTACGGAGTATGCCGCTGACGTGCGCGCCGGTGATGTGGAGATCACCTCCTACTCCGAGCCAGGGGGTGACGGGTGGGTTCAGTACCGTGGAGCGACGTGGAGTCGCACGCTGCCGCCAGACGAGTGCGAAGTCTATGAGTTGAGCTTCCGTGCTGTGCTGGACGGCGTGCCGATTCGCGTCCTGGAAGTCACGGGTTCGACCGTTCGGGCGCAGTTGTTGACGGACGACCCCGCCGTCGCGGGTCGACTTTCTGCGGTGATGGTCGATTACGGCCTCTTCGAGGTGGCAGGTGTGGCCGGAGATGCTCTGACGGATACCCGGTTGCTGGCGAACGGCCGAGGTTGACATGACGGCGGTTGTGCTCGATCCGGGGGCGCCGCGACCGAGGCAGGGCATGTCGACGAGGTGGCGAAACAGATGATCCGTGTGCCAACTGACACCTCGTCGGGAGGTGGCACGACCGAGCGCGCCCCCGATGGGGCACCCCCGCTGCGCGACCAGGTCCGAGAGCCGTCTGCCCGATGAACGTCGACGCGGTCGCGAATGCTGTGTGGGGGCAGATGAGCTCGGCCTTGCTGGCGAGCTTCAACGGCGGCGTGAGTATCGCGAAGTTCCTTCACGAGCCGAGCGAGGAACAGGCACAGCGGTCGTGGACGGAGCGTGTTGCACGCGAACTCGGTGACCTCCCGCCAAGCGTGCACGAGAGGATGAGTTTCGATGCGGACGCCGGGACGGTGACGTTGTCGGATGCGGTGACCGCGGAATTCGAGCTCGGCAATGTGACCCTCTCCATCTTCGGCGATGAGGTCTGGAGAGCGGCTCTCCGGCCCGGCGTGAGCGTAGTGATCATCACGGCGCTCGGCTGGAGCCGCTGGGGCGAACGGTGGGCGGAGGAGCTCCGTCGTCTCGGTCCGGAACGCGGACCGATCGTTGACGTGCAGGACGGCGCCGCTCTGCCGTGGATCGCGCAGCGCCCCGGCCAACCCGGGCCGTGGACCCGTGCTCGTTCGGAGGCGGATGCCGCCCTGATCGGCGATGCGGAGTCGCTGGGGACGCCGCGGCTGCTCGCGGCGTATGAGGCGTGGGATCGTCGCTGACGGTCCGATGCCCCGGAACACGCGATCGAGGTCGCTGGCGTCGGTCGGCAGGTCGGGGCCGCTGACAGCGCCCTGACAGCGCACCCACCGCCGTGACAGCGGCGCGACAGGACGCCCGGCGCATCCTGTCGTCATGACCACTTCATCCACCCGCACTCCCGCGGTCCGCGCCGAAGGGCTCGTCAAGACGTTCGGCTCCAACCGGGCCGTCGATGGCGTCGATCTCGTCGTCGAAGCCGGCACGGTCTACGGCGTGCTCGGCCCCAACGGTGCCGGCAAGACCACCACCATCAGCATGCTCACGACGCTCCTGCGTCCCGACGGCGGCCGGGCCGAGATCTTCGGTCACGACGTCGCCCGCGAGCCGCACGTCGTGCGCCAGCTCATCGGCCTGACCGGGCAGTTCGCCTCGGTCGACGAGAAGCTCTCGGCCACCGAGAACCTCATGATCTTCGGGCGCCTCCTCGGCCTCTCCCGCGGCGACGCCCGGCGCAAGGCGACGGAGCTCCTCGAGGAGTTCGGGCTCACCGAGGCGGCATCCCGGCCGCTGGCGAAGTTCTCCGGCGGAATGCGTCGCCGCCTCGACCTCGCGGCCTCCCTCATCGCCCAGCCGCCGCTCATCTTCCTCGACGAGCCGACCACGGGGCTGGATCCCCGCACCCGCGGACAGATGTGGGACACGATCCGCCGGCTCGTGGCATCCGGATCCACCGTCGTGCTCACCACGCAGTACCTCGACGAGGCCGACCAGCTCGCCGACCGCATCGCTGTGATCGACCGCGGACGCGTCGTCGCCGAGGGCACGGCTCTCGAGCTCAAGGCGTCGGTCGGGCAGGCGTCTCTCGTGCTCCGGCTGCAGCCCGGCTCCGACCTCGAGACCGCACGGAGCACGGTCGGACGGGTCCTGGATGCCACGGCCATCGTCTCTCCGGAGGCGGCTCGCCTCACGGTGCCGATGTCCGACCCCGACCAGGTCACCGATCTGCTCGTGGCCTTCCGCGAGGCGGGCGTGCACCTGAGCGAGTTCAGCGTGCAGCAGCCGACACTCGACGAGGTCTTCCTCACGCTGACCGGCGCCGGAGTGCCGGCCGATGACACCGCCGCGCGCGAGAGCGCCGACACCCTGGAAGGAGTCCGCTCATGAGCGCCCTCACCCTCGAACGCGACCTGCCGCGCACTGCGAGCCTCGCGCAGACCGTGCAGAACACCCTCACCATGGCGGGCCGCGGTCTGCTGAAGATCCGCCGCACGCCCGAGCAGCTCATCGACGTCACCGTGCAGCCGATCCTGTTCACCCTGATGTTCACGTACATCTTCGGCGGCGCGATCGCGGGAGACGTGCAGAGCTACCTGCCGATCATCATCCCCGGCATCCTGGTGCAGACCGTCATCACGACCTCGGTCGTCACCGGCACGCAGCTGCGCGAAGACATGGACAAGGGCGTGTTCGACCGCTTCCGCTCGCTGCCGATCGCGCGCATCGCGCCGCTGTCGGGAGCGCTGCTCGCCGACACGGTCCGCTACGCGATCGCGACGACGCTGACCTTCACGATGGGTTACATCATGGGCTTCCGGCCCGAGGGCGGTCTCTGGGCCGTCGTCGCGGCGGGGCTCCTCGTCATCGCGTGCTCGTGGGCGATCAGCTGGATCTTCGCGTTCTTCGGCGTCATCGCCCGCAGCGCGTCCAGCGTGCAGGGCATCTCGATGATCATCCTGTTCCCCCTGACGTTCCTCTCGAACGCCTTCGTCCCGGCGAACACCATGCCCTCGTGGCTGCAGTGGTTCGTCGACGCGAACCCCGTGTCGCACCTCGTGACAGCGGTGCGCGACCTCGTCAACTCCGGCACCCTCGGGTCCGACGCGGTCATCTCGCTCATCGGCGCGGCGGTGATCGTGGCGGTCTTCGCTCCGCTCACGGTGCGCGCCTACATGCGCAAGGCCTAGTCGAGCAGGGCCGCGAGGGCCTCGGCATCCACGTCCGTGAGGGGCGTCCGGATGCCGGGGCCCTCCGTCGTGGAATCCTCGGGCAGCGCGGCCAGGCGCTTCCGGATCCACACGTGGAAGGGATCGCGGACGTCGGCGGCCCCCCGTACGGCGGCCGCGCGCGCGAGAGCCTCTTCGGCGTGGGGACGGCGCCCGGTGGCGGCGTTCCACCCGGCGATCGCGAGGAGGACCGTGGCGACGATGGGGAAGTCCCTCGACTGCGCGGCCCGCGTGAGCGCGGTGCGGAGTGCCTCGCGGGCCTCGTCGTGTCGGTCGAGCAGGAGCAGTGCCTGAGCGCGCTGCGCATCGCGCCAGGCCGCGAACTGGTCGGGGAAGCCCGGCTCGAGCGTGATGCGCTCGACCGCAGCCAGGGCCGCGTCGCCGTTTCCGGCGGCCACCTCGACGTGGGCGGCGGTCATAGCGGCTTGCGCGAGAGCGCGGACCGAGCCGTCCGCCTCGGCCAGGCGCGCGATCTCGTCGGCGCGGGCGCGCGCTTCGTCGTCGCGACCGAGTCGGAGCAGGATGCCGACGGCCTGCGCGCGCTGCTGCAGGTAGTCGGAGACGGAGCTCAGCCCGCGGATCGCGTCGCTCGAGTGATCGGTGACCTCGAGCGCCTCGTCGAGACGGCCCTCGAGGACGAGCCACTCCGCGCGCAGCTGGCTCGCGAAGCCGGTGCCCCACGGGTCGCCGATTGCGGTGAACATCGCCAGCGCCCGCTCGCTCTCGGCACCGAGGGTGGCCGTGTCGCCGGTGTTCTGGGCCGCTCCCGCGTGCAGGGTGTGCAGGATCGCCTGCGACCAGGGCGGGGCGGCCTCGAACTCTTCGTCGGTGACATCGACGTGCCAGGTGCGGGCGGCATCCCCGTCTCCCGCGGCGAGGACCGAGCCCGCGAGACGCAAGAGAGGCGGAACGAGCGGGGTCACTTCCGAGGGGTGCCGGTGGGCCGCCTCCTCGAGCGCCGTCCGGCGGGCGAGGTAGACGTCGGGGGACAGGGCGCTCGCGCCCCCGGGCTCGGGGAAGGCGGCCGCGAACAGGGCGACCGCCTCGACCACGATCGTCGGCTCGTCGTCGAGGGGCGCCGCGGCGTCGGCGACGTCGGCCACCGCGCGGCGCAGGTCGTCGGTGCGCTCGCGGATCGCCCACGGCCAGAGCAGGCCGCGCAGCAGCCGTGCGCCGCCGCGTCGGTCATCGGCGCGGGCCAGCGCGCGCAGGGCGGCCGTGAGGTTCTCGTCGTTCGCGTCGAACCAGGCGAGGGCTGCACGGAGCCCGGGGCCCCGGACATCCTGTTCCCACCGCGCCGCGAGATCCGTGAGCACCTCGGCGGCCACCCGACGGTAGCGCTCCTCGTCGCCGTCGGCGCGCAGGCGATCGAGTCCGTACTCCCGCACGGTCTCGAGCATGCGGAACCGCCCCTCGCGCCGGGTGAGGAGCGAGCGGTCGACCAGGGCGTCGAAGGCGTCGGCATCCACGCCGAAGGCCGCGGCCACCTCGGGGGCGTCGAGGGTGCCGATGCCATCGGGGAACACCGACGCGGCGCGGAGCGCGACCCGTTCGTCGTCGGTGAGGGTGTCCCAGCTCCAGTCGATGAGCGCCCGCAGGGTGCGGTGGCGCTCGGAGCTCAGCCGTGGCCCCCGCGAGAGGAGCGCGAAACGGTCGTCGAGGCCCGTGTCGATCTCGGCGAGGGTGAGCGTGCGCGAGCGCGCGGCGGCGAGCTCGATCGCCAACGGGAGGCCGTCGAGGCGGCGCACGATCCGCGCGGCCGTGTCGTGCTCGTCCGCGGTCGGCTCACTGCCTCGCGCCGATCGCACGCGCCGAGCGAACAAGGCGTCGGCGTCGGCGGGCGGGAGGGGGCCGAGGTCGACGAAGGCCTCGCCCGGGATGCCGAGGGGCTCGCGGCTCGTCGCGAGGACGCGTACGCCCCCGCTCATGCCGAGGAGGGTCAGCGCGGCGTCGGCGGCCTCGCGCGACACGTGCTCGCAGTTGTCGAGGACGAGCACGACCTCGCGCCCCGCGACGGCCTCGGCGACGCGCTCGGCCGAGGTCGAGGGAGGTCCGCTCGTCTCACGCACGCGCACGCCACGGCCGACGGCGCCGGCGATCGCGGTCCAGACCTCGCCCGGGGCGGCGGGAGCCAGCTCGACGACGATCGCGTCGGCGAGAGCGCGCGCGGTCTCGACGGCGAGGGTGGTTTTGCCCGCACCTCCCGGGCCGAGGATCGTGACGAGTCGGTCGGTCGTGAGGCGCGAGCGGATGGCGTCGAGCTCGTCGCCGCGGCCGATCAGGTTCGTCACGGGAGCCGGAAGGGCGATGGCACGAGCGGGCGCCGTGGCCGCGAGGCGCTCGGCGTGGGCGCGGTCTTCGAGCAGGTCGCGGACGAGCCAGTCGAAGCCCTCGCCCGGCGTCCAGACGTCACCGGTCCACAGCACCAGCGCCTCGCGGGCACGGGCAGCGTCGCCGGTCGAGCGTGCTTCGGCCACGAGGTCCTGGAAGTGCGTGACGTCGACGTCGCGTCGGTCGACATCGAGCCGGTAGCCGCCGGGCGTCGACGACACCCACCCCGCGGGGAGCGCGCGACGCAGACGGGAGACGAGCGACTGCAGGGCGGCGCGCGGGTCGTCGGGGGCGTCGAGGGGCCAGAGGTCCTCGGCCAGGGCGCGCGTGCTGACGGTGGTGCCGGCATCCACCGCGAGGCGGAGCAGCAACGACTGCTGGCCGCGCCCGGGCACGACGGCATCCCCGTCATCCGTGGCGACGCTCAACCCGCCGAAGAACCGCACCCGCACGGATTCACTCTAGGTCGCCGCGGGCGACGGGCGCGGGTGCACTCGGCCTGCGGCACCGTGCCGCGCGTCCGCGCTACGGCCCGGCGGTGCTCGCGCGGACGATGAGGCGCGGGAGCCTGACCTGCACGCGGTCGCTCGGGGGAGCGGCATCCTGGATCGCGGTGAACAGGTCCAGGCAGGCCGCGCCGACCTCGCGGGCCCGGAGATCGAACGAGGTCACCGCCGGCGTCAGCAGGCCGTGCATCGGTTCGTCCACGTACGCCGCGAGCAGCAGGTCGAGGCCGACCTCCCGCCCGGCGCGGTGGGCGGCGTCGAGGGCGGGCGCGGCCGAGCCGCTCGGCCCCACGATGAGCGCGTCGACCCGCTCGGTCGCGAGGATCTCGCTCACGGCGGCATCCACCTCGTCGGCGGTGGGGACGAAGCTGATCGTGCGGGAGATCGGGATGCCGCCCCGCTCGGCGATCCACGTCTCGTACGCCGTGGTGAGCTCGCGGGCCCAGGCGGTGCCGTGGGGCGGAAGGATCGTGGCGATGCGCTCGGCGCCCCGGGCGGCGAGGTGGTCGAGGAGTCCGCGAAGGGCGGTCTCGTGGTCGTAGACGACGCTGCCCGCGACCTGTTCCTCCGCGCCGACGAGGTGCTCGGCGCTGACCACCGGGCGCCCGGTGTCGAGGATCGCCCGGATGCCGGCATCCTCCGACGTCGCGTCGACCACCACGTATCCGTCGACGAACGCGGTCGGCGGGGTGTCGTCGTCGGCGTCCCGGTGAGGGAGCAGGATCACCGAAAGGCCGCGCTGGTCGGCGGCGTCGACGAGCCCGAAGGCGAACTCGGTGTAGTACGGCAGGCGGGTCGCCCCGGGCGGGAGGTGGAGTCCGACCGCGCCGTACCGGGCCGTGCGGAGGCTGCGTGCGGGCGCGTTGACGACGTAGTTCAGCGCGCGGGCGGCGGCCAGCACGCGCTCGCGCGTCTCGGGGGAGACGCCCGCTTTGTCGCGGAGGGCGAAGGACGCGGCCGCGATCGAGACGCCCGCGGCGGCGGCCACGTCGTGCAGCGTCGGTTTGCGGGGCGTCACAGGGGCCGACGTTACCCGACGGGGAATCCACTCTTGCGTCGCGGGCTACTTAAACGTTTAATGTCCCTGAAACACCTCCGGCTCCCCGACCGAAACACGCGGTCCGTAGCCTCGGCCGCAACCGGTCGTGATCGACGACGATCCGCCGAGGCCCGGCGCCCGTGCCCGACGGCAGGCCGCCCTCCCCGATGAGTCCGACAGAAAGAGATGGCCCGCTGATGAGTTGGCGCATGCCGAGCGAGACCGCCCCGCAGACACGCACCTGGATGGCTTTCCCCGCCGAGGGGCCGACCCTCGGGGAGACCGACGCCGAGCGCGAGGCCGGATACGCCGCCTGGACGGCCGTCGCCCACGCGGTCGCCGAGTTCGAACCTGTGGCGATGGTCGTCGACCCCGCCGAGGTCGCCCGGGCGCGGCGCATGCTGTCGTCCGAGATCGACATCCTCGAGGCCCCGGTCGACGAGTTCTGGATGCGCGACGCCGGTCCGACGTTCGTCCTCGACCCGGAGCGCCCCGGCGTCCTCGGCGCGGTCGCCTGGACGTTCAACGGCTGGGGCGATCACTGGTGGGGCGAGTGGCGCAAGTCCGCCGGACTCGGTCGCTTCGTCGCCGAGGCGGCCGGCGCCGAGCTCGTGTCGTCGCTCCTGGTGAACGAAGGGGGTGGCATCCACGTCGACGGTGAGGGCACCGTGTTCCTCACCGAGACCGTGCAGCTCGATCCGCGCCGGAATCCGTATGCCGATCGCGCGCGCGTCGAAGCCGAGATGGCGCGCACGATCGGGGCGACCCGGTTCGTGTGGCTGCCGCGCGGACTCACCCGCGACTACGAGGACTTCGGGACGAGCGGGCACGTCGATATCGTCGCGACGATGCCGTCCCCCGGAACCGTGCTCCTGCACGACCAGCGCAACCCCGCTCACCCCGACCACGCCGTCTCGGCGGAGCTGCGGGCCTTCTTCGCCGAGCAGACGGATGCCGCCGGCCGCCCCTTCACGGTGCGCGACCTCCCTGTTCCCGACGCCCTCCGCGATGCCGACGGCGACACCGACTGGAGCTACGTCAACCACCTCGTCGTCAACGGCGGCGTGATCGCGTGCGGCTTCGACGAACCCGAGGCCGACGGCCGGGCGCGCGGGATCCTCGAGGAGGCGTATCCGGGACGCCGGGTGGTCACGGTCGACGCCCGCGAGCTGTACGCCCGGGGTGGCGGCATCCACTGCATCACCCAGCAGCAGCCGGAGGTCGGGGCATGATCGAGGTCACCGAGGCGACGATCGCCCAGCTCGCCGCCGCGCTCGCCGCGGGCGAGACCACCGCCGTCGAGCTCGTCGAGGCGCACCTCGCGCGCATCGCGGCCTACGATGCGCCCGACTCCGCGACGAAGCTCAACGCCGTCGTGGTGCTCAATCCCGACGCACGCGCCGAGGCCGAGGCCTCCGATGCCCGGCGCGCCGCCGGGCAGGCGCGCGGGCCGCTCGACGGCATCCCGTACACCGCGAAGGACAGCTACCTCGTGCGCGGTCTCACCGCGGCATCCGGGAGTCCGGCGTTCGCGGATCTCGTCGCGCGGGGCGACGCCTTCACCATCGAGCGGCTCCGGGAGGCGGGGGCGATCTGCCTGGGGCGGACGAACATGCCCCCGATGGCCAATGGCGGCATGCAGCGCGGCCTGTACGGACGCGCCGAGAGCCCGTACAACGCCGACTACCTCACCTCCGCGTTCGCCTCGGGGTCGTCGAACGGATCCGGCACGGCGACGGCGGCGTCGTTCGGCGTCTTCGGACTCGGCGAGGAGACCTGGTCGAGCGGGCGGGCACCGGCATCCTGCAACGGACTCTGCGCGTATACGCCCTCGCGCGGCGTGATCTCGGTGCGCGGCAATTGGCCGCTCGTGCCGACGATGGACGTCGTCGTGCCGCACACGCGCTCGATGGCCGACCTGCTCGCCGTGCTCGACGTGGTCGTCGCCGACGATCCCGAGACGCGGGGGGATTTCTGGCGCGCGCAGCCGTGGGTGCCGCTTCCGGCCGCGTCGGAGGTGCGGCCGGAGTCGTACTCGGCGCTCGCGATCGACGCCTCGCTGGTCGGCAAGCGGGTCGGCATCCCGCGTCTGTTCCTCGGCACCGACCCGCTCGCGGGCACCGGTCCGAAGGGCGTGGGCGGGCCGACGGGGGAGCGGATCGCACCGCGCCCCTCGGTGCTCGCGCTGTGGGAGGCCGCCCGGGCCGACCTCGAGGCCGCCGGGGCGATCGTCGTCGAGACGGACTTCCCCCTGGTGAGCAACTACGAGGGCGATCGGTCCGGGGCGTCGACGATCTCGACGCGCGGGCTGGTGTCGCCGGAGTTCCTCCGCAGCGAGATCCTCGACCTGTCGGCGTGGGCCTGGGACGACTTCCTCCGCGCGAACGGGCACCCGGGACTCGCCGTCGTGGACGGGGCCGAGATCTTCCCGCACCCCGAGGGCTCTCTGCCCGATCGGTACACGGGCTTCGACGACGACATCGCGCTGTACCCCGCGCACGTGCGCGAGCATCCGGTGGAGGTATTCACCGAGATCCCCCACCTGGAGGACGGGCTGCGCGGTCTGGAGGAGACCCGACGCCGCGATCTCGAGGAGTGGATGGATGCCGAGGGCCTCGACGCCCTGGTCTTCCCGACGCAGACCGACATCGCCCCCGCAGATGCCGACGTGAACCCCCTCTCGGCGGACATCGCGTGGCGCAACGGCGTGTGGGTCTCCACCGGCAACCTCGCGATCCGCCACTGCGGGGTGCCGACCGTGACGGTGCCGATGGGCACCCTCGACGACATCGGGATGCCGGTGGGCCTGACCTTCGCCGGCCGGGCGTACGATGACACCTCTCTGTTGCAGCTCGCCGTCGCTTTCGAGGCGACGGGCGTGCGGCGCACGGTGCCGCCGCGGACGCCCCCTCTCCGCACAGCGGGCTGAGCGCGGTCGGGGCTGTGGACAACCCCCTCGCGGTGTGGGCGCTTCGCTAGCCTGGAGCACGACCGACGCCGAGGGGGGACCATGACGGAAGTCGCGGGAAGGGATGCCGGCAACCACCGGCTCGTGTGGCCGTCGCAGCCGGAGCTGCTGACCGACACCTCGCGGTGCCCGTGGTGCTTCGCGCCGATCACGGCCTCGCCGTGCGCGACGTGCGGACTCGACCTCAGCGACCCGCGGACCTTCGACGTCCTCTCGCTCTCGCAGCGCATCGCGGGGCTCGCGCAGGCGCGCGACGAGGCTCTGCGGCGGATCCGGGTGGATGCCGTTCCGGCGGCGGAGCCTGTCCCGGCCCCTGTCGCGGCGCCGGCGCCGGCGCCTGCACCCGCGCCCGCGGCGGCGCCCGCGCCGGGGCAGACACCCGACATCGCGCCCTGGCCCGCGCCCGGGCCTGTCGCGGAGCCTGCATCCGGGCCGGAGCCCGCGCCCGAGCCGGAGCCCGCACCCGCGCCCGAAGCTGCGCCGCCGGTGCCGGTGGCGGCGAACTCGGCGGCCCCACCGACCTTCGCCGCTCCTCCGGGCTTCGCCCCGCCCGCGGGGTCCGTGCCACCGCCCGGCTCCCCGCCGCAGCCGGGGGGCGCACCGCCCGCCGGCGAGCTGCACCCCTTCGCGGTCGGCGGAGCGCCGCAGGCGCCGGCGACCGTCACGGGGGCACCGACCGGCCCGCCGGTCCCGCCGCCGACGCCCGGCGAGCCGGCCAAACCGCGCCGCTCCGGGGTGCAGGTGTTCCTGCTCTCGATCGGTGTCGTGCTGCTCGCGGTCGCCGCGGCGTTCTTCCTCACCGTCGCGTGGGTCAGCGGAGGGCTCGTGCTGCGGTCGATCATCGTGGGCGCGGCGACCGCGGGCGTCATCGTCACGGCATCCGTCCTTCGCCGCCGTCGGCTGACCGCGACCGCGGAGGGCATCGCGCTCCTCGGGATCGCGCTCGTCGCGCTCGACGTGTGGGCGGTGCGCGCGAACGATCTCGCGGGAGCCTCCGGCGTCGACGCGCGCGTCTACTGGGGGTGGGCGGCGATCGCCGCCGGGGTCGGGTTCGTGGTCTGGGCTCGCCTCGCGGGTCTTCGTGCCCCGCTGTCCACGGGGATCGCGGCGCTCGCCGTGGGGCCGCCTCTCGTCGTCGCCGGTCTCTTCGCCCACGACGCGATCCTCGGGTGGTACGCCTCCGGCCTGACGATCCTCGTCCTCACCCTCGCCGCCCCTCTCATGTCGCGGCTGGCCCGCGCGGACGCCGGATCCGTCGCCGTCGAGATCATCTCGCTGCGGGTGTTCGCGGGGCTGGGCGCGGTGCTCGCCCTGGTCGGCGCGCTCGTGCTCGACCCCGACACGGCAGGGACGCCGCTGGCCGCGAGCATCCCGATCGCGGTGCTGCTCGCGGTCCACGCCGGGGTGCTCGTGCGCACGGGAGTCGCCCAGGTCGCGCCCATCGCCTCGCCCTTCGCGGTGCTCGCCCTCGGCTCCGGGGTCGCGGCGAGCGTCGTCCGGCTCGCGGATGCCACGGTCACCGTCACCGTGCCGGTCCTCGTCGCGGTGGTCGTCGCCCTCGCCCTCGAAGCCGTCGCGGGGCGCCTGGCGGCCGGCGTTGCCCGGACGACCCTGCTCGCCGGAGCTGTCACCGCCGCGATCGGAGCGGGACCCGCCGCGGTGGCCCCCGTCCTGTGGGCCCTCGCGGCCCTGGGCACGCCGCTGCGGCGACTGCTCCCGCTCTTCGGCGAGTCCTCGCTGGCGATGAACGACGTGGATGCCACGAGCACCGCGGCCGTGATCACCCTCGTCGCCGCGGTGGTGATGGCCGCTCTCGTGTGGCGTCTCACCGGTCGCGGATCGAGTCGGCGTCTCGCCGTCTGGTGGGCCGGCGGGGGCGCGATGCTGCTCGTCGGTCCGCAGCTGCGGGTCACCGTCGTGATCGTGCTCTGGTATCTCGCGATGGCGATCGCCGGCGCGATCCTCTTGCGACGTCGACGCGGCGACATCGCGGCGTCCGCCGTCATCGGGAGCCTCGCGCTCCTCACCGGTTGGACGCTGTCGTTCTCGTCGCCCCTGGCCTGGACGGTCGCGACGCTCGGCGTCCTCACGGTGCTCTGGATGCTGGCATCCCTCGCACCCGCCGCCCGTGTGCCGGCGGCGATGGTCTTCGTCGTCTTCGCGTCGTGCAGCGCGTGGCTGGTGCCCGCTGCCGCGCTCGAAGGCCTCGATGTCGACATCCTCGGCCTCGGCCCGCTCGAGGCGGTGGCCGTGACCGCGACGGTCTGCCTGATCCTGGCCCTCCTCCCGTGGCGCGGACCGCTGGCCGCCCCGCGCGGGCTGGACGCGAAACAGCGCGAGGCGGCCGCGCTCGCGGCCCTGGCGATCGTCTTCCTGGTCTCGTCGGTCTTCGCCGTCCTCGGCAACGCCGACTCGGCCGCGGCGACCTGGTGGGCCGTGATCGGCATCCTGGCCACGATCGCGGCGGCGGTGGTCGCTCTCGGTCCCGTGTACCGCGCGTGGGGTGTTCTGCGCCCCACCGCAGCGGTCGTCTGGCCCCTGCTGGGCGCGATGACGGCTTTGGCGATCGTCCGCCCGCTCACGGAGGTCGCGCTGGTCTCGAGTGTCGCGGTCGCCGCGGTGGCGCTAGTCGCCGCCGCGCTCGCTCTGGTGGTCCTGCGGCGTGAGGTGCTGGTGCGGCTGCTCGCCGACGTCGGCGCGGCCGTGGTCGCCTTCCTGGCGGTGGCGGCGCTCACGCCGCGCGGGGGCGTGTGGCTTCCGCTGCTCATCGCCGCGATCACCGCATCGGTGTGGGCCGTCGATACGGACGGGCTCTTCGTCTCGCGTTCGCCCCGACGTCACGTGGTGTGGCTCGCGCTCGCTCTGGGGACGGCTGCACTCTGGCTGCAGCTCTTCGCGGAGCGTGTCGAGACCCTCGAGCTGTACACGCTCCCGCTCGCCGCCGCCCTCCTGCTGCTGGCCGGACTCACGGAGCGTGCCCGCCGACGCGTCGAAGGGCGCGCGGTGGCGCCTCCCGCCGTCATCGCGTTCGCGGGCACCGCGCTCGCGTTGATTCCTACGGCTGTCGCGGATGCCGATGACACGGTCCGCGTGGCCGTCGCGGGGGTGCTCGGCGTGATCCTCGTCGTCGCGGGCGCGTGGGTGCGACCGCCCCGCACCCCCGAGCTTCTCCCCCTCGCCGTCGCCGCCGGCGCCGCGCTCTCGATGGTGCTGGTCTGGGGGGCGCAGCTTCTCCACGCTGTCGAGCGGGGCGACGCCGGAGGCCCCCTCCGCGACGCGCTCGTCCTCATCGTTGCCGCAGCCCTCGCCGCCGCGGCCGTCGGTTGCAGCCGTCGTGCGGCGTCGTGGGCTCTTCCCGTCGCGCGATCGACGACGATCGCGGCGGCTGTCGTGCTCGCGATCGGCGAGACCGTGCTCGTCGCGGCGGACGGCGGTCCGCTCGTGCGGGGCGTTCTCGCGGTGCTCGCCCTCGGCGCGGCCGGCGCGGCCGCCTCACGCGCGCGGCACGCGCTGGTCGGAATCCCGCTCGCCTCCGTCCTGCTCGGTGGAGCGGCGCTGGTCGCCGTGACAGGCCTGGGTGTCGGCATCCGTCCCCTCGAATGGATGACGCTGCCCCTGGCCCTCTCGATCATCGGTGCCGCAGCGGTCTCACGCGTGCGCCCCCTGCCTCCGCTGGCAGTGGGAGGAGTGACGCTCGGGCTGGGCGTGGGTCTGCTTCCCTCCGCCGCTCTCGTCGCCGATGAGATCCCTCGGGCCGTCGCCGTGCTGGTCGCTGCGATCGTGCTTCTCGTTCTGGCATCCCTCGTCTCGCGTGAGGTCGTCCGCCCGCTGGTCCTTCCCACGTCGGGCGTGGCCGCGGTGGCGCTCGTCGTCGCCGGCGGGGTGCGCGGAGTGGTCGACCTCGAGCATCCTCTCTTCGACGCCTGGGTGCTCGCGGTGGCCGTGCCGCTCGTGATCGCCGGGGCGCTCCTGCAGCGTCGGGGCGAAGCCGTTCCGTCGTTCGCGCCCCTCACGGCGGTCGTCGCGGGCCTCGGGTTCACCGCAATCCTGTCCACCGTGCGCATCGCGACGGTCGGCGACGAGAGCCTCCGTGCCGCGGTGACGATCCTCGCGATCCTCGTCGTCGCGGTGCTGTGGCGCGGTGCGCACAGCGTGGTCGTGTTCTGGGTGGGCGTGGGGCTCGCGGGTGCGGTCGCCGCGGTCGCGCTCGGGGCCGGCTCCGCCGACCCGGTCGAGCTCGTCACGGCGCCGATCGCGGCCGTTCTGATGCTGCATGGCATCCGATCGCTCCGCACCCGTCCCGAGCTGGGCAGTTGGCCCGCGGCGGGCGTGGGACTCGCTCTCCTGCTTCTGCCGTCGCTCGTCTTCGACTTCGCCTCCGACAACGAGTTGTGGCGCGTGATCGCTCTCGGAGTCATCGCCCTCGCGGTCCTCCTGGCCGGCGTGCGGTTCCGACTGCAGGCTCCGGTGCTCCTCGGCGGCGTCGTTCTGATCGTGCACGCCGTCGCCCAGCTCTGGCCCTGGATCGCCTCGATCTACGAGAGCGTTTCGGGGCTATGGTGGCTCTGGCTCGCGATCGTGGGCGCCCTCCTCATCGTGATCGCCGCGACCTACGAGCGCCGCATCCGAGAGGTGAAGGCCGTGGCGCTCGCCATCCGCGCGCTGCGCTGACGCGCGTTGGCGCGGGCGTGGGCAGCGCGGGTCGCGCGGGTCGCGCGGGTGCGGCGCAGGTGTGGCGCGCATGCGGGATGCGTGCGGGTGCGGGTTGCGCGGACCGCGTTGGTGCGGGCTGCGCGGGCGGGGATCGCGCTGCGTGGGGCGCGCGGGTAGGGGTGCGTGTTGCGCGGGGCGCGGATCGAGCCGGTGCGGGGTTGCACGTCCCATGGTCGATTCGAGCGGCCGCGACGCGTCAACGAAACGTCACCGCCGATGGCCACGAGGGCTGGGGCACTTTGCGAACTCCGCCGACCCGCGCAAACCTCGCAGAACCGCGCCAATCTCGCAGGATTCACGCCGAAATCTGCGAGCTAGCGGGATATCTCCGAGCGTGAGCCCCCGCCGGGCTAGCCCGGGCGGTTCGCGCGCCGACGCCGCGTCAGCGGAACCTCGCCGCTCCCCGTGTCCGTGGACGCGGAGCGCGGGGCCACCGGCATCGTGGTGCCCTCCGGCTCGTCGCTGCCGTCCTGGCGGGTCGCCCCGACCGGGGGGAGGCCGGCGGGAGTTTCTGCCGTGTCGGCCGGCTCGTCCGGGGGAGTCGTCGCCGACGATTCAGCCCCACCCGAAGCACCCGCTGCGAAATCCCGGTCGCCGTCGCCGGACCGGCCTCCCGCGTCCGCATCACCCGAAGCCGGTGCGACCGACGCTGCCGTGCCTGCCGGGACAGCCCGGTCGCCGTCACGGGACCCGCGCCCCGCGCTCGCGCCACCCGAAGCCGTCGCACGGACCGAAGCGCCCGCGCCACCGGAAGCCGTCTCACCGACCGAAGCCGCGGGGCCGCCGGAGGCCCCCGCCCCCGTGGCATCCGGATCCGCCGCGACGAAGTTCGCGATCTGCACGAGCGTCGGCCGCTCGCCGCGTCGCGCGAGGCGCCCGCGGCCGGCGATCATCGGCTCGGCGTAGAGCTTGGGCAGGATCGCGCCCTCCGAGCGGTCGCCCGACATGATGAGCGCGGTGCCGCCGGTGTCGCGGATACCCTGCAGCGCCGAATCGAACATCGCGCGCGAGGCTCCGGCCACGGGCCTGCTCACCACGACGTTCAGTCGGAGGTCGCGGGACGACGCGAGGTACGGCAGCAGGGGGCGCAGGGGCTCGGTCCCTCCGGCAGCGAGGATGTCGAAGTCGTCCGCGATCACGAGGATCCGGGGCCCCGCGTCGCGGTCGGTCTGGCGTTTCTCGAGTTCGACGGCGATCGACTCGGCGAGCAGGCGCGCCTGACGTCCCGAGGTCGCGTGCCCGCCGAGATAGGCGTCGGGAACCTCGGCCACGAGCTCGCCGCGGGCGTCCATGAGCGCGATGACGAGCTCCTCCGGAGTGTGCCGGTCGACCGCCCCGCGCACGATGCCGCGAAGAGCGGTGGTCTTGCCGCAGTGGCTGTCGCCGAGCACGAGCAGGTGCGGGTCGCGCGTGACGACGTCGACCAGCACGGGCTCCATCGTGTCTTGGCGAAGCCCCAGGGGCACGGCATCCGGTTCGTCGATCGCGTCGGGAAGGTCGCCCGGCGACAGTTCCTCGGGAAGCAGCCGGATGGGAGCGGCGCCCTGACCGCCCCAGCGCGCCGCGCTCTCACGGGCGAGCTGCTCGAGCGCTTCGCCGGTGTCGCCGTCGTCGACCTCCTCGAGCAGCGGCAGGGCGACCTGGGCGAACAGCTTGTCGTCGGTGAGGACCCGCCCGGGCTGATCCGCCTTGAGCGTCGTCGAGAGCTTGCGGGCGATCTGCGAGTCCGCGGGATCGTTGAGCTTCAGCTCGAGGCGCGTGCCGATCAGGCCCTGCAGGTTCATGCGCAGTTCGTTCCAGCGCGAGAGGGCGACGACGACATGGATGCCGAAACTCCCGCCCCGCTCCAGGAGCTGCGCGAGCGGCGGCTCGAGGTCTTCGAAGTCCTGGCGGAGCGCCCCGAGACCGTCGACGAGCAGCACGACGTCCGCGCTCGGAAGCTCGGGCAAGCGCCCCTGAGCGTGCTGCCGCCGCATGTCGGCGAGCGAGTCGAGGCCCTGATCGCGGAACACGCGCTCGCGCGTGGCGAGCATCCCGGTGAGCTCCTCGAGCAGGCGGTTCAGACGTTCGCGGTGACCGCGCGTGGCGACGCCGCCCACATGCGGGAAGGGCTCGATGCGCGCGAGGCCGCCGCCGGTGAGGTCCATGCCGTAGATGCTCACCTGGCGCGGCGAATGCGTGAACGACAGCGAGGCCGCGAGCGTGCGCAGGAACATCGAGCGCCCGGACTGGGGCGCTCCCGTGATGGACACATGTCCCCCCGAGCGGGTGAGGTCGAGCATCCAGGGCGACTGCGTCTGCGTCGAGGGGTTGTCGAGGAGGCCCATCGGCGCGCGCAGGGTGCCGGCGCCGTCGGCCTGCGGGAGGACACCGCCCAGGGTGAGCACCGGGGGGAGCGGCGGAAGCCAGACGGGCCGCGTACGGGTGACCCCTCGGGCGAGGCGTTGGGTCGCGGCCTGGACGAGCGTCCGGCCCGTGGTGGGCGTCTCCGGCTCGGCGCTGTCGAACTCCTCTGCCTCGAGCGCCTCGTCGGGCAGGTCGTACGCGGGCAGCGGCAGCACCGGCGGTGCGTCGTCGTGGTGGGGTCCGGCCTCGACCGGATCGGGGACCGGGCCCGAGACGTACCCGGCGCGGAAACGCGTGTAGACCGAGGTGTCGACCTTGAGGTAGCCGAACCCCGGGATGGCCGGCAGGTGGAAGGCATCGGGGGTGTCGAGGACGACCGCCGACTCTGCCTCCGAGAACGTGCGCAGACCGATCCGGTACGACAGGTACGTGTCGAGACCGCGTAGGCGCCCGCCCTCGATGCGCTGGCTCGACAGCAGCAGGTGCACGCCGATCGATCGACCGATGCGCCCGATCGTCAGCAGCAGCTCGACGAAGTCGGGTTCGGCCGTGAGCAGTTCGCCGAACTCGTCGATGACGAGGAAGAGGTGCGGCAGCGCCGGCAGATCGGGCCGTTCCCGGCGCATCTGGCGGTAGTGACCGATGGATGCCGCGTTCCCGGCGTCCTTGAGCAGGCGCTGGCGACGCACGACCTCGCCCTGGATGCTCGACCGCGCGCGCTCGGTGAGCTGGGGGTCGTCGGCGAGGTTGTCGATGATGCCCGCGACGTGCGGCAAGCGCGCGAACGGCGCGAAGGCGGCCCCGCCCTTGTAGTCGACGAGGATCATGCTGAGGTCGTCGGGGGAGTGGGTCAGGGCCAGCCCGAGGATGAGCGTGCGCAGCAGCTCGCTCTTGCCCGAGCCGGTCGCGCCGATGCAGATCCCGTGCGGTCCCATGCCGAGCTGCGCCGACTCCTTGAGGTCGAGCAGCACCGGGCCGCCCCGGTCGTCGACGCCGATCGGCACCCGCAGGAACTCGGCGGCACTGCGCACCCGCCACGCGGCCTTCACGTCGATGGCATCCACGTCCGCGACGCCAAGAAGCTGCGTGACGTCGGGAGCAAGGGAGGTCCCGGCATCCTCGGCGGACGTCCGCGTGAGGCGAAGACCGGCGAGCGGTCTCGCGATGACCTCGAGAGCGTCGTTCGAGACGAGGTCGATCCGGATGCCGGTGGCCGGGGCTTCGCCCGATCCCGGTGTCTCGATCGTGGCGACGCCGTCGGTGACGGTCACGCGAGCTCCGACGGTGGGTGGCTCCTTCAGCCGGTCGTCGACGAGGTGGACGACCGTGACCCCGAGGTCGGCGAGGCTGAGGGCCGCGTCGAGGCGTGGCATCCCGCTCGCTTCGCCGTCGCCCTCGTCGACGAAGACGATCAGGCGGCCCGGCTTCGTGCGGCGTCCCGCGCGTCGGGATGCGGCGGCTGTCGCGACACGGTCGCGGAGCTCGGCGCTCAGCAGCGACAGGACGTCGTCGAGGGTGGGGGCGAGGCGCCGTGCCGCCACGGCACCCGAGGGGGGAGTGTCCGACGACAGGTGGGGCACGAGGTCGAGGCCGCGCCAGTCGTCCAGGTGGTGCGGGGCGACGGCGGCGGCGATGTGCACGTCATCGGGCGAGTGGAACGCCGCGATCTGCGCCACCAGGGCGCGGGCCACGTTCAGGGAGTCAGCGCGTTCGCCCACGATCGACACGTGTCCGCCGCGCTCGAGGTCGACGGTGGCGGGCATCCCCTGCGCGACGCCCGCGAGACGCACCATCCGCTCGGCCGACTCGCGCATGACCGGATCGAAGGGTTGCACCGGATTCTGCTCGGCGGGGAGGGCCACCTCGATCGCCCGCAGGTCGCCCGTCCCGATCCGGACGCGGAGGAAGTCCGTGTCGCCGGGACGCCGCTCCCAGCGCCGCGCCGGGTCGGCCCCGATCTCGACGAGCGTGCCCGGAGACGGGTTCAGCGCGAGCGCCGCGTCGCGTTGCCGGTCGGCGCTCTCCCGCACTCTCCCGCGCGTCTCCTCGAGATAGTCGAGGTAGCGTTCGCGCTGCACGCGCCGTTGGCGGGCGGCGTTCCCCCGCTGGGTGAATGCCATGCCCAGACCGCCGACGAGGGCGACCACGAGGATGACGGCGCCCACCACGACCATGATCGGGTTGTTGCGCAGCAGCACGATCATCGTGATCGACGACAGGCTGCCGACGATCGGCAGAAGCGACTGCAGCGGGAAGCCGGTCGGTCCCTCGCCGATCGGCGGCGGCGGAGCGAGGACGACGTCGTCCGCGGGCTCGACGGGTTCACTGATTCTCGCGGGGCGGTGGACGATCCGGATGTTCACGCGACCTTCTCCTCGGCGCGCACCAGGGTCGCCGCCAGACGCACGATGGCGCGGTGGGTGAGCGAGCGGCGAGCGGCGCCGCCCGCGTTCAGGCCCGGGTCGAACGGCACCGCGACCACCGGGTGCAGGGCGCCGACACCGAGGGCGCGCGCGACGGCGTCGCCTTCGCGGGCATGGTCGACGAGGGAGAGCGTCACCTCGGGGGATTCGGGAAGAGACGCGATCGCGGCCACCACGGAGCGGGCGTGTTCGGCCGGCGACCGACGGGCGTCGCTGATGATGCAGACGACATCGCACAGGGCGGCGCACGCGGCGAGGTCGGAGAGGGGATGCCGGACCCCGAAGTCCGTGATCGCGACGTCGAAGAAGCGGGTGATGGGGGCGGCTTCGCCGAGCCACGTGCCGACCGCGTCGGCGTTGTCGCGCGGACGGAGCGCGACGACGCCGTCGACGACCTCGAGGCCCGAGAGCGCCTCGGCCGTGGTGCGCGCGGCGGCGCGCGTCTCGTCGGGGGACACGGGCGCGGCCCCGAGGCGCGCGCCGAGCCCGCTGTCGCCGGCCGAGACGTCGACGGCCAGCACGGGGTCCTTCCGACGTGCGGCGATCGCGCGCGTGAGCTGGTGAGCGACCGTGCTGGTCCCCGCGCCCGGCGACAGCGACAGCACGCCGACGCGACGTGTGGTCGACAGACCGCCGCGGATCGCGGCATCCCACGAGGTCAGTTCGACGCGCCCGTTCGCGCCGCTGCCGAACACCGCCGTGGCGAGAGCCCGGGCATCGAGCACCGTCACGAGCGCCCGCCGAACATCGCGAGCAGATCGGCATAGACCCCGAGGGCTCCCACCAGCAGCGGCAGGAGGGAGATGACGGCCAGCGTCTCGATGACGTTGCCCACCCCGCGCAGCCGCGCGCGGACGTGCGGGCGCGGGCGGACGAGCACGAGGGCGGAGATGACGGCGGCACCCACGACGGCTACGGCTGCGCCGATCCACGCGCGGTCGCCCGAGAGCAGGATCGTCAGAGCCGAGGCGGCGATGACTCCGGCGGCCGCCCACAGGAGCCAGCCCTGCGAGCGGAGCGGGAACGCGCGGGTGCGCAGCGCCGCCACGAGGAAGAGGGCGAGGGCGAGGAGCTCGGTCCAGACGGTGCCGGAGAACGCGAGCACGACACCCGTCACACCGAGGACCGAGGCCGTGGCCGCGACGCTCCACGTGAGAGCGGCGTAGGCCTCGTCGATCGCGGCGAACGTGCGGGAACGGGTCGGCGGCGAGCCGTCCGCGGCGCGCTGATCGAGATCGGTGAGCCCGGCGGCCGCGAGGGCGATCCAGGGGAGGGGCCCGGTCGCGAAGGCCGCCACCACTCCGGTGATCGCGGCAGCCGACACCACGTCCACCCGCGCGAGCACGAGACCCAGGAGGAGAGAGGCGAGCACCGCGCCGACCGCGCCACCCGCCGCGGCTCCGCGTCGCCGATGGGCGACACCCACGGCCAGGATGACGGCGGTCGAGCCGACGGCGATCGCGGCCGCGATCCCGGCGACGAGTGCCGCCGTGGCGGGATACCGGGCCGCCCCGAGCGCCGCGGCTGTCGCGCCGCCCACGGGCAGCGCCAGACCCGCGGCGGCTGCCGCCACGCACACGGACAGGCGGCGGAGACCCCCGAGACCGAGCGCCGTGGTCGCCCCGAGCAGGAAGAGAGCGACACCGAGGAGGGCGAACGCTCCGACCGCCGGGTCGCCCCAGGGGGCCATCCCCCCGGCGAGGGCGAAAGCGGTGGCGATCCCGACGGAGCCGGCGATGGCTCGCGAACGGTCGTCCCACCGGTCAGGGCGGGTGTCGTGCGCGTCGGCGGCGGCGTCCGTGACGTCGATCACCACGGGCGGCGGGGGTGCGGCATCCAGTCGCACGAGTCGCACGAGCGATCCGTCGACGAGGTCGAGCTGCTGCGGAGTGAGAGCGATGTCGATCTGCTCCCCGTCGGGGGCGACGACGGCGAGCGGCCGCGCGACGGTGCCGGCGGTCTCGCCCAACAGATCGAGCAGACGCGGAACGGCCGCTCCGAGGGGCTCGGCGCTGGGGACGACGACCTCGACGCGGCGCTGCGCGCCCGCCACGGTGACGCGGGTGTAGATGCTCACGGGGTCTTGGCTCCGGTCGGGGTCGGGACGGACGACGGGGTCTGCACGGTCGACGACGCCTGCGCCCGCTCGCTGAGCAGCTGCGACACGAACGACACTCCGACGCACGCCGCGCACGCGACGGCCGCGATGACGATCGTGCCCATCAGTCGCTTGGCGTGGTCGTTGACGGTGCGGCGCTCGCCGATGTGCCCGTAGAGGAGGGCCGATCCCAGGCGCATGCGCTGGATCTTCGCCTGCTCGATGAGCACCGTGTCGCGCTGGTCGGGCATCAGTGGCCTGCCTCTCGGATCGTCAGGACGCGGTCGCCGATCTCCAGCGTCACGGTGCCCGGCACGGGCGTGCGCTGGTGTGCCAGAAGGGGCGTCGGCGACCCCGTGCCGCGCACGAACGTGCCGTTGGTGGAGCCCAGGTCGGTGACCCACACCTGTCGACCGTCCCACTCGAAGCGCACATGCGACTTCGACAGCGTGCGCGACATGTCGGCCCAGCGGTACACCTGGGCGGGAGCATCGGCGGGCGCGACCGGATCCCGCCCCAGGACGAGTGCCGAGTCGAGCGACAGCCGCTCGCCCGAGTCGAGGGAGAGCGTGGGCACCATTCCGCGCCGGGGGCGAACGGATGCCAGGGCCCCCGCGCCCTCTGCGGGAAACGCGAAAGCGGCGATGGCGGGGGCGAACGGGTCGCGGCCGCGCCGGAGGTCGTACGCCCCGAGCGCTCCGCTGACGAGCGCGAGGAGAGCGCGGCTCCCGGCGGCGGCTCCGGTCGACCGACGGACGACGCGGATGTCGACGGTCGCGGCTCCGAGCGTGCGTCCCGTGCGTCCGAGCAGCCAGGCGGCCACCCCGAGCAGGATCAGCGCGATCACGACGAGGATCGTGCCCACCGCGGGAAGGCCGGCGACGGCGATCGCGATACCGGCGGCGAGCACGGCGAGGGGCATCACCACATCGAGCGCCACCGCACCGACGACCTTGGCCGCGCTCGCCCGTTCGGTGAACACGAGCGGATCGACGTCGGCGAGTCGCAACGCGTCGTTCGTGGTCATGCCGCCTCCCTGGACATCGACCATTACCTTATTCGGGTCCCCCACCCGGCTTCGCGGGCTTGATCGCGCGCGCGAAAGCCCCCTGGCACGACGACGGCGCCGGACGCGAACGTCCGGCGCCGTCTCGCGAATCAGCCGATGGATTCGACGGCGGCGCGGGCCTTGCCCAGCGCCGTCTGCGCGGCTTCGTCGTTGCGCTCGAGCGACGAGCGCAGGGTCTGGATGATCCCCCGGACCTCGGCGGCGGCGTTCTTCCACCGCACTTCCTTGCCGTGGTAGTCCTCGGAGACCCCGTCCGCGGCGTAGTCGGCCATCGCGGCCTGCACGTCTTTGTCGCGCTGGTCGATGAGCGACTCGAGCTGCGCTGCGACACGGTTGAAGTTGTCTTGGGCGTTCTGCGAGGCCGCGACCGAGTAGTCGCGACGATCTGCCTGGTTCACCATGCGTACGTCTCCTTGTCTCAGCGGGCGCCGAAGCGCGCGGCGTCGAACGACGATCCGGACTCGAGGCTCGTGGTCTCGTCGACCATGGCCGACTCGCCCTCTTGGAACGAGCGGTCCATGCCGGTGATACCGGTGAGGACGCCGTCGAGCGAGAGCTTGAGCTCGGCCGAGATCTCGTCGGTGCGGGACTTGAAACGGTCGAAGGCAGCGCGCCCGGCACCCTGGAACTGTCCTTCGAGAGGCTCAGCGGCCTCGAAGAGCTGGCGGACGAGCAGAGAAAGCTCGTCGCTCGAGCCCGATGTTGCCTTGCTCAGCACTCCCAGTGTGCTGGAGCCCATTGCGAACTTCACGAGAGACCACCCTTCGGTCGTGAAACGGGGATGACGAACGACACGACATTAATCACGTCGGCGCGGGCAGGGAAGCCGTTGCACAGGACTCTCCCCAAACCCTCATCTTGTGCAGGAGGAGTCAGGACGCCTTCTCGCGGGCCGCCGCCTTGGCGGCACGCTTGAACTCGCGCACCCTGGTCAGCGACTCGGGACTCGTGATGTCGGCGACCGAGCGGAACGATCCGTCCTCCCCGTAGGGAGCGGCGGCATCGCGCCAGCCCGCGCCGTCGAATCCGCGCTGTTTGCCGAGCAGCGCGAGGAAGATCTTGGCCTTCTGCTCACCGAATCCGGGGAGTGCTTTCAGGCGCTTCAGCACCGTCGCGCCGTCGGGGTCGTCGCGCGTCCAGAGCGCGGCGGCATCCCCACCCCAGTCCTGCTCGATCGCGGCGCACAGGGCCTGCACGCGCGTGGCCATCGATCCCGGGTAGCGGTGCACCGCCGGTGACTGCGCGAAGGCGGCGGCGAAGGCCTCGGGGTCCGCATGCGCGATGGTCACGGCATCCATCGATCCGGTGCGTTCCTGGATCTTCAGCGGGCCCGCGAACGCGGTCTCCATCGCGACCTGCTGGTCGAGCAGCATGCCGATCAGCAGCGCGAGGGGATTGCTCGAGAGCAGGTCGTCGGCGGCGGGGTCGTCCGTGATGCGCAGGCTCATGCGTCCATTCTCGCGCGCCACGGGGCGCTCGCTCCTGTCGCGCTGGCGTCGAGACAGCATCTCGCTGACTTTCCGCCGACACCCTGCTGCGGAGATGTCAGCCACGTGCCGTCTCGCGGGGGTATCGCCCGCGACACCTCACTCGGGCTCGGCGATCCACTTCTGCGCGAAGGGCACGGCATCCAGGGTGTCCAGGTCGGCGGTGACCTCGGTGAGCTGCTTCTCGAAGTGCTCGACGTCTCCGGCCGGGAGGCGCTTCACGAGCGAGCCGTCGGCGCGCCGGATCACGACCTCGCTCACCGACGGCGCGTCGGTGCCGGCGTCGAACAGTCCCATCACCACGGTCGCCGCCCAGCGCAGGCCATTGCCGGAGCGCTTCTCGCCGGCGACGCGGTAGACCTCGGAGGCGGGAGTGCTCATGGCGTCCATCCTGCCCGACGGGGTGCCTGCTCCGGTTCCGACCGTCGTGATGCCAGGCTCCCGGAATCCGCGCTCCGCTCCGCGCCACGACTCGCGGTCGGGGGAGGATGAGGGACGACGGGAGGACGGATGCCGAGGCCAGTCCCTCCGCTCGTCCCCGGGCCTCCGCCGATCACAGCGTGTCGGCGCCCCGCACCGCGTCAGCCCGCGTCGGCCACCGGGCGCTCGACGGAGGTCACCGAATCGGCGACCTCGATGCCGAACAGGGCCGACAGGGCGTCGATGTACTCGTCGGCACGGCCGGTCTCGGCGAGTTCGTGCGCGCGCGTCGTCGGGGTGTGCAGCAGCACGCCGACCAGGTGGCGCAGGGCCTGCTCGGTCTGTCCGCCCTCGTCGCCGCGGGCGCGGACGCGCGCCACCTCGGCGTCGAGCACGCCGAAGACGTGCGCGCGCAGGGCGACGACCGCGGGGGTGATGTTCTTGCGTTCTCCCACCGACACGAAGCGGCGGGCGGCGTCGCGGACGAGGTCGCGCGCGGCATCCGTCGCCTGCAGCTCCTCCAATGGGGCGTGCAGGCGGATGGTCTCGAGGTCGAGAAGGTCGACGCCGGGAACCGTGGCGACGTCGGGGTCGACGTTGCGGGGGAGGCCGAGGTCGATCACGAGGCGTCGACCGGAGTGGTCGACCGGGCAGCCTCCCGTGGCGGGAGCGGCGGCCTCGACGGCGGTGCGGCCCGCGGCGTAGGTGGCCGCGCTGACGACGTGGTGCTCGCTGGTCGTGCAGGTGATCACGAGGTCGGCGTGGACGACGGCGGTGGGGAAGGTCTCGGCCGACACCGCCCGCAGGCCGTGCTTCGCGGCGAACTTGGCGGCGCGACCCGAGGGGGAGTGCACCGAGATGTCTTCGGCGCCCTGGTCGCGGAGGGCCGCGACGGTGGCGGCGGCGTAGGCGCCCGTGCCGACGAGCAGGACGCGCTGCGTCGACCAGTCGGCGATGCGGCTGCTCGCGAGCTCGAGGCCGAGGCGCACGAGGGAGCGTCCGGCGCGGCCGATCGCGGTCGAGTTCTTCACGCCCCGCTGCGCTTCGGAGGCGCGCTGGAACAGACGCTCGAGCTCGGCTGAGGTGCTGCCCTGCTGGCGCGACTCGGTCAGCGCGCGCCGCACTTGCCCGGCGATCTCGCCCTCGCCGACGACGACGGACTCGAGTCCGGATGCCACGGCGAACAGGTGCTCCGCGACCTCGCTGCCGCCGAGCACGGTGTACGAGCCCTCGAGCTCGCGGGCGGGAACGCCCGTGGCGGCCTCGATCGCGGCGAGCGTGGCCTCGACTCCGAGGGCGACCCCCGCGGTGACCGGCTCGTCCATGTCGATGTACGCCTCGAAGCGGTTGCAGGTCGCGACGACGACCGCTCCCTGCACGCACTCGCCGTGCTCGGTGATCAGGGGGGCGACCGGGGTGCGGGGTACGCTGAGTCGCTCGAGGAGCTCGAAGGGCGCGGTCTTGTGACTCGCGCTGACGCACAGCAGCACCCGATCATTCTACGCCCGGGTCTCGAACGCTCGCCCGGACGGCCGCTCGACGTCGAGGCATCCCCTGTTCGCCCGCGTGCCGAATGGGAGAATGGATGCCATGGCCACCCCCGATGCCCCTCTTCTCCGTGCCCTTCGCGGCGACCGTCCCGAACGGCAGCCCGTGTGGTTCATGCGGCAGGCGGGGCGCTCGCTTCCCGAGTACCGCGAGCTGCGCGTCGGGACCCGCATGCTCGACGCGTGCCTCACCCCGCACCTCGCGGCCGAGATCACGCTGCAGCCCATCCGCCGGCACGACGTCGATGCCGCCATCTTCTTCAGCGACATCGTCGTGCCGCTGCGTCTCGCCGGCGTCGACGTCGTCATCGAGCCCGGCCGCGGCCCGGTCTTCGCCGACCCGGTGCGGACGGCCGACGACGTCGCGCGCATCACGGCGATCGATCCCGCCGACGTGGCCGCGTCGGCGGAACCGGTGCGCGAGGCCGCCCGCCTCGTCACCGCGGAGCTCGACGATGCCGTTCCGCTGATCGGCTTCGCCGGAGCGCCCTTCACCCTCGCCGCCTACCTCGTCGAGGGTGGCCCGTCGAAGGAGCACCTCCGGGCGCGCGGGATGATGCACGCCGACCCCGCCTCGTGGCACCGGCTGGCCGGCTGGCTGTCGCGCGTCTCGCGCGCCTTCCTCGACGCGCAGATCGACGGCGGCGCTCAGGCGGTACAGCTCTTCGACTCCTGGGCGGGCTCCCTCTCGCCGGCGACGTTCCGCGAGTTCATCGCCCCGCACTCGCGCGCGGCGCTCGAGGGCATCGAGGTGCCGCGCATCCACTTCGGCGTCGGGACCGGCGCGTTCCTCGACGACATGCGCCTGGGCGGCCTCGCCGACGCGGTCGGGGTGGACTGGCGGATGCCGCTCGACGAAGCCGCGGCCCTCGTCGGGCCCGACGTGACGCTCCAGGGCAACCTCGACCCGGCCCTGCTCGGAGCCCCGTGGCCCGTCCTCGCCGCCCACGTCGACGACGTGCTCGCGCGCGGACGCGCGGCCCGCGCCCACATCCTCAACCTCGGTCACGGCGTCCCGCCCGACACCGACCCCGACGTGCTCACCCGGATCGTCGCCCACGCGCACGGGGAGCTCGAGGCGGGCGAGCTCGAGGCGGGCGAGCTCGAGTCTGGGGCGCGCGCATGAGCGAGCCGCTCGATCGCCTCGCCCGGCAGGCGTCCGAGACCCACGTCATCGTGGCCGGTGGCGGGATCGCCGGCCTCGTCGCCGCTCGGGAGTGCGCGAAGGTCGGGTTGCGCGTCACCGTGCTCGAGGCCTCCGACGCGTTCGGTGGCGTCGTCCGCTCGGCGGAGGTCGGGGGACTCACCCTCGACGTCGGTGCCGAGAGCTTCGCCACGCGCGGCGGTGTCGTGAGCGCGCTGCTCGACGAGCTCGGCCTCGCCGACGCCGTCGTCTCGCCGAACCCCGCCGGTGCGTGGGTCGCGGGAGTGCCGGGGGTCGGGGCCGCTCCTCTCCCGAAGGGCGGGGTGCTCGGCATCCCGGACAATCCCTTCGCTCCCGACGTCCGCCGCGTCATCGGCTGGAGCGGAACCTGGCGCGCGTACCTCGATCGCCTGCGTCCGCCGCTGACGATCGGTCACCAGCGCAGCCTCGGCACCCTCGTGCGCACCCGCATGGGCGCGCGCGTGCTCGATCGGCTGGTCGCTCCGGTGACGAGCGGGGTGTACTCCGCGCGTCCCGACGACATCGACGTCGACCTCGCCGCGCCGGGGCTGAACGCCGCCCTCACGCGGACGGGCTCGCTGTCGGGGGCGGTCGCGGAGATGCGCCTCAGCCGCCCGACCACGAAGCCCGTTTCCGACGTCGCGGTCACCGCGGACGCACCGAGGCGCCCCGCTCCCGGGGGAGCCGTGCAGGGCATCGCGGGCGGGATGTCGCGCCTCGTCGACGCCCTGGTCGCCCAGCTCGAGGAGCTCGGTGTCGAGCTGCGCACCGAGGTCTCGGTCGAGGCGCTCGACGCCGCGGGTGCGGGCTGGAGCGTCACGGCCTCGGACGAGGCCGACCCGATCAGCGCGGATGCCGTGATCGTCGCGCTCCCCGAAGGCCCCGCCCGCGCACTCCTGGCTCCGGTGGTGCCCGCTCTCGAGGTGGGGGACCCCGTCGCGCCGGTGGTCGAGGTCGTCACCCTCGTCGTCGACGCCCCTGTCCTCGACGCGGCCCCCCGCGGAACCGGCGTGCTCACCGTGCCCGGCAGCCACGTCGCGAAGGCCCTCACCCATTCGACGGCGAAATGGGACTGGGTTCGGGATGCCACTCCCTCCGGCGTCCACGTCGTCCGGGTCTCGTTCGGTGCCCAGGGCGAAGAGCCCGCCACCGCCGAGCTCGACGACGACGCGGCGGCCCACCTCGCCCTGTCGGAGGCGGCGGCGATGTTCGGCGTCGAGCTGCCGGCATCCGCTCTCCGCGCCTCTCGGCGGGTGCGCTACGTGCAGTCGCAGCCGGCGGCGACGATCGGTCGCGCCGCAGAGACCGCCGCGGCGCGCGGTGCGGTGCAGGCGGTTGCGGGTCTCGGGGTGACGGGGGCGTGGGTCGCCGGAACGGGACTCGCGCAGGTGATCCCCGACGCGCGCGCCGAGGCGGACCGCGTCCGCAGCGCGGCGCTGTGGCATCACTGATCCCCGAGCACTCGCGGAGATGTCCGGGTCTGTCAAGGCCGGATGCCGGAATCGGAATACGTGACTATCGTGAGAGTCGACCAGCACTCGATCGAGCGTGAGGAGACCCCATGAGGGGCAAAGCAGCACTCGTCGTCGGACTCGTGGCGG